>MTKZ01093084.1_pt1 | contig 20055 bp, 18 predicted proteins | sample 1042781 | NCBI WGS metagenome assembly MTKZ01 (sample SAMN06212207, study PRJNA360539) | anaerobic digester metagenome | biome: Wastewater treatment plant; material: sludge; isolation source: anaerobic digester fed with sludge from wastewater treatment plant | place: Denmark: WWTP Viborg ... | reverse complement strand
CATGTTCCACTGCAGGCAGTTCATGCCCGAGCTGCCTGAAAAATAATCCGGATTATAGGGATGATGGGGAGACGGCCCTATCCACAAGTCATAGTGCAGTGATTTGGGCGGCTCCCCCGCCGCGGGCGGATACCCCGGTTTGCGGAGTTGACGGTCCCCCCAGGCGCACGCCGATTCCAGATCGCCGATTACCCCGTCTTGAATAAGCTCCCGTACGCGGTTGAAATTCGGCTTCGCGTGTCGCTGGGTACCGTGCTGCACCGCCAGTTTCCCCTTGTTCTTCAAATAGGTCTCACGCACCAGCCGTGCCTCTTCGACGCTGAGGCCACAGGGCTTCTCCAGGTAAAGATGATACCCCCGGTTCATTGCCCAGACGCCGATAAACGCATGTGTACTGTCAGGCGTACAGCACACCACCGCGTCTATATCCTTCTGATCAAGGCACTCCCGCCAATCCACGTATGTTTTGGCGTCCGGAAACGTTTTTGCCGCGAAAGCGAGATGGTCTTCATCCACATCACATAACGCGACCACATTTTCTTTTTTCAGCCCTTCATAATGCGCTTCAGCCCGGCCCCAGGTGCCGATGAGCGCCACGTTCAGTTTATTACTCGGCGCGGTCTGACCGAACAGGGCGCCACTGGGCAAAATCAACAGGCCCGCGCCGCCCGCCGCGATTCCTTTGACGAAACTACGACGGCTGATTGTGGGATTCTTTTCCATATGTGTCTTCCTCTGGGTTGTGTGAAGGTTTCAAAGGTAATGTTCATGTCTGGATGTATTATATCTTCTTCGACATCTTCGTTCCTATCATCTGCATGCGTCCAAACAAAATAACCGATGAATCCCGAATCGAATACTGTCACAAGCATTGTCAGGCAGTCAATTACTCTACTTTACCGGTATCCCTGCCCGCTGGTTGCTTCAGAACTATTGTATAGTGCTATGATGAGCCACTACACCCGCTATCGCACGAAACGGTGTAACGAAAGACGCTACGTGCAGGTCTGATAATGGGATGAAAACAAAACACGCGAAAGGAACTCCCTCATGAAACATGTCCAAACGCTTTCAACACTGTTGCTGGCGGTCGTCCTGCTGACGAGCGGATGCAGCGAAGCGACTGCCGGACCCGTTCAGATTGACGCCCGGGAAACGAAAACGCCTATCTCACCCTATGTGTATGGTCAATTCATCGAGCATCTTGGCCGGTGCATTTACGGGGGCATCTGGGCGGAGATGCTGGAGGACCGCAAGTTCTTCTTTCCCGTGGACGGGAAACAGTCCGGCTGGGATCTGCACAAAGGGAAAGAGGTATCCTGGGAAGGTGACGGGGTGCCCTATGAAATATTAATTGCATCTCCCTGGCAGATCCTGGGCCCGCCGGAGGCAGTGACGATGAATACGGTGGAGCCGTTCACGGGCAGCCATACCCCGGTCATCACGCTGGACGGTGCCGGCGAACCCCGCGGCATTTATCATCCCCGGCTCGCCCTTGAAAAGGGAAGGGAATACACGGGTTATATCATTCTCAAAGCCTTGGGCGAGGTAGGTCGCGTCGAAGTCGCCCTACAATGGGGCAATGACGCGGCTTCGGAAGCCGTGGCGGTCATTGAGCAACCCGGCGATGCATTTATGAAACATCCCTTTACGTTCACCGCAGGCGGAGACGCCAAAGATGGTCGCCTGGCAATCCTCTGCTTGGGAAAGGGCGCGGTGCATATCGGCGCGGTGGCGCTGATGCCCGCGGATAATGTGGACGGGTTCCGCAAGGACGTTTTGGCGCTGCTGCGCGAACTGGATGCGCCCGTGTACCGCTGGCCGGGCGGCAATTTCGTCAGCGGCTATGACTGGCGCGATGGCATCGGNNCGGCTTGGACGGGCATTGAACACAATGACATGGGCATTCATGAATACCTCCATTTCTGCGAACTGATCAACACCGAGCCGTTTATCGCGTTAAACACCGGCCTGGGCGATGTGACCTCGGCGGCGGCGGAAGTGGAATACATCACCCGCGCGGCCGACACACCCGAAGGCGCCAAACGCGCCGCAAACGGGCGCACGGAACCGTGGAAGGTGAAGTTCTGGGCGGTAGGCAATGAGATGTACGGAGACTGGCAGTTGGGGCACATGCCCCTGGAAGACTATGTCAAGAAACACACTGCGGTGGTGGACGCCATCCGTGCCGTATCCCCCGAAGCCCAGTGTATCGGCGTGGGTGCGGCGGGCGAATGGAGCGAAACCATGCTCACCCATTGCGCGGACCACATGGAACTCATCAGCGAACACCTCTACTGGCAGCACAAGGACGATGTCACCAAACACGTCCAGGTCGCTGTGGATTCCATTGACCGGGTGGCGGAAGCGCACCGGGGTTATCGCGATTCCATTCCGGGATTGAAAGAAAAGGACATCCGCATCGCCCTGGATGAATGGAACTATTGGTACGGCCCCAACCTCTATGGTGAAATTGGCGTGCGCTATTTCATGCGCGACGCCCTGGGCTGCGCCGCCGCGCTGCATGCCATGTTTCGCCACAGCGACCTCTATTTCATGGCCAACTACGCCCAGACCGTGAATGTCATCGGCGCCATCAAGACCACGGGCACCGATGCCTGGCTGGAAACCACCGGACAGGTGCTCAAATTATACCGGCACCATTTCGGTACTATTCCCGTTGAAGTCGAAGCAGAGGTCCCCGGCGTGGATGTCGCCGCTGCCTGGACAGAAGACCGAAGCGCCCTTACTCTCGCCGCCGTAAACACCACGGGAAAGCCAAAAACGCTTCAACTTGAAGTCGACGAACTTGCACTGCCTGAGAACGTCTCCGGCTGGACCATACAGCATGACGACCCCGAGGCCTATAACGATGAGAAGAACAAGGATACCGTCGCGATACAGGAGGTTTCTGTGCCTGTCACAAACGGAAGTCTGGAAGTACCGCCTTACAGTGTGACGTTGCTTGTAGTTCCGGCACGGGAACAGAGTACAGCCGTCTTGGGAAAATAACACTCCCGACTTACACAATAGCATAAAAGACAGTATCGAGAAGCGTAACGGGACGCCGTATTAGCTGCCCTTGTTTTCATCATCTCTTTCCGAGCTCTGTCAGGACTTCTTTTACAAGATCGCGATACTGCTCCCTTATGGAGAAGTTGTCCTTTTCCCAATGGTGACGTGGATACTCGTACGCGACAACCTGACGGAGAAAGTCGTTCTTTGTCATTCCCATCTGTGAAGAAACAAGGGTCAGGTAGTGTCCAACCTTGCTCTCATCGTATTTGGAGTCAAAATCTACAAACGCCTTTTTAACTTGGTCGCGAGTCAGAACCTTTGTCCTCAACAAAGCGGGAAAAATGATTTCACGCATCCGCTGATTGGTGACTTTGTCCCGTCCAAGATAGTCCAGCAGATGTTTTTTCAGTGAAGTGGGATTATGTTCCCCAGGTTCATCCGACATTGGTATCTCGAACTTCTTCTTGTTCCTGCGACGTTCCTCTTCCATCTCTTCTGAGATCACCGATGTCTTGGTCAGCAACTCTTCTCCTCCCTTCGTTTTCACGTAGCTGAGGACTACGGCGTTCACGTTTACTCCATAAGAGTCTGACAACCATTCAATCATTCGTTCAAGCGAGGACGTGATTGAGAAACCGACAAGCACAATTCGCTGCGTGCTGTTAACGTTGAGGTTTTCCATATCAGCATCCGGGAAAGACTCAGCGAATGCCTCCTCAAACGCCCGATTACTATATTTGGTGCATATTTCGCTGAGACGCTCTATCGTCCACTCTGCCACGTTCGAAGCATAGTCGATTGCCTGTGCCAATGTCTCGCGCGGAAGTTCAGCCCGTTTGATCTCAATGATTACAGTATTACCTGACCGGTCCACTCCGAGAAGGTCAATCGGACCGGATTTTGTCATGACCTGCCGGCCTATGATCATCACGTCTGTTCCGATGATTTCCGGGTTGGACGCAAGCCATGGCTCCAAGTCGTACGGTTCCGTTCTGCCTGCGTCCTTGAGGGTAGTGTCTATAACTGTTAACCTGCCATCAATGATCTGCCACGTTTTAATCTCGGTTCCCATAGATCAACTTCCTTTCATATCAACCCACCCATGAACCTTGCCGTTTGGTAACAGCGAAAACTCAAAATGGTGATCTATTATAAATTATTTATTTTCATATTTATATATTTAATATATCCTAAAATAATCAACAAGCATATAACACTCTTGAAACCATCGTCGTTTAACTTTAAACCGTTATGGCACCGTTTTTCTTTTCATCCATTTCGAGACGTTGCAGCAGACGTGCACGCATACCCAATATTGTTACGCCGGTTATTTTTCGATTGGGTTCATCATAGCGCAGGATGATACTGTCGCCGATATCAATGCCCACGGCTGGTGTCGGGGTGTTCACGGAGAGGTAAAGTACATCAGCCTCTTCATCATATTCCCAGTCAATTCGGTCTGCTTTATCCAGTATCTTTACCGCTTCCATAGATGTTTCCTTTTGTCTGACGGTTTACTCGTGAAATAAGCCGTCATCAGGCGCATGCTCTCGGTAATTAACAGCCTGATAGGCCGTATTGGGCGATTAGCTACTATACAGCGACTGTTTTTTCGACATTGAGTGAATACGAAAGTATCGTTTTGATATCCAGCCGCTGTGAGGCTTTAAGGAATTCAATGCCCACCACTTTTTCGTCCGCCGTTGTATCCAAATTGATACCTTCCGCCAGTTCTCGCACCCCATCAGGCTTTACATCCGCGAATTGGATATACAAGGCATCCACTTCATCATCATAGTAAACCTTCATTGACTTGTGCCTTTCTTGAGAGGATAATTCGTGATAATAGTAAGTTTGGCTTCTTCTCTTAAAACAACTATTTTTAAAGGATATGCAAATGATTTTTCTTTGACAACAAATGTTGTTGTCCCCGGTGAGAAAACCCGGCTTCGTACTATGTTAAGGATTACATGTTCAGGGATTCCATAGAGCTGAGCCCGTCTTCTTGCGTGACGCGAAAGGTGTATCTCAACCACAAGATAGTCTCCAGAACTACACTACCGTTATGGTCTGAATCTATACCCAGTTTAAAAGTATAACACAGTTTTCGACGCACCAAGCGCAAGACACTCCTAAAACAAGACCTTTTCTTCGGGCTTGGCACTGTAGTCGCCGTCATGTTCCCGGTAGAGGTGATCGGTAGAGGTTATCTGTTGGACTAAACGGCTACGCCGTGGATATTCTTTTCTGTGTCCACAAAAAGGGGACAGACAACCAAATAGCAGCAAGAACTGGCAGCCTCTATGCAGCAATCATGTGCTATTTGGCAGTCAGTCCCCTTTTTGCTCAGTCTTCTTACTTGCGTTTAGTCCAACAAAGTTTTTCAGTTGGCAGGGCAACTGAAAAATCTTATTCGTTCAGCCGGCGATAAATGGCCTTGTTTCTTTTGTAAAGTTCCACGAATTCCCGGAACTGCAGGTCATAGATATCACGGGGTTCCGGGCGGGGGATATACTGCGCCTTATACCGGATACTCCGTGGGATGTCTTCGAGCCGGACCAGGCGTAGTCCCATGAAAGCGATAAAGGCCGCGCCGAGCACATTCACCTGGATGGGGTCGGCCATCTGGCGTATGGGACGTTGCAGGACATCCGCGAAAATCTGGCACCAGACGTCTGAATTGGCGCCGCCGCCGACCAGGGTAATCTGGTCCACCCGCTGCTTCAGGAAGCGCTCCACGGGCGCGAGGAGCCACCGGTTGTTGAAAGCGACGCCCTCGAATACAGCGCGGATAATGTCTTCCCGGGAATTGTCCAGGGAGAGATTGTGAATGCCGGCCCGTATGTGGTGATCTTCAACCGGGGAACGCTCGCCATAACTCCAGGGGGTAAAAATCACGCCGTTGCTGCCCGGCGGCGTCTTTGCCGCGATGCGGTCCATGATCGCATAGACGTCAGGCACCTGTTCCTCCGCGAGGAGTTCATCCTTGTGATACAGAATCTTATCGCGCAGGAAGGCCAGGTTACCGCCCGCCGTCGCCTGAAGGGCTATCATGAGGTACCGTCCCGGAACGGCGCAGGGCACCGACGCGATGGAGGTGGTAATGTCGGTCTTCTTGAAGGGCACATGGGCGGCCATCCAGGAGGAGGTGCCCAGGTACAGATGGACATCGCCATCGCTCACAGCACCCGAGCCTATCGCCGCGGCGGAAACATCCCCGGCACCCGCCACCACCGGGATATCGTACGGCAGCCCGAGTTGGTCGGCCACCTCCCTGCGGAGCGTTCCGATGACGTCGGTGCTGGGCCTTATTTCCGGGAACTTGTCCCGCTCGACACCACTTGCGCGCACGAGGGCTTCGTTGTACGTTATGTTATTCGGGTCGCGATTATCGGTCACCCAGGAGGTAAGGATGGAATCGAAACTGGCCACACACCGCCCGGTCAGGCGCAGGTTCATGTAATCCAACACGTTCAGGAACTTGGCCGTTTCGGCATACACCTCCGGATATTCATATTTAATCAGGAGCATGTGAGCGGCGGGGTCTTTCCCGGTGAGGGAGGGCGCGCCGCCGGTCAGGCGTATCCAGCGGGCCAGTTTAAAAACATCATAGCCCGCGACATTCATTATGCCCCGCGTGATTTTTTGGAGATGTTCGGCGCCCCGGGTATCCATCCACAACACGCAGGGACGCAAGGCCTGCCCGTCGCGGTCCACGACAACCGTACCTTCCCCCTGGGTGCTGCAACATATGGCCGCGATCGTGTCGGGCTTGACGCCGCTCTGTTCAAGTAGTGCGCGCGTGGTCTTTATAAACGCCGCCCACCAGTCCTCCGGCTCCTGTTCGGCGCCGCCTTTGCCGAACAGCCGGGTGGTTACCGGTTCAAAGGTCCATCCCGCCACCTCGCCGTGGTTCGACACCAGCGCCGTCTTGCACCCGGAAGTACCCAGGTCAACCGCCAGCACATATTTGTCGGCATCGTTCATGGATAGTACTTTTCTGGCTGAAAGCCCGCAGGCTATTTCTTTTCCCACTGTTTGGAATATTTCCGGAGAAAGAACTGGTGCATCAAGGCGGCCTCAAAACGGTTGATCCCTTTGGCGCCGCCCAGGAATTCCGCTTCGATGTAGGCCTTACATCCTTTCTCCAACACCTGGCAGCACAGGTACGCTTCTTCCAGGTCGCGGCCCAGACAAATCGCGCCATGGTTGGCCATCAGCGCCGCCATGCGTCCGCGCAAGGCGCGCATGGTTTTCCGCACGATCTTCTCCGTGCCGGACAGCGCATAATCGGCTACGCGCACGCTGGGCCCGATGAGCTGGGCGACATCGTCCAGAATGGGGGGTAACTCCTTGCGCGCCGCAGCCAGCGTCGAGGTGTACGGGGAATGAACGTGGATCACGGCGTTGATCTCTTTCCGCTGGCGGTAGACTTCCAGATGCAGGCCCTTTTCACTGGAAGGTTTGGCCCCCTCGAATGCGCCGGTTGCCACATCGATGATCGGCATATCCGTTTCGGTTAGAAGATCGTAATTGGCGCCGCTCGGGGTAATCACCACTTTCTCGCCCACGCGTACGCTTACATTGCCCCAGGTACCCACCACCAGCCCTGTCTGTAAGAGCCGCACCCCCATGTCGCGAACCGCTTTTCTCGCCTGCTCAATATCGTTCATAGGTTTGTTCCTTCCGTTACCGGCCATTCGGCCTGGCTCAGTACCCGTTCGAAGCGGACCAGAGCGTCGTCAATCACTTCGTCCGTGTCCGCCATGCTCGTATAGAGACGGCTTCCGGCCAGCGTAATGATACCTTCCGCCGCATAGGCCGCCCCATATTCTTCCATGGCGTGCTTGCGCACCTTGATTTCCTTTAAAACTTTTAATATGCGCAGATATTCGAGTTTGATGAACATGGCGCCCACCGTCTGCAGATGACAAATGGAACCCTGATTATAGGCGACAAAGGGCAGGTGATGGCGCTGAAGGATATCGTTCAGTCCCTTGGTAAGGCGATCCCCCGCCAGTCCCGCCTTGCGGCTCGCGTCGGTCCGTTCCATTTCCTGAATCGCGAAGTAGCCGGCCGCCGCACTGAGCGGATTCGCGGCGAGGGTGCCACCCACATAGGCGCGCTTCTTGCCACTTTCCAGTCCCGCAGCCATACGCTGGATCAGGTCGCGCCTCCCCCCCACGCCGCCGGCCGAGGGATAGCCGCCCGCGACCACCTTGCCAAAGATGGTCAAGTCCGGCCGCACGCCGTAGTAACCCTGCGCGCCGCCCAGGCCGATCCGGAACCCCGTGACCACCTCATCGAATATCAGCAGGGCCTTGTACTTATCGCACAGGCGCCGCACCCCTGCGTTGTAGTCTCTGTCCACAGGCCGTGTACCGCTTTCCGGTCCCACGGGTTCCACGATGACGGCAGCGGTGCCGCCGCGCAACCGGTTCAGGAACAGCCGCTTCTCCAGCGCCGCAAGATCGTTCGGCGCGGCCTCGGTGGTATATTTAACGCAGGCCCGGGGAATACCGTGGGCCTCGAACCGGCCGCTCCGGGGTATCTTCAGGCTGTAAACCATCTGGTCCGACCAGCCGTGATACGCCCCGCCAATCTTGATAATATATTTCTTGCCGGTTGCCAGGCGCGCCACGCGAATCGCCGCCATCACGCTTTCCGTACCGCTGCCCAGCATGCGAAACATTTCCACAGCCGGCATGTGGCGCGCGATTTCCTTGGCGATTTTCAGTTCAAACTCATGAAACAGCCCCGTCACCGGCCCGGACTTGCGCAGCAGTTCAATTACTTGTTCCAGCACGGCAGGGGGATTGGAACCCAACACGGTCGGACCGCCCGCCTGAAGGAAGTCAATATACTGATTCCCATCCAAATCGTACAGGTAAGGACCCTCGGCGCGTTCTATCACCAGCGGGAAGGGATAATTGAAGGACAGGTTGTGCTGGACGCCGCCGGGAATATACCGCCGGGCTTCCGTGATCATCGCTTTGGATTTGGCGCACCGGTTGTCCAAGGTTTGAAGGTACGTTTTCATGGCTTCCTGGCGCAGCCTCACCGTCGGCATGGCCAGTAATGCGTCGAGTTTCCGATAAATTTCCCGCGTATCCGGGTATTCCGTAATGGCGTATGACATGGTACTCCTCTCGTATACACTTGTAATGATGTTAAATGCGCGGCATGCCGCCTATTTTGATACATTTGAAGGGGCTGTAACAACTTGAACTTTTTGGGATAGATGCATATAAACAACAGGTCTGGTTTTTCTCTTGTTCTATCGTTCCCAAATTTCATTTGGGAACGCACTTGTCCGAGAAGTTCCACTTCGTAACCATGGTCGAGCACCGGAATACATCAGACGGACTGACGCGACAAGGGAAATCAAATTCCAAGAGAGATTTCATTCCCAAATAGAATTTGCGAACGAGAGAAGGCAGAATACTTTCTCTAAATGCCATCTTATCGTATCTCCGTATCCGGGAAGGGGTCCCCTGTCATTATCCTTCCCTCTTGCCCAGGCGCACAAAAGTAGGCAGGCATTATACTTTCAGTAAGCCATGCATCAGCCCGCCTATCATGGCATCCAGGTGTTCCGGGAAGGACCGGTCCCGGTCGTGAATCAGCGCGCGGTCATAGCCGGAAATGGTGATTTCCAGCATAATCACTCCATGCATTCCCGCCAAAAGGGTTTTCGCCAGCAAGGCCGCATCCGCGTATTCGCCTTTCACCCTGCCCTGCTCCAGAAGTTCTTCTATGGCGCTGTAGAGGACATGGAGAGGTTCGTAGTCCAAAGCAACGCTCCTGGCGGCACGCACCTCATCCTCCTGTGCTGTCCACGCCTGAGAATAGAAGAGGAGATAGTGGTTCGGATGCTCGATGGCCCATACCCCGTTCGTGTGGGCCATGGCGATGAGCCTATCGAGCGGGTCTGCGATGCTCGCGCATTCCAACAGTTGCGCATGCAAATCTTCCATATCCTCCAGGACGATGGTGGACAGAAGGTCGTTCTTGTCCTGGAAATACCGGTAAAGCGCCGGATGTGTGTATTCCAGCGAGGTTGCGATCTTCTGGAACGTTACCGCCTCATACCCCTCCCGCACAAACATTTTCCGGGCAATATCCTTTATGCGTGTTTTCAACGCATCGCGCTCCCGTTCTCGCCGGGCTCTTGAAATTGCCGATTGACTTTTCGCTCTCATCCTTGGTATCCTTTACGTTACATAGTGTAACATAATGATGCCTTGTAATTAAATTCCTCGTTGCTGGAAAGCAACGCTCATCAGCAACAACCGGGGAAACCCTACACTGCAGATACACAGGAAGCGAAAAGACCGTCTTACAAAGATAGAATTGCCAGGGCTGTTGACACGTCGAGCCGCATTTGTGCCGGTGATACTGCAAAATCGTCCCCAACTGAAAAGAAATGAAAATCCATGGACCATGCATCAAGCGTATATAAGGGCGTGTGCACCCTATCCCGAATCTACTCGGGGAATAGTGAAGGCGGTAGTTCGCGCATACGTATCGGGTACGGTCGCAGAGGCCTGACCGGGATACCCTGCCGAAGTTACACCGGGTGATACAGGTACGTTCCCTGGAGGAGTACAGCATTGATGAACACAAACCACGCGCAAACAGCAATGAAGATTGACTGGCGCGATATCCGATTCGCCCTGGTCCTGGGTATTGTCACCATTTTTTTGAAGATGGTTACGTTCTATATCCCGTCCTGGCATTTCAGCAGGACAACGGGGGACATCGCCCTTACTACGTTCACGGTCGGCTATATCCTCGCCCGGGCGCGACGGATGCCCCATCAGCTGGACCAGTGGGGACTCACTACCGTCCTAACGCCCGCCGCGCTGTTGACAGGGCTGTCGTTGCTCGTATTCTCCGTCCTCGTACTGGCCGGCCTGGGATTTCTCATCGCGGGCGGCCTCATTTTCGAACCCGTCTACATGGCCGAGATGATTGAGTACATCCCGGCAGCGTTCCCCCAGCAATTTGTCCTGTGTTCGGTGGGGTTGGTTTCACTTGCATCCTTATCCGCATTCCGGGGTACATGGCGGTTGCCCCTGCTTGTCGGCGCACTCTTCAGCCTGGCCCACTTTTGGACGCCCGTGCGAATTCCGGGCACCATAGTGCCCGTTCAAATGTTGATTACCCTCCCGGCCGGCGCCGGCGCGGCGTGGTATTTTCTACGTTTCAGGAACATACTGCCGCTGACTGTCATCCATGCCGTGCTCTACCCCCTTATGCACCACTGGATCGAACGCCAGCTTTAAAGGAAATTTCCTGGAATGTAAAATAGCACGTCCCCTGAATTCACCGGAGTTCCACACAGGAGCGTTTACGGGTGAGTAGGACTGAAACATCAGCTAAGCAGGAAGGCTAAAGCCATAACAATTCCGTAAACTGACGCAGGCCTATTGCTGCTTGACTGAGTTTCACGACAAACCCATTTCGGAGGAAAAACGCAATCTCACCCGGAATAGATTTGATATCATGCGCCGTCTCGGCAGACGCGGTCCACATATTTCCCTACTCCCTGACAATACCCGAAATCCCATCGCCATGAATATGGGTCTCATTTTTGGTTTTCAAGAGCAATTGCGTTTGTCTTTATGAATGTGTATAATTTACAAATATGATACACATCAGGAGCATGTCATGAGAACCAATATTGTTATAGACAACAATTTGATGCGTGAGGCCCTTGCTGTTTCCGGTTGTAAGACCAAGAAGGAAACTGTCGAGCAGGGCCTGAAATTGCTTATTGCCTTTGGCAATCAGGCTAAGATTCGCACGCTGCGCGGGAAAATGAATTGGGAAGGTGACCTCGATGCGATGAGAACGAGCCATGATAGTCGCTGATACCTCCGTCTGGATTGATTATGTTCGGGGCGTCCGTGGACCGCACACCGACCTCCTTGACGATGCATTACTGCATGACCGTGTTGTGACCGGAGATCTTATCCTGGCCGAATTTCTGCAGGGATTTCGGAATGAAAAGGACTTTCAGAAGGGAAGGCAACTCATGGAATGCCTTGAGTACCGCGACTTTGTCGGAAAGGAAATTGCCCTTCAGGCAGCGCAGAACTTTAGAATCCTCAGAAAGAACGGCATCACCGTTCGAAAGACGATAGATGTACTCATTGCAACCTTTTGTATAGAGAATGGATTTGAACTGCTTCACAATGACCATGATTTCGATCCCATGGAAGAAATACTGGGGCTGAGGGTGAGAAAAGCGTAACCCGAACCGTGTATCGCCTTTCCCCTTGTCACCAGAACTCACATACTCAAAATTCTGACGCCGTGAATGAGGCCGCGACTTCGTCGCCATTCCCGGCAAGGGAGTTTACACATGAATAACACTGAAGCAACAGATAAGCAGGAAGACCAAAGCCAGAACAACTCCGTAACGCGAAGACGTTTTGTGGGGTGCACTGCCTTGACCGCCGGGGCCGCTGTTGTGGGTTCCGTGGGAATGGGTGCGGGTATAGATGCCTCCCTGAAGCGTTCTCGCGAAACCACCCAGGCCGCTGAAAATCAGGAAGCCTTGAAGCGGTTGCTGCTGCGTTCTCAAGAGGGCCCTTCAGGAAGACGCTTCCCCGTGTTGGACCTTCATACGCATCCGTCGCTGAAGGCCTATATGTTTCGTCAGCGCTTTTGGAAAACCCACGAGGCCAAACCAGGCATGTCGCCCACCAGCATGGTAGTGGATGTTGATTCGCTGGTCAACGGCGGTACGGGCGTTTTTCTGTGTACCGCTTATGTGCTGGAACGCCAATTCTTCTCCGACGTTGTGCCGCTGCGGGTGTTGAGCAAACTGCATCCCCGGCCCTACCGCATGGCAACGGCGCCGCTGAATGTGCTTGCCATGGCATATCTGGACAAGGCCGAGGCAATGGTAGCGGAAACCAACCGCCAACGGGGCGACATCGTAGAACTTGCCACGCATTATTCGGATATAAAACGCATTGTGGATGAAGGCAAGGTTTGCATGATTCATGCCATGGAAGGCGCACATCATTTGGCGGGAAACACGGAATTGGTGGAGGATTTTTTCGACCGGGGCGTATGCATGATGACCGTGCCGCACCTGTACCCCAACGAAGCCGGCGGATGTGTGGATATTTTTACCAGCATCAAAAAGTTTTGGTGGACAAAGGGCTCTTTCTCCGATGCATACCAGGACAGTGCCGGGCTCCATCCCTGGGGGCACGAATTGATGGAAAAGCTGCTCGATGTGGGTATTATTGTTGATATTGTTCATGGAACCCAGGAATACCGCAGGCAGGCTATTGCCATTGCCAAAAACCACCCGAAAAAGCGCCCGATAACCATGTCTCACGTTGACATCCACAAGAATCCGGCGGAAGGGATGGGCCCATCACCCGAGGATGTCCGTTCAATAGCGGACATGGGCGGCGTCATAGGCCTGATGATGATGCATCACAGCTACGAAAACTCCCCGGACCCTGTTGAGGCCCTGCTTCATGCCATCGCATATCTTGTGCAGCATGGCGGTGAAGACGTGGTGGCAATCGGATCTGATTTTGACGGCTATGCCGAAACAGCGATGGGCCTTGCCTCTCCACGTGATTTCAGCGCCGTTCGGAAGGCATTACTGGCTACCTATACGGAAGAACAAACCGCGAAGTTCCTTTTCGGAAATGGCGAACGGTTGTTACAAATGGGATGGGGCAAACAATAGGCACATTTCAAAGACACCGTACCCAGGCGGGATTGGGACAAATGCCAATGAAGACGCCTGAGTTGAATAGGCATAAAGTGTTTACGTTCCTCACCACCACTGAACTTTTTGTCGCAGGAGCAGGGGGGATAGGACAGTTTCACGGAATGATGCTGAGGTCGGTACGATTCAAATAACAAATAGGAAAGGAATAACCACATGTCCACATTTTTAGAAAGATGTACCGTTGTAGCAATCCTCCTCGTTTCTTTAACCACTCTCGTCGGAGGCGCGTGTGCGCGGGCTGTGGATGAGGATGGGGTCATCCGCTGGAACTTGGAGGAAGGACGCTGGAGCGCGGAAAAGGCCAATGCGTGGTATGCGGAACAGGGTTGGCGTACGGGGGCGAATTTTTTGCCCAGCACCGCGTCCAACCAGTTCGAGATGTGGCAGGCCGAAACCTGGGACCCGGCAACCATTGACCGGGAACTGGGCTGGGCGGCCGGTATCGGCTTCAACACCATGCGCGTCTACCTCCATGACATGCTCTGGACGGCCGACGCGGCGGGCTTTGAACATCGGATGGATGAATACCTGGCCCTCGCCGACAGGCACGGTATCAAAACCATATTCGTCCCCTTTGACTGCGTTTGGGACCCCTACCCCAAGCCGGGCCCGCAGAAAGAGCCGGTGCCCCATGTACATAACTCGCGGTGGGTGCAAAGTCCCCATGTGGATGTGCAGAAGGACCCCGCCCGGTATGAAGAACTTCTCAAACCTTACCTGACCGGTATCCTGACGCGGTTCAAGGACGATGCCCGCATCCTGGCCTGGGACCTGTTGAATGAACCGGGCAACGCGGTGCCGCAATATGAGGATAATTGGGACAATAAAGAGCGGGAGGATACCCACCTCATCCTGCTCAACCGGCTGTTTGACTGGGCGCGCGTGGTCAACCCTTCCCAGCCGCTGACCGCCGGGATCTGGATTGACGTGGGCGAGCGCACCAACCCGGTGCATCCCCTGGACAAGGTCATGCTGGAACGGTCCGACATCATCACCTTCCATACCTACAGCCCCCTGCCCAAGGCAAAGATAGCCGTGGAATGGCTCAAGAATTCCGGACGTCCCGTCATTTGTACCGAGTACATGTCGCGCGGGTCTGGCAGCACCTTTGAGACGGTCATGCCCTACTTCAAAGAGCACAACGTGGGCGCCATCAACTGGGGCCTGGTCAACGGCCGTTCGCAGACCATTTATCCCTGGGATTCCTGGAACAAGCAATACAAGGCCGAACCCGACCCGTGGTTTCATGACGTGTTCCGCAAAGACGGCACGCCTTACCGGGAAACCGAAGCGAATTTGATCCGGGAGCTGACCGGGAAAGGGCAATAAGCATCTTTCCGGCGAAGACCGAGGTTTATAGGTCCTATAGGGCCTATACGACCTATAGTACGGGAGCATCCCAAAATGTCCGTTTTACTGCTTACCCTCACCACATTGCTTTTCCCGGCCGCACCGAACCCGGTGATTCCGGGCGTGGCCGATGTCGGGGTATTCCAGCATGCCGGGGTCTATTATCTTATGGGCGTGGGCACCGCAGGCGGGATGTATACCTCCCGCGACCTGGTACATTGGTCCGGGCCGGAACACGCCTTTTCCATGAACAACGCCTGGGCCTCCGGTCCCGCCGCCGAGGATAAGGAAATCCACGCGTGCGCCATGGTGTTGCACAACGGAACCTTTCACCTGTACTGGTCCGTAAATCACGGCCCGTTGCGCCAGATCGGCCATGCCGTGGCGGATACGCCGCTGGGCCCGTACCGGGAACCTGCCACCGATATTCCATTTGACGGGCGTATTGACCCCCAGTGTTTTCAGGACGACAATGGCCGCCTGTACTTCTATACCGTAAAATTCTTTAATAGCAATATCATCTTCGGCCAGCCCATGGCTAATCCCGGGGTGTTGAGCCCGGGATTTCATCTTCTCTTGATGCCAAGATTGGCCTCTTGGGAAACCATGGATACCCCCATCACCTTCATCAATGAAGGGCCCTTCGTGATCAAATGCCGCGACCGGTATTACCTGGTCTATAACGCCAACCATACTGGCGGCGAATACGGCAACTATGCCCTCGGCGTGGCAGAGGCGGACAGCCCGCTGGGCTTCCGCAACAGCGGCAAGTACCCTTTCCCCGTAATGCGCTCCAATCATGACCCCAAACACGCGGGGGTTGTGATTCCGGAGGGTCTTCCGGAAATCAAGAACGCGGGCCAGCCCAACCTGATGCGCGGTCCCAACGGCATTGAATGGTGGCTGGTGTATTTCGCGGACCGGGATCGCCGGTCCCAATACCTTGACCGTGCCCACTTCTTCGGAACGGAACTCTTTATTGAAGGTCCCACGTGTCCTGAAACCCCGGGGTACCACCCCTCCCCCGCGCCACCCTCGTTCCAGGATCTGTTCGACGGGGATGGCGGGATAGAAAAGCGCTGGGATCTGGACGGGGCATGGAGCGTAAAAGATGGTGAACTCCACAGTACAATCGCAGGTGAAACCACCACGGCCTACGCGAAGTACCCTGGGTCACGATGCTATGTGCTGGAAACAACGTTACACTACCACGGCGATGGAAGCGGACGCTTCGGCGTAGTGGCCTGGGACAATGGCCGGGATTCCAGCCTGATCATCGGACTGGACCGGAAGCAAAACACCGTGTTCCACGAATTGCGCCAAGGCAAACACACCCGGCAGCGTTCACTGCCCCTGCCCGCCGATTTCAACTGGGACGGACCGCACCGCCTGCGTGTTGAAAACAACGACGGCGCCTTCAAAGTCTACCTGGGCGCGGTACTATTGGACATGCTCCATGCCCCCGTCAAGGGGCATGGTCCGGGCACGGCAGGGCTTTTCGCCGAAGGGTGCGACGCTTCCTTTGACAGTTTCACACTGACCCGCGGCTGGGACGAGTGGGGCCGTAACATTCGCGGCTGGCGAACTCCGCCAGGCCGTCCTCTTCACGGCAAAGACAAGGGCTTAACGCTGAACGCCGGCCAGTCCGCATTCAAGGGCGATGCCCTGCGCTGTTATGAGTTCTCGGCGCAGATTCAGGGAAAAGCCTCGGGCGGCATATATCCGGTGTATCTGGATGACGCCAATTATCTGCGCCTGACGGTAGACGCGTATTTTACCGCTGTCACGGTATCCGGAAAGCGACAGGGGCAGGCTGTGGAAAAGCGAACCTTCCCGGTACGGCCTCGTATTCATCGCGCCTATGACGCTTCCGAAAACGGCAACAACCTCCGCATCGTCAAACTGGAGGACAAGATCATTCTTTTTGCGGAAGGACTCGAACTGGGCGAAATTCCGGGGCGTTGGCCGGATGCCCGGGTCGGCCTCTTCGCCGGGGATGGGCCTTGCACCTTTAATGGGATGATGGTTTATGAACTGGCCTGAAGCCATATTATTTTTCCGTGAAATCTGGGGAATTCCAGAATTCCCCCGTGCAGAAATTACCCCTTATGGCGCACCTGGGAAGGTACGCCTACTGAAGCCCGGCATTAAATACCGCCGCGTTACCCTGACTTGGAAAGGACCGTTCCACCCAAAAAAAAGTACCCTCAACCTGAAAATGAAAAATTAACGTTGGAAACGCCTTGGTTTAAGCGGAGATTAATCTCAACCCCGTCTTAATTCGGACAGCACTGAGCTAAAGTAACGATTCCGCACACCGGATTTGGAATCAATCAACAGTCACCGGCGGAGCCGCTGGATTAACCCTGATTTAACGCTATACTATAGGTTTACATCTGGCCAAAATCTACAAAACTTGTATTAAAGAGGTCAGATGGGGTTTCATGAAGACCATCGTGGAATCAAGTTGCGCTCTTGCTTCAGGAGTATAACGATAAAGAAAGGTCTAACCCATGTATCGCTATCGAACAACCATTATATTCAGGCTGGCCGTGGCGGTCTGTCTGTCGGTCACGCACGCTGCGTGCGCAACGTTTGTTTTTGAAGAGGACGTGCCCGTTCCCATGCGGGACGGGACGCAACTCATGGCGAATGTGGCCCGGCCGGAGGCGGAGGGTCCGTATCCGGTCATTCTGATGCGAACGCCCTACGGGAAACCGGGCAAGGACAACGGGGACATGGAGCGCTATACCGCGTCCGGGTATGTCATGGTGGCACAGGACTGCCGCGGCACGGGAACTTCGGAAGGCGTGTGGGATCCCTTCGCCTATGACGTGCAGGACGGCCTGGACACCCAGGAGTGGGTCGGCACGCAGCCGTGGTGTAATGGCACCATCGGCACGGCCGGCGGCTCTTATCTCGGCTGGACCCAGTGGGCGTCGGCACCCGGCGCCTCGCCCCTGCTGAAATGCGCAGTGCCGGTGGTGCCGTTTGGCGAGGCCTTTCCGGGCCTGGCCTACTACGGCGGCGCGTTTCAGCTGGCCCTGCTCATGGGCTGGGGCACGGCGGTCGGCGGCGTGAACCTGCAGCCCAACCAACTGCAGGAGTCCTTTCTCCACCTTCCCCTCCAGACCTACGGCGATCAGTTCGAAAAGCCGATTCCTTTCCTCAACGACTGGATCGCGCACAACACCAATGACGCCTACTGGAAACAACGGGGCATTGACGGCCGGTACGACGAGGTGCGCATCCCCATTCTCAATATCGGCGGCTGGTACGATATTTTTTCCAAGCCGGTCATTGACCTCGTGGACAACGTTCGTGAACAGTCTGAAGACCGGCTCATTCGCCGCAACCAATATGTCATCGTCGGGCCGTGGGCACATGGCGTCGGAGGGCAAAACTGCGGGGATCTCGATTTCGGGCCCGAAGCAAAGCGGGATATCGGCGACCTGCAGTTCCAGTGGTTTGAGTACTGGCTTCAGGGCAAAGAAACGGGTGTGGAGGACTGGCCCGCCTACCAGTTGTTCATCATGGGGGAGAACCGCTGGCGCGGCGAGAATGAATGGCCGCTGAAACGCACCCAGTATACGCCGATGTACCTGCGCGGCGGCGGCAAGGCGAACAGTTCCCAAGGCGACGGCACGCTGTCCCTGGAGCCGCCGGGCGAAGAACCGGCGGACGTGTTCACGTATGATCCCGAGAACCCGGTGCCGACGGTAGGCGGTAACAACCTCGTCGGGGCAAAGGCAGGGCCTTACGACCAGTCGGAAGTGGAACTCCGCGATGACGTGCTGGTCTATACCGGCGAGGTGCTTGCCGAAGACCTGGAAGTGACCGGGCCCGTGACGATGGTGCTCTACGCCGCCTCCACCGCGCCCGACACCGATTTCACCGCCAAACTCGTGGATGTGCATCCCGACGGAAGGGCATTCAATCTCTGCGACGGCATTCTCCGCGGGCGGTACCGCAAGGGTCCGGAAGCGGCGGAACCGCTCACGCCGGGAACTGTCGAAAAATACGAGATTGATCTCTGGGTGACGAGCAACCTGTTCAAGGCGGGACACCGCGTGCGCGTGGAAATCTCCAGCAGTAATTTCCCCCGCTTCGACCGGAACCCGAACAGCGGGCTGCCCTTCGGCACGGACACGGAGCTCCACCCGGCGACCCAGACCGTATATCATACGGCACAGTACCCGTCGCATATGCTGCTGCCAGTGATTCCAAGGTAAGGTTTTGTTCAGGGTGAAGACAGGCGTCAGTGATGGGAAATGGCGCTGATAAGAAGAACAAACAGGACTAAAAAAACGCAAGGGACTTAAAAAACTCAAAAATCACGTTCTGCCCTTGTCCTTTTGGTCCTTGATGTCCTTTTTGTCATTGACTTTACAACACGATTTCTAAGTACAACCAAAGGTGGTGCCGCACAGTCAAAGTAGCATACCACAGGAGCTAAAATGGAAGTCATCCCGATACAAAAGGAACATGCCGAGGCGGCCGGCCATGCCCTGGCCCGGGCCTTTATGGATGACCCGGTCAACGGGTACGTGTTGCCGGATGCGAAACGGCGGGAGAAATTGCTCCACTACGCGTTCCCCCGCTGGGTATGGGGCACCGCCCGGCGGGGCCATGCCTACACGACTTCGGATTTTGCCGGGGCCGCCCTGTGGCGCTCGCCGGAATTAAGCGTCTGGATATGGGTCTGGGACCAGTTTGTCGCGGGCTTGTGGCAGGCGCCCTTCAAATTGTATCCGGCGGAACTGCTGCGGCTGCGCAGGGTACACGCCGAAGCGATGCACCGGATGCGCGCGAGTATTACTTCCCCCCACTGGGTGCTGGACGTGCTCGGCGTATCGCCCGAAAGCCAGGGACAAGGCGTGGCGCGGCGGCTGGTGACGCCCGCGCTCGCCAAAGCGGAC
>MTKZ01040874.1_pt1 | contig 20066 bp, 13 predicted proteins | sample 1042781 | NCBI WGS metagenome assembly MTKZ01 (sample SAMN06212207, study PRJNA360539) | anaerobic digester metagenome | biome: Wastewater treatment plant; material: sludge; isolation source: anaerobic digester fed with sludge from wastewater treatment plant | place: Denmark: WWTP Viborg ... | reverse complement strand
AAGGCTCAGTATAACGTAGCCTATGCTTATGCCAATGGAATTGGAACTCAGAAGAACACATCTGAAGCTATCAAATGGTTCGGTAAATCAGCAGACCAGGGAGTAGCTCTGGCTCTATATGTTCTGGCAAAGATGCTAATCGATGGTCAGTTCATAGAACAGGACATAACTAAGGGTCTGGATTTGCTGCAAAAAGCCTCAGATCAGGGGCTAGACCTTGCACAATATGATCTTGGCACAATCTACCTTGAAGGAAAGATTGTTGAGTCAGACACTGACAAGGGGATTGAATATTTGAAATTCGCTGCCGATCAAGGGTACAAAGATGCTCAATTCAATCTCGGTATAGTCTATTCTAATCTATCTGAGCCGAGTTATCCGTATGCTGAGAAATACCTTCGAGAAGCATCATTCAACGGCCATTTCAAAGCAATGTTCGAGTTATCGAGACTTTACGCCATTAGCACGAGAGACTACAGGCAGGGCCTATTGTGGGCAATAGTAGCCTTAGAATACTGTGAAAAACAAGATGAACAGAGAATCAATCGGATCAAGAACAACTTGGAAAGTAAGCTAAGTACTGCCGAGTGTGAAGTAGTCTCTTCTGAGGCAAGGAATATAATAGCAGCATTGGACGCAAGTCTTTGTTGATTAAGTCGTATATTGATTCAGGAGGATAGATGAGTTTTGTACATCTTCATGTTCATACTGAGTTCAGTTGGTTGGATGGAGCCTGCATCATTGATGATATGGTGCAGAGAGCTGTGCTGCATAAGATGCCAGCTTTGGCGATCACGGATCGCAATAGTGTGGCTGGGGCTTCTCGCTTATGGCATCAATGCGTCAAGGCGGGGATCAAGCCGATCATCGGTCTTGAAATAGCGGTTCAGAACGATCAAGGTGATGGCAGGATCTTTTCAGTGATCTTGCTCGCTAAGAACGGTTCCGGCTACGAAAACCTCTGCCGGCTGGTCACTCTTGCCTATGAGGACGATCCGAATACGCCAAGGATCACAAAGAGCCAGCTAAGGGAGCATTCACGGGATCTGATTTGCCTGTCTTTCAGTGTGGTGGGAGAACTCTGCACCCTGCTATTAAAAGATAAAGACGAACAGGCAAGACAGGTTTCGGATTGGTATTATGAGGTTTTTGGTGAGGATTATTACTACGAGATCCAGAATCACGGACTTCCCTCTGAAGGGGTTGCCATGAACAAGCTCTTTAATCTGGCTTACCAAACCAAGATACCCGTGGTACTCACTAATGACTGTCATTACATGGATCGTAGTGACTCTATCGCTATTGATGCCCTGAACTGCATAAGGAAGGGCATAGATTTCAGTCATTCTGAAGCCAAACGCTTTACTTGCAATGAGTACTACTTCAGGTCGCCCAAGGAGATGAAAGCGCTCATAGGATTCCCACCTCAGCTTATTAAGAATACTCTGGAAATAGCTAATGAAATCGATGTTACGGATGGCTATATAACGGTTTCTGATAGTGATCTAAGTGTCCCCAGAGTGGTGGAAATACTACGTGGTTTCTCACACTCACTGAGGATCAGATTCAAGCCCAACAGCAAGCATGTTAGGGTTTCCCTTATGGAACACAAGTCTGCCGACCTACTGGAACATCTTCGAATACAGCTTCATGATTTCGATCTCATACACTTCACAGAATATGAATCCTGGACGCCAAGAAGTATCTATTCCGCCGTCCTGAGTACGATGAAGGTGCCGGGAGAGAAGATCAGTGAACTCTGTGGCTTGATCCCGGCTGGGGCAAAGACCCTCCGTGAAGCCGTCTTGATGAATGTAGATTTCTCGTGCCTCTCCAGCGAAGACTACGTATGTTCACTAGCTGCAGAAACAGGCGACACCTTGATCAACACCTTCAAAGAAGTAATAACATCAAGACACAATTACGCTTTGATCCCTAAGGGCATGCCGGTTCCCATAGTCAGGGATATTGATGGACAGCAAAGATGCCAGTACGGTTTCGATCTTATTAACCAGACCGGATTGATCGGCCTGGAGCTACAGCCATAAGATGATTATGAAAATTAGGAGAATATATGAGTGAAGTAACTGGTAATATCAGATTTGAGCAGAAAGAACTTGGGTGGAAAGGCAGTAAAATGCGCTGTCTTCTTTTAACTAGTATGGGGAGAGCCAGTCTACGTGAAATGTTAATGCAAGTCATCAATCAAACTAAGGAATACAATAACATTAAGATTCCGGATGTTTTTGAGTTTTATCCCAAGGGTATAGTAAACCCTAATGAGGTTGAATTGGATAAGCAAGAAATTCCCATCGGTGGTTCGAGAGAGTATTGTAACAAACTCTATCGATGGTGGTTGGGTGATACAAAAACACGAGAAAGAACTCCAGTCTGGGACTTGGTTGTAACTGCTCAAATTGATAACATGCCAGGCTTGATTCTTGTTGAGGCTAAGGCTCATGAGGGCGAGTTGGTTAAAGAGGAAAAGGGTAAGGAAGAGCCAAATGCAAGTTCAAGCAAAGCACGCAAGGAAAATCATCAAAAGATAGGGACTGCAATACATGAAGCAAGAGACGGATTAAGAAGAGTTACTGATGATGTTCAAATATCAATCGATAGAGACGTGTGTTATCAGATGTCGAACCGCCTGGCATTTGCCTGGAAACTGGCAAGTCTTGGAATACCTGTGGTCCTGATCTATCTAGGTTTTGAAAACACGGTGGAAATGATCAATGGCGGTAAATGCCAACTGATAGAAAACTTTAAGCAATGGGAAAGAACCGTAAGAAATCACTCAAAAAAGGTAGGTTTTGGTCATTGGGAGACTCCTATCCATGTGATGAACACAAACGAAAATAGAGAGGTTAGAGTTTATCCCCTGATTCGATCGGTAAACATCCAGCTTGAAAGTGCCAGCCTGAGTACTAAGTTTGAGATAAATCTTAGTCACTGAATTGGCGTACATCTGTTCTGTTGGATAGGATTTGGGCAGAAGTCCAGATTCTCCATTGACAGAATAATCCTGCTTGTAAAGCTGGTTTTATTCTGATATGATCCCTTTTTATACCGATTCTTATGGGATCTTCAGGTGCGATTGCATCTGAGAAGGAGCAGTATCATGGATGACAGATGGCTTTCAGTTGATGAGATAAGTGTTTATCTCGGAGTAACCAAGGATACGGTCTATAAATGGCTTAGCGAAAAGAAGCTTCCCGCTCATAAAGTTGGGAGACTTTGGAAGTTTAAAAAAGAAGATGTAGATACATGGGTCAAAGCCCAGGCGCATTCTCAGGATAGCTGAAGATGTTCAGCCAGTTAAAATACAACCTGGGTTTTACCTCAGCCGCATTCCTCTTTAGAGACTCTGTGTTGCTTGCTAAACTGTATCTGAGCTTAGGCGACTGGAACATAGTGCGAGATAAGGTGCTTTCTGAGAATCTGCTGCAAATTCGAACGATCGCAGCCCAAAAGAGAATTTACTCCGAAACTTACACTCGCCTAAAAGCATTAAGCGAAGATGCTTTGGAAGTTATAGCCGATGGAGAAAGAGACGATCAAGCGCACATGATCTGGTATGCCATCTGTAAGAAATATGCATTGATAATGGACTTCAGCGTTCATGTGCTATCACCCAAAATCAGGATCAACGCACGAGATCTATCAGAAGCTGATTTCAACGTCTTTTATAATAACCTCGCAACCAGCCATGATGAATTGAATCACATCTCCATATCCAGTAGAGCAAAGCTAACCAAAAACCTGTTCAGGATGCTAATAAGTGCAGGAATTATAAACTCAGCGGGTGAGCTTTGCCCAATAAGCATCTCTCAGTCTGTGAGGCAGATTGTTCTTGAAGATAATGACATCCCACTTGAGATCTATCCAGGAATCGATCTATAATGAGTTTTAGCAGAATTGAATCGCAGAGTTTTGCCCGACGGTTTACGCATCTTCTTGATTTGCTATCCAGTCCAAAATTCTTAGCCATGGAAGGGCTGGGGAATGAAATCCCTTTCTTCATCTGTCCTTTTCCAATAAAACAAGCAGAACAAATGAGTAAAGATATTGCTGACTTGAAGGTGCAACTGCTGCAAAAAAGCATCGATGTGCTTGATTTAAACCTATATCACCTATCGCTTGAGATACTCAAGGAACGTGGGATATTGGATTCTATCATGCAGCTTGAGCCTGATATAGAAAAATCTGAGCTGTATGAGCAACTGCAGAATGTCTTAGATCCCGAAAAGCACATCGTTCCCCAAATAGAGAAACATATCCAGGGCTCCGAGCACAAGATACTTTTTATCACTGGAGTGGGTGAGGTTTTCCCGTATATCAGATTGCATACTGTATTGAATAACATGCAGAAGATCTCGCATAAAAAGCCAACGGTATTCTTCTTCCCCGGAGAATACAACGCTGCCAATGAAAGTGGATCGACCTTGAGCTTGTTTGGCGTTATGGACGACAAGTACTACAGAGCATTCAACATATTTGACTGTCTACCCAATTAAGGAGGCATAATAATGATAATCAAAGACATCTTTTTAAAGCCAGTTGATCGGGACATTGAAGGGGTAATAAAAGCGGATGATCGAAGTAATCTGATCCGCGAGATTCAAGAATACGTTGTTACTAAGGAAATCAAGCATAAACTAGTCGAATTCATAGAATCCTACTTGAGCGAAAAATCATCGACCGGTGTTTGGATATCGGGATTCTTTGGATCAGGCAAGTCCCATTTATTGAAAATGCTGTCTCTGCTGATGGAGAACTGGAAAGATGGTGAGTGCTCAATACTGGAGAGCTTTACGGAAAAGTGTAAAGATGACGAGATTCTGGTTGCAGATATCAAGAAGGCTGTCGCAATTCCAAGCAATTCCATCCTTTTTAACATAGATCAGAAAGCAGATTTGATCTCCAAGCAACAGACCGATGCACTACTTGCCGTTTTTGTAAAGGTTTTTGACGAATATTGTGGCTATTATGGGAAGCAGGCGTATATAGCCAAGTTTGAAAGAGATCTGGATAAGCGAGGAGTTTACTCGATTTTTAAGGATGAGTATAAAGGTTTGTCAGGGAAGGACTGGGAAGATGGCAGAGAATTAGCTATCCTGGAATCTGCCAATATATCCCTTGCATTTGAGAAAGCTACTGGCAGCAAAGAAGGACAAGACAAGAAGATATTAGATAAATACCGGCAGGATTATAAACTATCAATTGAAGATTTTGCGTTGCAGGTCTGGGACTATATCTCCACTCAAACAGGTGATTTTCGGCTAAATTTCTTTGTCGATGAGGTTGGTCAGTTTATCGCTGACAATACAAAGCTCATGCTCAATATGCAGACAATTGCAGAAAGCCTTGCCACCAAGTGTAAGGGCAGAGCCTGGATTGTTGTGACCTCTCAAGAGGATCTGGATGCAATCGTAGGCGAAATGTCACAAAGTTCTGGAAATGACTTTTCTAAGATTCTTGGACGTTTCAAGACCACGTTGAACTTAACCAGTGCAAATGTGGATGAAGTGATTCAGAAGCGACTCCTGCAGAAGCAAGAATCAGTTTATGATACCTTAAGTGAACTCTATCACACCAATAAGAATAGCTTTAAGACCATCTTCGATTTTGTGGATGGCGCTCAAACCTATCGGGTGTTTGAAGATAGAGAGGAATTTATCCATTGCTATCCATTTATACCCTATCAGTTTTCGATTTTTCAAAAAGCTATTAAAGCACTATCTGTTAACCATGCTTTTCAGGGAAAACACCGTTCAGTCGGTGAAAGATCAATGCTTGGCGTGTTCCAACAGGTTGTAAAGGACCTGCAAAAAAAACCAGTTGGTGATATCGCCACCTTTGATCTGATGTTTGATGGCATTCGCAGATCAATAAATGGTCAAATACAAAGCGCTATCATCAACGCTGAAAACAATCTTCAAGACGAGTTTGCGGTCAAGCTACTTAAGGTTCTGTTCATGCTGAAGTATGTGAAGGATTTCCGGGGGACAGTAGCCAATGTAAGCATCTTGATGATGAATAGTTTTGACGCAGACATTAGCGATCTAAGAAAGAAAGTTCAAGAAGCCCTCTCCAAGCTTGAGACCCAGACCTATATCCAACGCAATGGAGAAATGTATGAGTACCTCACGAACGAAGAAAAAGACGTTGAAACTCAGATAAAGAACACTCCTGTCGATGACATGGCTATGCTTGATAAGCTTGATGAAATACTATTTACCAGCGGCCAGATAGTAAAAAGCCTGAAGATCAGATATGACGACAATAAACAGGATTTCCAGTTTACCCATCGAGTCGATAAAAAGCAGTACAATAAAGAATACGAGATCGCTATACAGGTGATAACACCCTACAGTGAGTACTACGACTTTGACGATGATAAACAGATAATTGCACATGCCTTAGGTAAACCGGAGCTAACCATACTCATGCCCGCGGATAAGCGCTTTTGGGATGATCTGAAGATTGCTATCCAAACAGATAAATGCTATGCGCAGAACTATAATAGTTTGCTCAAAGAATCGGCAAAGAAAATCTTAAGTGAAAAGAAAGACCTCAATAAAGAAAGATTGGTCAACGTTAAGAATAGATTGGTAGAGCTAATCTGTGCAGCCAAGCTTTACTTGGGTGGAGAGCAGATCGCTCAGGATCAGGACACTAATGTTACAGATGCTAACCAGAGAGTATGCAGTGCCTTCCAACTGCTTATCGCCAAGGTATATCCTTATCTCAAGATGTTGGGTGGAGTCAGCTATACTGAGCAAGATATTGGAAGATGTCTGGATAACAGCCAGATTGTGGCAGATTACTCACTGGCTTTGAGTGAAGCAGAGCAGGAAGTGTTTTCGCATATCAATACGCAAGCCAGAGAAGGCAAGAAAAGCACTGTGCAGGATATTATCGATAAATTCAGCAAGAAACCCTATGGATGGGGCTTCTATGCAATATTATGCCAACTGGCTAAGCTTTATGCCCAGGCCAGAATTGAAGTGTTTGGAGATGCCACCAGTTTAGAGAATGGTGCCCTGGAGAAGGCACTGAAAAACTCCCAAAAACATAGCAGCCTGGTGATCCAAACTCTGCAAGAATATACTCCCTCACAACTTAGGCGCTTGAAAGAGCTTTCGCAGACATTATTCAACAAACCCGCAGAAGAGACAGAGGCAAAAGCTCTTTCCAAAGAGGTCTCAAACAGGATGCAGGAATTAGTACAAAAACTCGAAGCTCTGGTTATGCAGAAGAACTCATATCCGTTCCTGAGTGATCTAGAGCCAGTTATCGTGTTACTGAAGAAAGCAGTGGGTAAGCATCATTCCTGGTATTACAGCGATTTCCTAAGCACTGAAGACGAGTACACTCAAGTAAAGCTGGATTTGATCGATCCCATCCAGGCTTTTTGGAGTTCGGGACAAAAAAGCATTTATGAAGAGATCAAGAGTTTTATCAGAGATCAGGAGCCTAACTTTAGCTATCTGGACTCTGGAAAACTCAAAGAGCTGCTGGATGGGTTTGCAGACGCGGAAATATACAAGGGAAACCGAATTCAGCAGCTAAAGATTAAGTATGATATCCTGAAGGATAAGCTGGATCGCTTGATTGCTGATGAGAGATCCAATGCAGCACAGATGATCGAACAATGCCAAATCGAGATAGACCAGGATCCGGATTACGTTGCTGCTGAGAGTAGCATTAAAGACGCGGTGATCGGGATGTTTGAGAGGGCTAAAACTAAGATAACTGAGACCAGGATTATTGCCGTAATCAAAGACATCATCAATCGCTTCAATGATGTAGATTACCCTGAGATCATCAGATTGATCCATACTAAAAAGGATGAGAGCATACCCGAAAAGCCAAGACTAAAGGTTCAGTTTAAGAGCATTAGGATATCTTACCCTTCCGACGAGATCAGCAGCGAAGCCGAATTGCGCTCTTACATGCAAGCAATGAATCAAGCACTACTGCGGGAGATTAAAAAGGGGAGCATCATCAAGCTCGAGGAGGGCAAATGATAGAGAGTATTTATCTAAAGAACTTCACCGTGTTTGACGAGCTGGAAATGAAACTATCTCCAGGTATAAACGTAATCATAGGAGAAAATGGAACGGGAAAATCTCATTTACTCAAAGCCATTTACACCATGGGCTCCCTTTATAGAACCGATAGAAAAGACACCCAGATTGGTGAAAGAACCGTAAGACAGACGCTAACAAGCAAACTGATAAACACCATGATGCCTATCGAAGCTAAGCTATGGAAGCTCAGAAAATCTGATGCAACAAGGGAGGCTTACATCAAAACATGTTCTCCAGATTTTGGAAATCTTGAGATAAGTTTTAATTTTAACTCACAGAAAGTCAGCCTTCCCAACGCCGCTAGCACCACATTTAGTGCACTCGAGGACTCAGTAAAACCTGTCTTTATACCTGCAAAGGAGATTTGTTTTATTGCTGAAGGCTTGAATACTACTCCAGCGTTTGATACTATAGCTCACATGCGGGCAATCCATTTTGATGAGTCATATATAGACTTAATAAAAAACCTGACCAAGTCTTCAGGGGATACTGCAACCTTAAGCGTAAAATCTAATTGGGTGCTAGACGAGATTCGGAAGATTGTACGTGGGAAATTTGTTCATGATAGATCTGGCAACTTAGTTTTCCGCTCGTTCAGAAATGACTATTCTGTAAATGTGATGGCAGAAGGATTTCGTAAGCTTGGAACTCTATGCAGGCTGATTGAGAATAGTTCACTTATTCCAGGAAGTGGGGCTCCATTGTTTTGGGATGAGCCTGACTCAAATCTGAATCCGTTGTTGATCAAGCTTCTGGTAGAGACTCTTTATGCATTATCGGAACAAGGTCAGCAGATAATCCTTGCCACACATAGTTATAACCTCATCAAATGGTTCGATCTGTTGTTCGATGAGGGGAAAGATCATCATGTCAAATATCATACACTATCTCGAGACAATTCAGAAAGCAAAAGCATCAGAATTGCTAGTACAGAAGACTTCAACGCAATTGATCCAAATCCTATACTCGATGCTCTTACGGATATGTACGATAAAGAAATTGAGAGGGATTTTTGAGGATATTGTATGGCATATATTGAAGAAGATTTGGAACTATTCCCATCAACCCCAATTAATGTGATTAAGTTTGACGATCCATCAGAGCATGGATTAACAAGCTTTGATATGAAAGCCGTTGATTTCATTCTTGAGTACCAAGATAAATATGTATTTCTTGAGTTAAAGGATCCGGATTCTCCACAAGCAAGAACTGGTGGAGTTAGAAGATTCATGACGGATTATCAAACAGGTGCTCTAAAAACTAAGTTATCAAAGAAATATCGAGACACATTCATATATCGTTGGGCACAGAACAAAGTAGATAAACCGATTCATTACTATGTTCTGATATGCTGGAGTTATCTGGATTCACCTAAATACCTTACTCTAACCGAGAATCTAAAGAAATACCTCCCGCATAAGTCATCTGAAAAATGGAGACGCAAGTTCGCCGAGAAGTGCGTCGTTTTATCATTAACTGATTGGAATAAGCAGTTTCCTGACTGCATCATCAGAAGAAGAAGCCTAATGGGACATAACTAATATGGATACAACCCGACTCGAACGATACGCTAAATACGCCCGTCGTTACCTGATGGAACAAGTTGAGAAGAAACTCATCCAGATCCTTGTTTATACTGATGGCAAGGCGAGTGAGCAGCGGAGAGTTTACCCAAAACAGGTTAGCGATTTGGAAATGGAAATTGATAAAACCTGTCATATAAAGATTGTGACTGGGGCGACCAAGATTGACACCAAGCCCATGCAGGAACTTATAGAGAAGGTTGCTTATACCTGGTTCAATCGGTTTTGTGCTTTGCGCTTCATGGATGTGAACGGGTACAACAAGGTAAACGTGATATCTCCTTTGCCGGGGCATTTTCAGCCGGAAATCCTTGAAGAAGCCAAAGCCGGGCATATAGATGAGACACTGGTAAATGCAAAGTACCGCAACTTGGTGTTTGACCTCCTGTCCGGCAAAGAAACCCATCCCGATCCGCAATCGGAAGCTTACAGGATTTTAATCAGATCTGTTTGTAACTACTATGCCGAAACCATGCCCTTCCTCTTTGAGCGAATTGATGATTGGACAGAACTGCTGATGCCTGATGACCTGCTGAGTGGGAATTCCATCCTTGCCTACACCAGGGAAGCGATGGTTCCAGGCGTCTGCAAGGATGTGGAAGTGATTGGTTGGCTTTATCAATACTACATTGCAGAAAAGAAAACCGAAGTCCAGGACGGAGTTAAAAAAGGCAAGAAAGTCCGGAGCAAAGATATCCCAGCCGTAACCCAACTATTTACAGATCACTGGATTGTTCAGTATATGGTTGAGAACTCATTGGGTAGCCTATGGTTGAACAATCGTCCAAACTCCCGATTGAAAGATATGATGGATTACTATGGTAGATATAAACATGATACTAACCAGAATAGGGACAACGTATTGACAAAGTTGTCCTCTCCTGAAGATATCACTTTTTGTGACCCTTGTTGTGGTAGTGGGCACATCCTCACCTATGCCTTTGACCTTCTCTATGAAATATATAGTGAAGAGGGATACTCACCCACAGAAATACCCAAATTGATCATCGATAAGAACCTGTATGGGATAGAAATAGATGAGAGGGCAGCAGAACTATCCGCTCTTGCTCTCACAATGAAAGCCCGAGAGAAGGACAAGCTATGGTTTTCACGTAAGATTGAGCCACATGTCTGCTGCTTAAAGAACATCCGCTTGAGCGTAGATGAAATTGAGCGCTATCTGGGCAGATGCGGACGCGATATCTTCACCCTCAACTTTGAACGTATGCTAACCCAATTTGAGCACGCCGATACTTATGGCTCTCTGATTGTTCCTCATGAGCAGGATATCGAAAGCATCCGTGATCTGCTGAATGCCAAAGACTTCAGCGGAGATGTATTCCTTGCCCCCACTCACAATAAGGTTCTTAAGCTGATCGATCAGGCAGATTATCTTAGCACTAAGTATCAGGTGGTGGTTACTAATCCTCCATATTTAGGAAAGGGCATGAACCAAATATTATCCGAATACCTTAAGGAGAACTTCAAGGATGTAAAATCAGATTTGTTCTCTGCATTTGTGTGCAGGTGTTCAATGCTAGGATTACCTGACTCATACATTGGAATAATGTCACCCAATGTATGGATGTACATCGCAACGTACGAAAAGCTTAGGAAATGGATGGTCAAATTCAAAACGTTAACCAACCTAGTTGAGCTTCCTTTATCAGGTTTTACCGGAGCTACGGTTCAGATATGTGCATATAATTTTTTCAATAATAACAAGCCTGGAGTATTAGGCAGATATATTCGTTTAGTGGACTTCAAGGGCGGAGCAACAGAAATGGCAAAATACGCCAGGGACGCAATTGCTAATCCCAATTGCGAGTATTTCTTTCGTCGGACGACGTCAGATTACTCCAAAATACCCGGTATGCCTATAGCTTACTGGGCGTCCCCAAATGTTTTATTATCATTTCAAAAAAATCACTCCTTAGGTGACTATATTGAAACTCGCGAGGGTTTAACAACAGGTGACAACGATGTATTCCTAAGACTTTGGGCAGAATGTTCAAAAACAAGTGTTGGGTTCAATATAGGTAGTACTAAAGAATCCGTAGAGAGTAAAAAGCGGTGGTTCCCATATATAAAAGGGGGAGATTATCGTAAATGGTATGGAAACTTGGAATATGTCGTTAACTGGTTTAATGACGGAGAAGAGTTAAGAGAAAATATAGATCCAGCAACTGGTAGAATAAGATCTCACAATTACAATGGAGATTATGGCTTTAGACAAGGGTTTACATGGTCTGGAGTAACAATTGGTAAGTTTTCTGTTCGGGATGTACATAAGGGATTCATGTTTGACGCTAAGGGTCCCATGGGTTTTGCTAAGAATGATAGAGATTTGAGTGTGATTCAGTGTTTTTTAAATAGCAAAACGGCAGAGTTGTTTCTAAGAATTTTAGCCCCTACTTTGGATTTCAAGCTCGGGCAAGTAATGAGGCTTCCCTTCGTTTTATGCGATAATCCTAATATTGCTAAGATACATTATACAGTTTATCAAACAGAGAAACATGATTGGGATTCTTATGAAACTTCATGGGATTTCCAACAATATCCCTTGTTAAGAGCTACGTTTGAAGGATTATGTCTTAGGGAATGCTATACAAAGCAGAGAGAGCATTGGATAGAGAACACGCTCAAGATGCAAGAGCTGGAAGAGGAGAATAACCGGATATTTATTGATGCTTATGGTTTGAAGGGAGAGATCGAGCCGAAGGTATCGCTGAAAGAAATCACTTTGACTTGTAATCCCTATTACCGATACGGAGCGGAAGAGGTGTTAGATGCTGGAAGGTCTCCTCAAATCGCGGAACTAGAAAAGCGGCTCTTGGCAGACACTATGAAGGAATTGATCTCCTATGCGGTTGGCTGTATGTTTGGCAGATACTCCCTTGATAAACCGGGCTTGATTTTGGCTAATCAGGGTGAGACCTTGGGAGACTATCTCAAACAGGTTCCTGATCCTAGCTTCATACCAGATAAAGACAATGTGATCCCGGTTTTAGAGAGAGAGTGGTTTGATGACGATATAGTTAACCGATTCTACTCATTCTTGAAAGTGGCATTTGGATCGGATCACTTTTCGCAGAACATCGGCTACATTGAGGAAGCGATTGGTAAAGATATCCGAACCTATTTCATCAAGGATTTCTATAACGATCACGTTAAAATGTATAAAAAACGCCCCATCTATTGGCTCTTTAGTAGTCCCAAGGGCAGCTTCAACGCACTTGTTTATATGCACCGCTACACACCCGACACAGCTTCAATTGTGCTCAGCGATTACCTGAGAGAGTACGTCTTTAAACTGAAAAACAAAGTGACTGAACTAAGCAAGATTGAAGAAGGTGGAGATAGCTCTCAGAAAGAGAAAATCAAAGCTCGTAAAGAAATCGATAAGATTGAGCAGATCATCTCAGAACTCGAATACTGGGAACGGGATGCTCTCTATCCCACAGCCACCCAGAAGATAAGCATCGACCTGGATGATGGGGTTAAAGTCAATTATGCCAAGTTCAGCAAGGTGCTTAAGCGGATACCGGGGTTGGAGTAGGTGTTAGGTGTTAGGGGTTAGGGGTTAGGGGTTAGGGGTTAGAAGGAGATGATATGTTGAATAAAGTGGTATCTTATAGAGATTTGATTGTGTGGCAGAAGGGGATGGATCTGGCAGAACTGGTTTATCAGCTTACTGCCGGTTTTCCTAAAGCGGAGCTGTATTCACTTACTAACCAGATGCGTAGGGCTGTTGTGTCCATAGTGTCCAATATCGCCGAAGGTAAGGGCAGAGAGTCCAAACAAGAATACTTACACTTCCTGGCAATAGCTCAAGGATCGTTAACCGAATTGGAAACCCAGTTACTCCTTTCGATCAGGCTGAAGTATCTGCAAGAGACAGATGCAAGCCAAGCCCTTGCTTTATGTGATGAAATCGGGCGTATGCTCAACACCATGCGCACCAAGCTTAAAGCAACCACCTACCTAACCCCTAACCCCTAACTCCTATGAGCTAAGAATATGGATAGAATAAAACAGCTAATCGAAAAGCAATTTGAAGATCACCGGATTGTCTTCTGGTATGATGATGCCGCTACCTACAGGATTGATCTGGATACGATGGATCTGCCGGGGATCAATAAAGTGTTTGTGGATAACAACGAGTTTTCACTCAAGCATCAGATACTTATTCAAGAGCCCAAAGAGAAATTTCTGCTTTACTTCACTTGTCCCAAACCGGAAATTCAGGATAACTGGCTGGCTGACCTCTTGCTGGCAAATACGGAGATCAAGATCGATCCTATCTCGATGATACTGGCTGAGCTGGGCTGGGGCAGAGAGTATCTGGATATTGTAAAAGAGCATGAATACTTCTTCAAATCCGCCAAGCGAATCTCTGCGATTAAGAAAATCCATAACAAGAAAGAATCTATCCCCAGGACCAAGTGGATGATGCTGGGAGTACTAACGAGCACCGAAGCCAGATGGGATGAAGTGCTTATGAGCCTTTTTGAGGAACTAGCCAAGGGTTCCACAGAGCAGTTTGATCTGATCAAGAAATGCGGGTTGGATTCCTGGCTCTGGGCCCAGATACAAAAGCTCCTGGGCTACAAGAATAAGCCAGCTACTATCAAAGATCTTTGCCTCGAGATGTTTGCTGCAGCCTACAATGCTGCCCTGGACAAAGCACACTCGCTGGATCAGGAAGCTATCTACCTCTTAAAGCGTTTCAAAGACCATGTTCGATATCGTAAGGCATTCCGCGCGCTCTCCAGGCAATGCAGTGAGTGGCTGGGGATAGAGCAGGATTTACAGCTCCGGGATTTGAAAGATATCACAGACATTGACTATTTCGAGCTGATTGAACAGAAGATCCTAAGTGAATTGACACAATCTATAAGTAGAGAAACCATCGGGCTGATTGAAGTGGAAAGAACTATCCGCAGAAGGATGCTAAGCCATTGGTATGATGAGTATAGCCATGAGTATGGCGCCTTGGAAAGTGCGGCAAATCTGCGCCACCTGATGAATACTCTGGACATAAGTGTTTATTCTTTTGATGAGGGCATCCAGAAGTATCTCAATCAGTTCTATAAGCTGGACTTTCAGTATCGTAAGTTCATCTACCACTATCAAAAAGCTAAGCAACCGAAGCTTTTAAATGAGCTATATGAAGACATCGAAAACCGTTATCTGAATAGCTATTTATTCCCACTTTCGATAGCCTTTGCCGGGCAGATAAAGAACATGGAAAGCTATAAATCTCATATTATCCCCTTGCAGTCCGAATTCTGGAAGAAAGAGATAAGCCCCTATCTGGAAGCAAATAAGAAGATCTTTGTGATTATCTCCGATGCCCTTCGTTATGAGATAGGTAGCGAGCTTATGAGCCAGATTCGCCAGGAAGACAGATATGAGGCAGAGCTTGGGGCCTGCTTGGGAGTGTTGCCAAGCTACACACAATTGGGCATGGCTGCTTTGCTTCCTCATAAGCAGATCAGTATTACACCAGATGCATCGGTGGAAGTGGATGGGGTCAGCAGTAAGGGTAGCGAGTATCGCAGGAAAATCCTAAACCTTCACACCAAAGATAGAGCCTTGCTGCTGAAAGCCAGTGATGTCCTCAGGAAGAACGCTGACGAGAGCAAGAAGCTCTACCGGGATTATGATGTTATCTATGTTTATCAGAACAGAATTGACGCCTTGGGAGATGATCTGACCACGGAAAGCCAGGTCTTTGAAGCTGTGGAATCTGCTATAGTAGAGATCATTGAAATACTACGGAAATTGACTTCGGGTAATGCAAACAACATCGTTATTACCGCAGATCACGGATTCTTGTATCAACACAGGGCATTGGCAGACAGTGACTTCCTGAGCGATTCGGATGTTTCTGGAAATGTGCTGTACAGGCACCGCCGGTTTATCTTGGGAACAGGTCTTAAGATCAATTCGGCTCTGATGCATTTTAGCTCTAAACAGCTTGGTTTGCAGGGAGATATCGAAGTGATGCTTCCCATGGCAAATCAAAGAATGAAACGACAAGGTTCAGGAAGCAGATATGTGCACGGAGGGGCTTCCTTACAGGAGATTGTGGTACCGATTATCCGAGTGAACAAAAAGAGAGTGAGTGATGTGGAGTTTGTGGATGTGGAAATTCTCTCAACCAGTGGAAGAATAATCAGCACTGGACAATTGGTGGTAAAGCTCTACCAGCGTGACCCGATTAACGATAAAATGCAACCCGTAACCTTGAGAGCTGGGATCTATTCACAGTCCGGCGATCTGATCTCAGAGGAAAAAACGATCAACTTTGATTATAGCTCTGACAATCCCCGGGATCGTGAATTCCAGTGTTCCCTGGTGCTATCTACCAAAGCGGAACAGGCAAACAATCAGCAGATAGTTCTAAAACTTGAGAAGCCCATACCAGGCACGAACAAATACCAGTTCTACAAGAGCGAAACTTATACTTTGAGGCGGGCTTTCAGCTCAGATTTTGATGTATAGGTGTTAGGTTATAGGGGTTAGGTGTTAGAAGGAGAGATGATGAACAGATTGGATGAGAAGATCAATGAGCACTTTCAGGGCTTGGTAGTCCGGAAAGACCTGGTTAAGACCGTTAAAGGCAATGCTATTGTTCCTACCTATGTGCTGGAGTACCTTTTAGGACAGTATTGCGCTACATCTGATGAGGCAGAGATTCAGGCTGGAATCGATACGGTGAAAGGCATTCTGGAGAAGCACTATGTTCACAGGCGGGATGCTGAGCTCACCAAGTCCAACGTGCGTGAATCACGGATCAATAAGGTGATAGACAAGATCGCCGTGACCCTCAACGAGAAGAAGGACTGCTATCAGGCAAGTTTTTCCAATATGGGGATATCCAAAGTTGTGGTGAGTTCTGAAATCGTAAAGAACCACCCTAAACTTCTGGTGAGTGGTGTATGGTGCATTGCGGAGCTGGAGTACAGCTATACCGAGGATAGAGACAGTAGTCCCTGGTTGCTGAACTCCATCAAGCCGATCCAGATGTCCCGCTTTGATATGGAGAGCTTCCTGACAAAGCGCTCTGAATTCACCAGTGATGAATGGATAGATCTCCTGATCCAGAGCATCGGCTTCAATCCGGAGTTTATGAGCAGACGCCTGAAACTGATGCAGCTAACCAGGCTCGTACCCTATTGCGAAAGGAACTACAACCTGATCGAGCTGGGTCCCAAGGGAACCGGTAAGTCACACATATATTCTGAATTCTCCCCGCATGGCATTCTGATCTCAGGTGGTGAAGTATCAGTACCAAAGCTCTTTGTGAATAACTCCAATGGCAGAATTGGATTGGTGGGCTTCTGGGATGTAGTGGCCTTTGATGAGTTTGCCGGGCGCAAAAAGAAAGCGGATAAAGCCTTGGTAGATATCATGAAGAACTACATGGCAAACAAGACCTTCTCTCGGGGTATTGAGACCCTGGGCGCAGAAGCATCCATGACCTTTGTGGGTAATACTCAGCATAATGTGGCTTATATGCTGAAGCACTCAGATCTCTTTGATGAGCTACCGGAGCAGTACTATGATTCTGCCTATCTGGACAGGTTGCACGGCTATTTGCCTGGCTGGGAAGTTCCGATCATCCGGGGTGAGATGTTCTCCGATGGTTATGGCTTTGTGGTGGATTATCTGGCAGAGATACTAAGGGCTTTTCGTAATTCTGATTTCTCACCCCTGTATAGGGAGCATTTTGAACTGGTTTCAGATATCTCCACCAGAGACAGAGACGGGGTGCAAAAGACCTTCTCCGGTTTGATGAAGGTGATCTATCCGGATCAGAAAGCTTCAATAGAGGAGATTAAAGAATTGCTCGAGTACGCAATGGAGAACCGGAAACGGGTAAAAGACCAATTGATGCGTATAGACAAGACTTATGAAGCGGTTCGCTTTGCTTATACTGATCGGGAGGGGAACCTTCATTTTGTTAAGACCGCTGAGGAGATACAATACCCCCGCTACTACCATGCGAATGATTCTGCCCCAGATGACGAAAATGAGCCCACAGAGGCGTCTGAGCCAGAATCTGGTGACATAGGTCAACCTGAGAAAAAAGATGCGCCAGAAACGCCCATATTGAAGCAGGGGAATATCTCTATCCAGGATAACCAAACCGGGATATCCTATCATAGGCTTTTTGCTAAATATCTGAAGGGGTCGAAACGAATCGAGATCAAGGATCCTTTTATCAGTGCTTTTTTTCAGGCTCGCAATTTGATGGAATTCATGGAAGTGGTGGCAGCGATTAAAACTGACGCTGATGAAGTGGAAGTGCATCTCATCACCAAACACAGTGAGTATCAGGACTCCAATCAGGATGAGTATTTCCGGCAGATAGCAAGCTCCTGTAACCTGGCAGGCATTACTTTCACTTATGAGATCGACGATACCTTCCATGACCGCTACCAGGTAAGCGACAATGGATGGAAGATCATCCCTGGCAGAGGACTGGACATCTTCCAACCTTATGATCATAAAGATGCTTTTGCTCTGGAGAACAGGAATCAAAAGTATAGGAAATGCCGGGCGTTTGAAGTGACGTATGTGAGGTATTAAACTATGAGTGGAGATCAAATTAGATCACGGGCTGGGCAACTCATCAAGCAAATGTTTGGTGCATCTGCTGAATTCCGTCCTGGTCAACTCGAGGCTATTGAGCATATCCTTAACCAAAGTGGCAGGCTTCTGATTGTGCAGAAAACTGGCTGGGGTAAAAGTGTGGTTTATTTCATCATGACCAAGATCAATCGAGAATTAGGCAAAGGCCCCACATTAATCATATCGCCGCTCTTGGCACTGATGCGTAATCAGATCTATAACGCTAATAAACTTGGTTTGAGAGCCGCTACCATCAATTCATCAAACACCAAGGAGTGGGATCAGGTCCAGAATGGCTTAAGAATAACTTATATGACCTCTTGTTAATAACTCCAGAACGGCTTTCCAGTGAGAACTTTCTCCCAGAGATTGTTCCCGCCATGGGCAGGATTGGCGCATTCGTCGTTGATGAAGTTCATTGTATATCGGATTGGGGACATGATTTTAGGCCGGATTATCGGCGTATCAAGAGCATCATTAGCAATGTATTCACCGGTATTCCAATTGTTGGCACAACAGCCACAGCCAATAACAGAGTTGTAAAAGATTTGGAAGATCAACTTGGATCAGGTTTTACAATTATGAGGGGCAAGCTTAACCGGTCGGGATTGAAACTTCAGAACATCGTTTTACCAACTATAGCCGAAAGGCTTGCCTGGCTCGCTGATACTATACCCAAACTAAAAGGTTCTGGAGTTGTTTACTGCCTGACAAGGGGGGACGTCTTTAGAGTATCAAACTGGTTGAAGCAATGTGGCATAGATTGCCATCATTACTGGGGTGGAGATGTGCTTGATGACAACAAACAGGATCTTAGCCCAATTCTTGAGCAAAAACTGCTCGATAACAAAATCAAGGTTCTGGTAGCCACCTCAGCTCTAGGGATGGGATATGACAAGCCCGATCTGAACTTTGTTATCCATTATCAAGCTCCAGGCTCAGCAATAGCATACTATCAACAAGTTGGCAGGGCGGGCCGTGAAGTACCTGAATCTTACGGTATATTGCTACATGGCAGTGAGGAGGACGAGATCCTTGATTACTTCATGCGAGAAGCTTTCCCCACCGAAGATGAGGAAAAAGCAGTGTTGGGTTTTCTCAATACTGTAACCTTGGCAACACAGGGGCAAATCTGCAGAAAGCTAAACATGAGATCATCCCGGCTGGAAAAAGCATTGAAACATCTGCTAATCGATGGCTATATTGAAAAAAACAAGTCTGATTACAGCAGGACGGTGAAGGCATGGGCATACGATCAACAGAGAAAGGATCAAGTACAAGCTACCCGCATTCGGGAAAGAGATAGGATGAAAACTTATATCTCTCATGATGGATGTTTAATGAGATTCATTGCAAATGAATTAGACGACCCAACCACTCAGGATTGCGGTATTTGTGTGAACTGCAGACAAGGGTTGCTACCAACAAAACCCTCACAAGACACAGTGCAGAAGGCTCTTGAATTTCTGCATCAGGATTATGTAATAATAGATCCTCGCAAGAGGTGGCCAAATGGGCTGGAATTGAGTGTGAATTTGCAGAGTAAGCCAACAATTGTGATTCCCAAAGATGAAGTCATTGAACAAGGTAGGGCATTAGGATATTTGGAAAATGCTGGATGGGGAAGTGTTATCAGAAGATGCATCAAGGACAATACAACTGTCCCCGAGGATGTTATTAACGCAGCATTTTATCTACTAACCAAACAATGGGCTCCAAGTCCCTTTCCTGAATGGATTACATATAT
>MTKZ01011570.1_pt1 | contig 20120 bp, 10 predicted proteins | sample 1042781 | NCBI WGS metagenome assembly MTKZ01 (sample SAMN06212207, study PRJNA360539) | anaerobic digester metagenome | biome: Wastewater treatment plant; material: sludge; isolation source: anaerobic digester fed with sludge from wastewater treatment plant | place: Denmark: WWTP Viborg ... | reverse complement strand
CGGGTTCAAGGTTCCAGGTTCAAAGTTTCCGCCCCACGCCCCTCGCACTCCGCCCTCTGCTCTTCGCTCCTCGCTCTGAGCCCTGTGCTCTGAGCCCTGTGCTCTGAGCCCTGCGCTCTGAGCCCTGCGCTCTGAGCCCGTCACACCCTCTCCTCATCTCCTCTTCTCCCCCTCGCCCACTCGCCACCTCATTCTTCACCTACTGCCCCGGGATCCTTCCCGATGTTGATTTGATATATTTAACGTTCCTGAACCTCATCGCCGACCAGTTATCATCCACAGAAACCATCCTGATGCCATAGAACCCCATATCGTTCATTGATTTCCATCCCCTGTCGCGTTCCAGATCAGAGGTTAATTTCTTCGAAGTCTTTTTAGGGTAGCAGTACCACAGAACTCCGTCGGCAGTAAGATTGTGAAGTGCAACCGGTGAAATATCATTTACCTCCCTGACACTTTTTACAAATATTATCATGAAATTATAAGGGCACCGCTGATCTATCTCAGTGTCAATCTTAACATCATGGAGTTCTTTTGATAAGCTTTGAAGGAAAACTTCCCCGGCATTCATTATTAATATCCTGTTATATTCCTTGTAATTGAGTTTGCGAAGAAGGTCTTTCATTTCGGGCATGATTATCAACAGCTAATTTAGTAAAAAATTGAATTAAGGAAAAAAGGTTTATCTTTGTACTTTCAGAAAATGGGGTGCCTTAATATTACGGGCTGAGATCATACCCTTATACCTGATCCGGATAATGCCGGCGGAGGGAAATAAAATCAAAGATGACATCAGCACCGGAAATTAAAGCCTCATTTTCAGAATTGTAAGGTTAAGACTGAGGTTGAGGTTGAGGTTAAGGCGGCGTCCGGCGTCCGGCGTGCGGTAAGCGGCGTGAGGCTGAGGCTAAGATTCTTGCCAACTGCCTACTGCCAACTGCCAACAGTTTTTTCTTAGGTTGAGGTTGAGGATTGCGGCTCGCGGCTACCGGCTGGCGGCTACCGGAAGGGCAATTCTGACCTGATGCCTTGAATTTTGAATTAAGTAATAAGAGAGGAAATGAAAGCAAAATGTATTTTAGTTCTGGTGTATATTTTCATCTTCATTGAGGTTTACGGGCTGCAGGAAAGGACATCAGTTATTCGTGGCAGGATCACGGATATTGAAGGTAATTCTTTGTCAGGTGCGGGTGTGACCATTGAAAACACTTTCCTTGGGACGCACACAGCAGCGGATGGGTACTACCGCATTGACGGTCTGAAAGATGGCAATTACAATCTCAGGATTTCATTTATCGGCTATGAACCGGAGCTTGTCAGTATTGATCTTGAAGGAGAAGCTGTTGCCAATGTGAGCCTTGTACAGAAATCATTTCTTGCCGGAGAGGTCATTGTAAATGCTACAAGGGCTGGTTCCCGTTCTCCGCTTGCATATACATCGCTTGAAAATGAGATATTATCAAAGCAGAACAGCGGCCATGATATACCTTATCTGTTGAGCCTTACGCCATCACTTGTAGAAACTTCAGAAGCCGGCAACGGAATCGGATATACAAACCTCAGGATAAGGGGGACCGATGCCAGCAGAATAAATGTGACAATGGATGGAATTCCCCTGAATGATCCGGAATCCCAGCAGGTTTTCTGGGTTGATATACCGGATCTGGCATCATCTGTCGATAATATCCAGGTCCAGCGTGGGGCAGGAACGTCAACAAACGGTGCCGGAGCTTTCGGAGCAACTGTAAATATGCAAACCGGAAATCCCGGGAATGATCCTTTTGCAAAGATCAGCACATCTCTTGGCTCTTTCAATACATCCCGGAAGATGATAGCTGCAGGTTCGGGACTTCTTGCCGGAAAGTTCGCCTTTCAGATAAGGTTATCCGACCTGAAAAGTGACGGGTATATTGACCGGACAGGCTCAGACCATCAGTCGGCATTCATAAACGGTGCCTTCAGAACCGCCAGATCATTCCTTAAGGCCAACATCTTCCTCGGTCAGGAACATACCGGGATAGGATGGTGGGGAGTACCACCTGAAATTCTTCCGGTGAACAGGAAATATAACCCGGCAGGTGAATATACAGATGAAAATAATGTCGTTCAATATTATGATAATGAGAGTGATAATTATAATCAGAATCATTACCAGCTGTTTTACGGTCTGAAACTCAATAATTCACTGAGCCTCAGTACGGCTTTTCACTATACCTCGGGGGAAGGTTATTATGAAGAATTCAAGGAAGACAGAGATTTGTCAGATTACGGATTACCTGATATAATTACAGGTGAAAGTATTATTTCCCAATCCGATCTGATAAGGAGGAAATGGATGGATAATGATTTTTACGGTCTGGTTTATTCAGTTAAGTATAAAACGGATAAACTGTCAGCCACATTTGGCGGAGGCGGTAATTATTATTCAGGCGATCATTACGGCAGGATAATATGGATGAGCAATCCTGGTAATATCCCCAAAGACCACCAGTGGTATTTAAACAACGGAAAGAAAGGAGAGGTCAGTACCTATGCCAAGGCTGATTATGTCCTTAATGAAAAACTGTCATTGTTCGCAGATCTTCAGTTCAGATTTATCGATTACAGGATGGATGGTAATGACGATGATCTCAAAGATCTTGGCCAGAGACATCATTATGCATTCCTGAACCCGAAAGCAGGACTGTTCTATTCAATTGATCAGAACCAGGATGCTTATCTTTCATTTTCTGTGGCAAACCGTGAGCCGACAAGGGCTGATTTCAAGGAAGCCGCGGGAGATCCTGATGCAGTTCCCCAACCTGAAACTCTTTATGATACTGAACTGGGATATAAACTGAGAAAAGAAAGGTATTCTGCAGCAATAAACCTGTATGCAATGCTTTACAATGACCAGCTCGTACCTACAGGCGAACTCAGCAGTACCGGCTATCCGATAATGACAAATGTTAAAAAGAGCCGCCGGCTGGGTATCGAATTATCTGCGGGACTGAGACCGGCAGATTTCTTTGACTGGAATCTGAATCTGACCTTAAGCAGTAATAAGATCCCGGATTTTATAGAATATTACATTGATTATAATACTTCCGACTGGTCAGAGGAATACAGGAGCATGAATCTCGGGACAGTCGATATAGCATATTCACCCTCAGCGACCGGTACGAGTGATCTTAACTTTAAAATCCTGAAAAATACAGAACTGCATTTAATAAGCAAATATGTCGGTGAGCAGTATTTTGACAATACGATGAACAGCGAAAGAATGATAGATCCATATTTTGTCAATAATCTGAGGATAGATTTCAATCCGTCAATCAGAGGCCTTAAAAATGCAGGTTTTCAGCTATTTATAAATAATATTCTTAACCACAGATATGAAAGTAATGCCTATGGCGGCAACTGGTTCGAAGACGGGGTTGAAAAAACATGGTCATATTTCTTTCCCCAGGCGGGGATTAATTTTATGGTGAAAGCGGAGCTTGCTTTTTAACCTTTGTGCTCTTCGTGTGAACTTAGTGCTCTTCGTGGTTAAGCTTTTAAATCCCTTAACCACAAAGCCTGCCTGGCTGACGCTAGTCAGACAGGGACACGAAGGTTAACACAAAGAGCACAAAGGAAGAAAATACCAATTTTTTTCAATAACAACCAGTAACCAGCAACAAACACATGACTAACTGGATAGCAACTAATTACATAGAGATTTTCGGTGCTGTAGCCGGGATAATCTATGTATTCCTTGAGATCAGGCAGAACATATGGCTATGGCCTGTCGGGATTGTTACATCGGCAGTTTATATATATGTTTTCTTCACCGGGAAGCTTTATGCGGATATGAGCCTTCAGGGGTACTATTTAGCGATAAGTCTGGCAGGGTGGTACTGGTGGTTGAGAGGCTCAGGGCGCAGAGCACACGTGTCCTCCGAAGCTTTAGCGAAGGAGGAGGGCTCAGGGCAGGAGGGGAAGAGGAGAGGGGGAGAGGGGGAGATAGGGAGAGGGGGAGATGATGAAAAGGTGAAAGGGAGAGGGGGAGAGGGGGAGAGACCGGGGGACGAAGAGACGAAGAGACTGAAAGTTACGAGGCTTAAGTTGATAACCGGAATTATTTTGGCAATCGTTTTTGTGGTCTTATATGGGTTAATGTGGTTTGTACTTGACGGATTAACCGATTCTCCTGTCCCGCAGTGGGACTCATTTATAACGTCCCTCTCAATAGTTGCTACCTGGATGCTGGCAAGGAAGATCTATGAGCACTGGTTCCTGTGGATAATTGTAAATACTTCAGCAGCTATACTTTTCTTCACCAGAGGATTGTTTCCGACAGTGGTCCTGTATTTTATTTACCTGGTAATGTCTTTTGCCGGGTTGAAGGCATGGAAACACTCAAATAACTGATCCGCGCCGGAAGCTGGTTTAAAAACATTAAATTACCGGTTACTTATACTTCTGACGTTCGGTACTCTCTCTAACATGTAAAGCAGTAATACAGCTAAAAATTTTCAGATCAGATGTTATAGGAATATCATCAATTAATTAATAATTTTGACACCCTGATGGAAATTTCATATAATCTGAGACGATTGATGAAATGATTAGTTCTATTAATTAACTAATTACTTTAAATCTATGAGAAAATTCAATTTATTGAAAAGAAACAGGGTTCTCATCTTTCTTTTGGCGATGTTTTTTACAATTTCTGTTGCCGGGAATCTGAAAGCTGGGGATCGTGAAGGAAGCCTTAATGCATTCTCTGAAGACATGCAGGGAATTGCAGTCAGGGGCGTTGTAAAGGATGCCTCTACCGGTGAACCGATGGCCGGTGTTAATATCGTCGTGAAAGGTACCACAATTGGTGCGATCACCGATTCCGAGGGCAGATATTCGTTCGCATCTGTCGAAAGAAATGCGACCCTCAATTTTTCCTTTATCGGATATGTGACAATGGAGGTACCGGTTGATGGCAGATCAGTTGTGGATGTCAACCTGGAAAGTGAGATCCTTGGCCTCAATGAAGTTGTTGTTGTTGGTTATGGTTCTGCAGTGAAGAGGAACGTTGCCAGCGCCACTGTGGCTCTCAAAAGTGATGAGATAGTAGGTCTTGCAACTACCGACCCAAGGCAGGTTCTTCAGGGAAAGATCGCCGGGGTGCAGGTCACAAACAACAGTGGTGATCCGGGTTCCGGAGCAAGGATCGTAATCAGGGGTATGGGATCTTTCTCAAATACCGACCCTCTTTACGTTATCGACGGCATTCAGGGAGGTGATATTAACTCGGTCGCCCCACAGGATATCGAAAGCATAACAATCCTTAAGGATGCTTCCACAACAGCTATTTACGGATCGGCTGCTGCCAATGGTGTAGTTCTGATCACAACCAAGAGTGGTAAAAGGGGAGATCTTAAAATTGAATATGAAGGCTCTGCAGGATTCGCAAATGTCGTAAAACGCCTCGATATGCTCAACGCATCGGAATATGTCGATCTTGTTACAGATATCCAGCATTCGAACGGGCTCGAGATAACCGCAAAGCTCGCTACACCAGATGTAAGGATCGACCGTACCGACTGGCAGGATGTTACTTTTCAGAGAGGATTCGTAACCGATCATAATCTGAGGTTCAGCGGAGGTACTGAAAATGTGACATATGCTTTCTCAGCCGGCTATCAGAATCAGGAATCGACCGTCATCGACAGGACTTTCCAGAGGGTAACGGTCGGAGCAAAGATGACAGAAAGCCTTTTTAAGAAAAGGGTCAACCTCAACCAGAACCTCAGGGTTAAGCATGATATAAATAATGGTGTTCTGGCAAGCCTTAATGAGGCACTGAGAATGGCTCCCTACCTCCCGATATATGATCCTACAAACCTTGGAGGATATGCAAGGATGGACAAGGTAACAGATCTGCAGGATGCCAATAATCCATATAATTCCATCGGAAATACAGATTATAATGACAGGAGCCTGGGTATGGAACTTGACCTCTCGGCAGAGTTGCAGATATTAAACGGACTGACCTTCAGGTCACAGGGAAGAGTAAGCGGAGGAAACTACCACAATATGACTTTCAACTATCCCTGTAACGGGGGTAACTTCAACAGGGCAACTTCCGATATCAGCGAATATTTCAACTATAATTATGGATTTATTCTTGAAAACTATTTTTCATATAACAGGATATTTGGAGATCATGCCGTAACAGCTACACTGGGAAATACATATGATCCGGCAGGGATTTACAGGAGTATTTCAGTAAGCGGATCAGATTATACAAGTGATGCCATCCAGAACCTTGCCCTTGCTAATTCAACCTCTGTGACCGGATCATCGGTTAACAGCGGAAAATCAAGATTATCATACTTTGGCAGGATAGGTTATACATTCAGGGAAAAATATGTTCTGAATGCCAGTCTGAGAAGAGATGCCTCAAGCGTTTTCGGTATAAATAACCGCTGGGGTACATTCTATGGTGTGGGACTGGCCTGGACAGTTTCGAAGGAGAGCTTCATGAGCTCTATCCCGGCTGTATCCAACCTGAGATTGAGATCAAGCTATGGTAAAACAGGAAATGATAATATTCCCGCCTTCCTCACATCATCAAATGTCTGGAAAGGTACAGGTAATAATATTGTTTATTCCTTTGGTGACGATCTCACATTTGCTACAGGATCAATCGTGAACAGCATTCCCAATCCCGATCTGAAATGGGAGGAAACAAATCAGTTCGATATCGGATTTGATCTGGGCTTACTGAAAGACAGGATAGACTTCACTTTCGATTATTACAGCAGATCCAATAAAGACCTTCTGATCGAAACACAACTTCCCCTGACAACCGGTCTTGGAAATCCCGGTTCGGTCGGAACCCAGTGGATCAATGCTGCCAGTATGGAAAACTCAGGATTTGAAGCTGCCCTTACCTACCGCAGTAATCCTGCAGGGGAATTCAGATGGGATATTTCATTAAACACCACTTACAGTGTTAATGAAGTGACAGCTCTGGGGACTGTGGGTGACCTTCCGATATCAAAAGGAGAATTTATGACAGGTGTCGGAAATGCAACCCGCACTGATATCGGTCATCCTCTTGGTTCATATTTCGGATATGTTTATGACCATGTGGTTAAGGATCAGGCTGATCTTGATAAGCTGAATTCGGCAGCAAGCGCCGCAACAGGTGGTACTGTAACAGAATACCAGACGAATGCAAAACCCGGTGACCGCGTGTGGAAGGATGTGGACGGGAACGGATATATTAATGCCGACGACCGTACATATATCGGAAATCCTTCGCCTAAATGGCAGTACGGGATTGTCTTCAATTCCTTCTTTAAAAACTTTGATCTACAGATTTTGATCCATGGACTGGCAGGTGTCGATGCCGTTAACGGATCTCTCTACTGGTGGGAAGGAATGTCAAAACCGTTCAACCAGACAGCTACAGTTCTGACAAGATGGAAAAACCCGGGCGATGTTACCGATATTCCCCGTGCAGGACAAAATTCGGGAGCTAACCTGAACTTCTCGACCTGGTATGTCGAAAATGGTAATTATCTTAGAGTAAAGAATTTCGCACTGGGATACAACCTGCCTCAGAATCTGTTCAATACTTTCCAGAAATTCAGGGTTTACCTGTCCATCCAGAATGCGCTGACCTTTACAAAATATTCAGGCTATGACCCTGAGATATCTTCGACTTCCCCGGGTGATAACAACAACTACATATTCCAGAGGGGTATTGATATGTACCAGAGACCCAATCCGAGGATTATGAGACTTGGAGTTCAGTTAACCTTCTAAAATGTAAGACAATGAAAAGAAAAATTATATATTCATTGATAGCTGTCCTGATGCTTAATGCATGCAGTGAAAGCATACTGGATGTGAAGAATGAGAATAGCTATGACGGTAATACCTTCTTTACCAATGCAACAACAGCAAAGGAAGCATCAACAGCTATGTATTCACCGCTGCTGTTCCAGGGAATGTTCGAAAGGGAATTTTACTTCATTTTCGACCTGCTGGGATATGATGCATTCAAGAACTTCCCTCTCCAGGGATCATTGCTTGAGATCGCAGCATATACCCATAATCCGAATACCGGTGAAATGAATTACTTCTTTAATTCCTGTTATAAAATGATCTTCAGGACGAATTTTGTGATCAATATGTGTCAGAACTGGGAACCCACCGATGCCGGCGATCAGGCATTAAAGACCCGTATCGAAGGCGAAGCAAAGTTTCTCAAAGGGCTTGGATATTTCTGGCTTGTGAACTGTTTCGGTGATGTTCCCCTGCGTAAAACCCTTGAAGACCATTATGTCCTTCAGATGGAGAGAACCCCGAAAGCCGAAATATGGACTGATATTGAGACAAATCTTACTGATGCCATTGCCAAATTACCGCTGGCACAGGATTACGCCGCATCCGATTATGGAAGAGCCACAAAGGGAGCAGCAGTTGCCTTACTTGGCAAGGTATACCTTTATCAGAAGAAATATCCCCAGGCTATTACAGAATTTACAAAGCTGATGGCAGCGCCATATGATTATGCGCTTACAAATTCACTGGATGATATTTTCATACACGATCTCAAGACCAAAGAAACGATTTTCGCAGTTATGCATGGCGAATGGCAGGGATGGGGTGTCGGCAATGCATATGGTATGTTCGGTGGACAGGAATCATGGGCTAATAAAACGACCCATAACGGCCGGGCAATGGAATATGGGTTCAATGACTGGTGGAACGTTCTCCTGTCACCGACACTTGTTGATGCCTTTACATATAACAATGAGTCGGGTGTTCCTTACATCGATCCCAGGGCAGCCCTTACCTTCTATGATAATCTTGGCGGAACCAAAGGAGGCGATACCCTCTATTGCGAGGAATGTGCTGAAGGAAAACTCTCCTACGCGAAGGCTGTAGGTAAAGCCGGCCCTATTTATTCCTGGCGGAAATATGAATTATATGAGCTGAGGAAAAACTATGGTCAGCCCGACAGCTATATAAACAGTCAGGTGATCCGCTATGCCGATGTCCTGCTTATGCTTGCAGAAGCATATATAGAGAACAATGAGGTCAGCAAGGCGCTGCCTCTCATTAACCAGGTTCGCAAACGCTCGGGTGCTTTCGAATACACTAGTCTCGGAACACAGGCCGATGCCAGGAATATTCTCAGACGTGAAAGAAGGATCGAACTTGCCGGCGAACAGTCACGTTACTTCGACCTTGTAAGATGGGGAATATTGGTCCAGACAGTCAATGCCGAAAAGCAAATTGTTGAAAAGGCACAGCCTGTCAAAGATTACCATGTCCTCCTTCCGATCCCGCAATCGGAAAGAGATGCAAACCCCTTGCTGAATGCCCAGGTAAACAATAACTGGAATTAAACATGGATTCATTATAAGAAGAAAAGGGGCTGTGAAAACAACCCCTTTTCTTCTTTGATCATTTCCATATTAGGTTAACAGAAAACTAATAAATATATTTACGTTAAATACCAGGGAATGACACAAAAAATAATTCATTTCAACCTGTTGTTCCTGATCTGTACAATTCTTGTTTATTCAGGCTGCAGAGGTAACTACGACGAGGATTCAGTGGTGGCAGGCCGCTTGCCGGTAATAGAACCCGATTATTCGTATGTTACTATCCCACACAATATTGCACCGATGAATTTTTTGGTCGTGGAAGAAGCTGATCATTTCATGGTTGAAGCAAGCTCGGGGAATGGTAATATCAATATAAATGTTAAATCTTCTGACGGGAAGATATTTTTCCCTGAAAAGCAATGGAAAAGATTACTGGAAGATTCAGGTGGAGACAGGATAACAATACAGGTTTTCGCACGGAAAAAAGGTGAGAAAAAGCCAAAACGTTATGAATCGTTTGAAATGTACGTATCGGTTGACCCGGTTGATCCCTGGCTGGCCTACAGGCTGATCCATCCGGGTTATTACAACTGGTCAAATATACGGATCATGCAAAGGTCGGTTGAAAGCTTTGAACTTGAACCTGTTGTAGATAACCGTATTCTTGATATGAATTGTGTCAACTGTCACTCTTTCAATAATAACAATCCCGGCAGGTTTATGGTACATATCAGAGGCTCTCATGGCGGTACATATTTTATTAATGACAGTAATATCACAAAAAGGGATCCAAAGATTGATGCCATGCCCGGAGGTGCAACTTATCCGGCCTGGCACCCCGGCGGAAGGTTTGTGGCATTTTCTTCAAACCAGGTAAGACAGGCATTCTATGCCAGTCCTGAAAAAACAATCGAAGTGTTTGATCTGGTTTCTTCAATGACAGTATATGATTTTGATAAAAATGAAGTTGTAATGGCAAGAGAACGGGATACGATCCCATATCTCCAGACATTCCCCTCATGGTCACCCGACGGCAAGTACCTGTATTATTGCAGGGCTCTTCAGAAGAATCCCGGGACAAGCATGATACTGGATGAAATAAAGCAGACCAGATATGATATTGTCCGGGTTCCATTTGATCCGGAAACAGTGACATTCGGAGAGACAGAGATAGTCTTCAATGCATCCGGGTCAGCAAAAAGTGCTTCCTTCCCCAGGATATCACCCGATGGAAGATATCTGGTTTTTACGCTGGCAGATTACGGGACCTTCCCCATCTGGCATAGTGAAGCCGATCTATACATTCTGGATCTCAGTAACGGGGGAAGTAAAAAAATGAATATTAACAGTGACGATAATGAAAGCTATCATTCCTGGTCGTCAAATGGCAGATGGCTGGTATTCAGCAGTAAAAGAACGGACGGAAGAAGCACCAGACCGTTCTTTGCACATTTCAGTTCCTGGGACAGTATGGGAAAACCGTTCATTCTTCCACAGGAAGATCCGGAGTATTATGGCAGACTCATGGAATCTTTCAATATCCCGGAGTTTGTGAACGGAAGGATCAGCCTCACGCCTCACGATTTTGCAAAGGTGGCAAATAATGAAGCACTGAAAGCTGTAGCTGGCAATCCTCTGGATTCATTGCATAAATGGGAAGTGAAGAGTGTTAATACAAAACGTAATCCGGGAGAAAAATCGATACATGAATAAATTATGTTTAAGAAATTGAACATAAGCGAACAGAAAGAGGATTGGTTCTTAATTGCATTCTTTTTCCTTCTGGCTTTTATCTATTTTTTCTTTTTTGCAAGTCATATCCTATTTTTCCAGGAACAACAATACCTGTTCGTTTATATATCATCATATTTTCAGGAATTTTTTATAAGGCCCGGGGGGCTGCTTGATCTTTCCGGGAAATTCCTCACACAGTTTTATTACAGCAGACTTGCAGGATCTCTTATTTTAGCTATCACACTTACTCTTCCGGGAATCATTCTTATGCACATTAACAGGCGGCTTATATCGGGACCGATATTAAATGCACCGCTGATGATAATTCCTTCCTGTCTTCTTCTGCTGATGCAAACCCACTATTATCATATGATGATGTATAATCTGGGATTTCTGCTTATCTTATTTTATTTTCTGCTTTTTGTTCTGTCAAAAAAGAGAGTGATGAGGATTATATTAACAACTCTTTTCCCGTTCTTCTTTTATTTTGCCGGAGCATATGCCCTGATATTTGCATTATTGTTCTTAACATACAGTTTTTTATATCTTAAAGGTCCTGAAAAGTATTATCTGCCAATCATCCTGATTTTTGAAGTACTTGTTTCGGCAATTATATTCAAACAGATATTATTGTTGCAGGGGTATATGCAGCTCGCTCTCTTTCCACTCCCGTTCATTAATGATCAGACGCACAAGATACTTTTCTATATCCTGACGGCATTCATTATTCTCTATCCGGCTATATGTATGCTTTCCGGTCGTATTAAATTATCAGGGCAAAGGCTGGTGGCTGTCAGGCGAATTTCTGTTGTAATTGTTCCTTTTATAACACTTATAATGCTGATTACAGGGTATAATTCCCAGAATGCAAGGGTGATTAATCTGGAAAAACTTGTATTTAATGAAAAATGGAAGGAAGCGATAAAATACCAGGAAAAACATCCTTCAGAGAACCGTATCGGGCAGTACTTTTATAATATAGCTCTTTCAGAAACTGACCAGCTTTGTGACAGGTTATTTTATGGTCCTCAGGATTTTGGTACAGGCTCCCTTATGCTGGAATGGAGCGGTGAGCATCTTAACTGGGGTTCCTTTGCATTTTACACTACAGGCCTGATAAACGAAGCCCAGCGTTGGGCTTATGAGGAAATGGTTGTTTACGGGCGCCGGCCGCAGAATATGAAAATGCTGATAAAAACCAGTCTTTTGACCGGTAATTACCGGCTGGCTGGAAAAATATTCGGAAATATTGAGTAAGGCCCTGTTTTATAAAACCTGGTCAGAGCGATATGGAATGATGGCTGAGGACACATCTCTTATAAGACTTGATCCGGAATTGGGAGAAAAGCGTTTATTACTTCCGAAGTCAGATTTTTTCATTTATCTGGAATCACCTGAGCAAAATCTTCCCTTGCTTGTTGATGAAAATCCGCAGAACCGCAAAGCCTTCGAGTATATGATGTCGTGGCTTATGCTTGGAAAGGAGGTTGAAATTCTTGTGAACAATATCAGATTGATGAAAAAGATGGGGTATAGTAAAATCCCCAGGCATATTGAAGAAGCAATAATGATCTATTATAACAGTCAGAAGAAATTACCCGATATGGGCGGATTGACTGTCAGCAATGAAACGCGTATACGCTTCGATAATTATTTTGCATCTTATGTAAATGCCAGACAGAATCCTGAGACACTGATGGAAAAAATGCAGGAACAATTCAGTGATACCTTCTGGTATTATTTTCATTTCACAAAGTAAAGACGCCCAAATTGGGCGTCTTTACTGGATAACAATAATTTGTAAAACCGCCATGTCCGGCGGTTTACAAAATCAAAATCAATATCCCGGATCCTGTGTCAGGATACCTTTCTGCAGGTCGATCTGGGTCTGAGGTAATGGCCAGTAATCATCCTGATCAGCATTAAACACAGCATCCTTCATGAATCCCCTGAATGTCAGATCATGTGCGATATAGGCGTTAAGTGTTGTTGCAAGTATACCCCATCTGCGCAGATCGAAGAAACGATGGTTCTGGCATGCAAATTCAAGCCTTGTTTCTTCCTGGACAGCCTTAAGTGCATTTTCCTTGGTATCGAACGGATAAAGTCCCGGTCCCGGATAAGGCTCTATTTTATAATTGGCTGCGGGTTTTGTCGGGTCAACATCAGGATTGGAACCCAGATTCTTTGTACTGGAACAGAATCCCATAACCGGTGTGCTTGTTTTAGCACGGTTACGGATCATATTCACATATGTCCTGGCAAGTTCAAGGTCATTATCCACTACTGCGCACTCAGCTCTCCACAGCAGAATACTTGCGTAACGGTATGTTCTGTAGTTTTTGCCATTATAAAAACCAGTCTGATAAAGATTTAAACTCTGTTCGTCTTTCCTGTGCATGAAAATTTTCGTCATGAATGGACCTCCGTTGCTCTGTTCACGTATCCAGTCATTTCCGGGGTGAATTCCCCATCCCAGAAAATCAACTCCCCTGCGAGCGATTATAAAATCGACTCTGGGGTCCATTGTATGATCGGTAGGTGTAAAATCTACTCCGCTGCCGACTCCCATATCGGTTGCCAGATGATCACGTAAGGCGGGATTAAGTTGAGGAAGGCCTTCTGCAGTTGTCTGGAATGCTTCGAAAAGATTGAGGGAAGGTGAATAGAAACCCCAGCCTCCGCAACTTGCAAGACCCTTCTGGTGAAAGTTACAGCCTGATCCGTTGACTGCCGAGTGAGCAGTTGCAGTAGTTGAACACTGTAATTCGAAGATGGATTCGGAATTATTCTCATGTGTCATGTCGAAATTGTGCATGTATTCGGGAGCAAGACTGAATCCTCCGTTGTTAATGATATCATCCAGAAGAGGTTTCGCAGCAGTATAATCTTTCTGATACATATGAGCCTGTGCGAGCACTGCTTCTGCAGAATATTTTGTCGGACGGCCTTTTTCGTTATTGTATTTCGCCGTTCCCAGGTTCGTTATGGCATACTGAAGGTCCTCCTCTATTCCGGTCCATCCCGGATCAGTGTTTTGCACCTCCTCAGGCTTAACATCTCCAAGTTCTGTAGGTGTTTTAATATATGGGATCTTTTCAAAGATCTTGTTAGCCTGGAAGTGGAACCATGCTCTCAGGAATTTTAATTCTGCTTCAGCCTGCTTTGCTCTTGCATCCGTAAGTTTAGAGTTACCTTTCTGGGTTTCCCAGAGGAAAGTAAGTGCCACATTGGCGCGCGCTACTCCGTCATAACATGCATTCCATCTGTTTTCAAGATACGGATTATTGGGCAGAGCTTCATATCTTTCAAGAAGGTTGAAATTACTCTGGTCGCCTACATCGGTACCTTTATAGGCATCATCGGAACATCCGCCGGAATATGTCCAGTCACTTGTCATAGCAGCTCCGAACATTGATTGGTTGGCGTTTTGCATCCTTTCATAAACGCCAATGATTAGCGCTTCAATACCTGCTGGTGTCTGAATGACGGAACCTGCTGCTACTCCCGGGGGCTCTTTGGTTAAAAATTCTTCAGAGCAGGAATATATTGCAAGCAGACTTGCCATCAATATGGAAAATGATAAAAATCTGAATATTTTTTTCATATCTGTGTTTTTAAATGTTTTTAAGTAATATTCCTGTTAAAGGCCAAAAGCAATTCCGAAAATGAATTGCTGTGAAGTGGGCCAGGCTCCCTGATCTACTCCCATATTGATAGCTGAACTTGGGATTGAAAGTTCAGGATCCAATCCTGAATATTTGGTCAGTGTGAACAGGTTTGAAGCCTGGAAATAGAGCTGAAGTGTCGAGAAGTAGTTATTCAGCAGCCTGTTAAAATCGTAGCCAATCCTCAGAGTTTTCATCCTGAGGAATGAAGCATCCTCCAGAAATGCAGTTGAGGGCTCCTGGTGTGGAGTATCATTTGATGTAATTATTGGCATGGTGGCTTTGGTATTATCACCTTTAAGGTATGGACTTCCCCATGATTCATACAGCCTTCTGTGACTTCTCCCCCCTGCGAACTGGGTGTAGTCGATGTATCTGCTTACATAATTCACGAGTTCATTACCGATTGAAGAATACAGAGTGGTCATAATACTTAATCCCCTGAATCCAAGACTCAGGCTCAGCCCTGCAGTGAAATCCGGATGAGGTGATCCTATCCATGTACGGTCGCTGGCATCAACTTTACCGTCAGGTTTTCCGTCAGGTCCGCTTATATCTCTGTATTTGAAATAACCTGCCTTATTATTGACTCCTCCGAAAATTGGTGCATAATCTGTAGCTTCGGTATCTGAGTTGAAAATCCCGTCAGATATATATCCATAGTACTCTGGCCATGCCCTGCCTGCAGCAGCCCTTGTATAGATCTTCTCACGAAAAGCACTTCCCTGTATAAAATATGAAGCAACGTCAGTCAGCTTTGTAATTTCATTTTTATAACGGGAGAATACAAGGTCTGCACTGTATGTAAGATCTCCGTTAAGTGCATTGTTTGAATATCCGAGTTCCAGATCGAATCCGGTATTTTTCATCTCTGCAATGTTTATTGAAGGTCTTGTTGCAGTTCCAAGTACCAGTGGCAGCTGCTGCTGATGAAGCATATCCTTGGTCTTACGTTGCCAGACATCTACCGTCAGTGTAAGATTCTTAATGAGTGTTGCATCTATACCTATATTAAATGTGTTTGTTGTTTCCCATCTTACTGAAGTGTTTCCGAAAGTTGACTGGCGGAAACCGACATTGCTAATGGCTCCGTTTGCGCCGTTCATGCCATAGCTGGCATCACCCTCATGATATGCAAACTGGGTGTAGCTGTTATAATTTCCCATCCTGTCATTTCCGACAACACCATAACCAATACGTAATTTCAACTCATCAAGCCAGTCAGATGTTGAAGCCATGAAATCTTCCTGTGTAATTCTCCATCCAAGTGATGCAGCCGGGAAGAAGCCAAATTTTTCATCTCCGAAGCGGGATGAACCATCACGGCGGACCACACCCTCAATCATATACTTGTCGGCATATGTATAATTGACCCTGCCGAAGAGTGAAAAGAGGCTGTAGGAACTGTTGTCGTCGGAGTTAGCTATACTTCTCAGACCGGTATTAAGAGTCATATAATTAACATCAAGGAAAGAATATTCAGCCCTGCTTGCACTAACCGATGTCGATGTATTATCATAAGCTTCGGATCCGAGAATTGCCCTTATGTTATGCTGACCCGTAACCAGTCCGTATTCAATAGTGTTTGTCCATGTCCAGTTGAGTCCGGTACCGGCACCTTTGGAAAAACCATCATAAGTTCCCCTTTCAGCAGCAGCAACTTCAACAAATGTAAGATCTCTTGACTGATAGCTGTATTGATTTATACCTAACAGAGTTTTAAAAGATAATCCCTTTATAATGTTAAACCTGGCATAAACATTACCGCTGATATTCATGTATCTCGAAAAATCATCCTTGTTGGAGTCGAGGAGAAATACCGGGTTCTGGGCATTTCCCATTCCTGATGGTCTTGATCCGGCATAGGTGGTTCCGCTGATGTCATATACAGGAATAATAGGTTGAAGCCTGTAACACCATGATACCATTGAGGATTCAGCATTATCTGTCTGATGCCCGTGATCATCTGTATAAACAACCCCGATACTGCTTCCAAGGTCAATCCATTTTGCAGGTGACGTATTGATGTTTGAACGGAAGCTGTATCTCTCGTAACCGGTCCATTTGAAAATACCCTGATCGCTTGTGTAACCGAGCAGGAATGCATATGTTGTATTTGCAGATCCTCCCGCAATATCAAGTGTGTATTCCTTGAAGGGTGCATTCCGTGTTGATTCACCCCACCAGTCTGTTCCTATCTGGTTGGCTTTTGTAATAAGGTATGTGTCATCTCCGTCCCTCACTGACATCAGATTGTCATACAGAGCCGGGTCTGCCAGAGGATCATTTTCAGGAGCTTTTGTAGGGAAAAGATAATAAGGAATAACAGGTACAGCACCATTGCCATACTGCGGATGTGTAAAGTTCTTAGGATCGGTTGGGACTCCGATTGGTAATCCGAAATTCTTGGCCTCAAGCCACAGCATTTCACCGTATTCCCGTGTATTCAGCATGTCATAAAATTTCCCCGGCTTTGTAAAACCCTGTCTTACATTAACATTCATTGTGACTTTCTGGTTCTTCTTTCCGCTTTTTGTTGTGATAAGTACAACACCATTGGCAGCTCTTGCACCATAGATCGACTGAGCTGCAGCATCCTTAAGGATTGTTATACTTTCAACATCATTGGGCGAATAAGATCCTCCGGGTATACCGTCAACGACATACAAGGGATTGGAGTCGTTGATTGTAGTCATACCACGTATCCTGATGGACGATCCTTCTCCGGGTGTATGCTGGTTGAAAATTGTAACCCCGGCAACTTTCCCCTGAAGACGGGTTATAGGATTAACTGCAGCACTCTCAGCCAGTGTGGCTGCATCAACCGTTGATACGGAACCTGTCAGGGATTTTCTTGCCTGTGTCGAATAACCCACGACCACAATTTCATCAAGTGCCGAAACCGCTTCAGCAAGCGTGACATCTATTGCAGTCTGGGCTCCCACAGTTACCTCCTGTGTTACATACCCGATAAAAGAAAAGGTAAGAACAGAGGATGCTGAAGTGACAGTCATTGTATATCTGCCATTTGCATCTGAAATGGCACCATTAAGTGTGCCCTTTTCCAGAATGTTCACTCCTGGAATAGGATTACCGCTTGCATCGACAACCCTTCCGGAAATTTGTTTTTGTTGCAGATTATTTGTTGTGCCGTTTCCGTCATCCGGCGTTAAAGCCAGTGTAAAGGGAATAAAGGTCACAACCATAATCAGCAACAATACATTTCGCATGATTTTTTTTGTCATACTTCTAAGGTTAGAAAGTTAAAAGATAATAAATTGATAATAAATAATTTATAAGATTTTTTTAAAATAGAGAGCGGTTACAGCCCCCTAAAAAGGTTAGGTTGAATGTTCCATAGGCATTAGGAGTTAGTTAGGTACTAAAATCAGAGTAGTAATTTACGAAAAATTTTGAAAATGGCAAGTTTTCAGGGGAAATTTTATGTACCGGGGGTAAAAATCCGGGTCTGGGATTGTACTTCCCGGTAAATTAGGTAGGATAAGAGGTTACCTTGTAAGGATTATCATGCAAAAAATTACGGATCAGAGTTTAAAGGTCAGGATTCCGGATTCAGGGTTCAGGAATACAGAGTCAGATACAAGGTTTCAGGGTATAACCGTCAACCTATGTCTCAATACAATTTTTTTGCACACCAGCTATCATAACAAAATTGTAAGTATCAAATATTGTGTAATTTAAAGATGGTGTAATTAGCAGGAGTTTGTGGGATAAAAGTTTCCCCTCCTTGAAAAAAGGAGGGGAAACTTTAGATCCTAATCGCCTTAAGTTGACAGCTATGTAATTAAGGCTGGAGGAAACTTCTGTCCCCAAACTCCCTTAGATTCATGGCTCCATAACACATGGAACCCAGCCTTCTCCGCCGGTTGGCAGATACGGCTGGCAAAGCCTGAACGCTGAACGCTGAACGCTGAACGCTGAACGCTGAACCTGAAACTACTATATTAGTATCTGTCTCGCGTACTCTACGCAGGTCTTTGTTTCCTTAACGGCATTCGACCAGGGTTTGATATCGTATTCGAGTTCAATGTCGCAGAAGATGGGCCATTTTTGCTTTTTGATGAGCAGAAGAACATCAGCGATCGGTGCTTCTCCCTGACCCCATACCTGATTTGTATTGGCCGGATCTGTTTTCGGGCCGGTCTTGTCTTTAAGGTGAACAGTAAAGATCCGGTCATGGTATTTTTCAATTATAGTATTCGGGTGAATACCTGTTGATCCGAAGAAATGACCTGCATCGAAGTTCATCATAACTGCAGGAGATACTGCCAGGAATGGATCATAGCTGAATCCCGGAGTGGCAAACTGCATATGATTGTGGAAAACCGCATACATTCCATGTTTTTCTGCAAAGGGCGCCATTTTCTTTACGGCATCTTCGCCGATCTCATCACATACACCTTTGGCACCCATGGCCTTGGCTGCTCTGAATGAATAATCAATTTCTTCATCAGACCACCTGCCCGGGGAGAATTTGACAATATGGATCTTTATCCCTGCTGCATCAAATAATTTCTTTGCTTCTTCAACTTTCGACATTGGAAGGGAGATCCGCCATTGTTTAAGATCCTGATTATACTTAGAAATGGCAGCTTCCTGTTCGGGAGTTCTCTGTGGGCGCTGACCAGGACCCTGAGGTGGTGGAGGGGCAGGCGGAGTTCCTGCAGGTTTCTGACCTCCGGGCTGCTGGCCCTGAGCCGGGGCGCCAGGTGCTGGAGGTTTCTGGCCTCCTGCAGGAGGAGCAAACATCCTTGCCATCGGATTTGCAGGTGCACCCAGATATGTCTCAAGGTCACCGCTCATCAGCTCAATTGAATTTAATCCGGCCTGCTGGCAATACTTGATGATGTTTTCAATACCACCCGGCATACTGCGCCAGCTGTAAGTAATAGCTCCAATCTGAACACCTCCGAAATTTGAATCAGGTCCCAAAGCGGACCGGGATTTTTTGGTTACTGCATTTATCCCTGCCATATTAACAGGTACAACAGAGAATGCTGCAACTGCAGCACTGTTTTCAATAAATTTACGTCTTGACAGTGTCATTTTTGGTATATTTTAATACATTTTCAGAATTATGTTACCATAAAATTAAACAAAACATCTGATCACTGATACATTAAATCAGCTGAATATTTAATTTAAGTGTTAAATGCTTAACATTTTTTTGCGGGAAAAATGCCACAGAGGGAATGAGGTGTAAAGGGAAGAAGATACGATGGGAAGAAGGTACGATGGTAAGAAGGTACGATTGTAAGAAGGTACGATGGTAAGATGGTACGATGGTAAGAAGGTACGAGGATAAGAAGGTACGATGGCATGATGGTAA
>MTKZ01001823.1_pt1 | contig 20133 bp, 16 predicted proteins | sample 1042781 | NCBI WGS metagenome assembly MTKZ01 (sample SAMN06212207, study PRJNA360539) | anaerobic digester metagenome | biome: Wastewater treatment plant; material: sludge; isolation source: anaerobic digester fed with sludge from wastewater treatment plant | place: Denmark: WWTP Viborg ... | reverse complement strand
CTGGCGGGAGAACAACAGCAGGCTGGTGATGATCTGCCGGGCGTGCAGGCAGGTGGCCACGATTTTTGTTAGGTCCTGGCTGATGCTCCTTGGCAGCCCCTGATGCTTCTGCGCCAACTGGGCGAAGCCGAGAATGTTGCCCAGCGGTTCGTTGAGTTCGTGCGCCACGCCGGCCGCCAGTTGCCCGATCGTTGCCAGGCGATCGGCGTGCCGCAGTTGGTCTTGCAGGCGAAAGCGGTCCTCCTCGGCCTGGCGTCGCTCGATAATGAGGGCGATCTGGCGGGCTATTGCNNGCGTCCCGCCGTGAGTTCGGGGTACTGCCAGGCCGGAGGCAGCAACTCGGCCGCGCCTTGCAGGATCTCCGCCAGCGATATCCCGGAGGGCTCCACGAGTTGGGCCAGACTGTACAGGCACGTCAGTTCCTTGACTCGCTCGCGCAGAGCAACGTTTTGGGCCTGTTCGTTGTCCATTCTGCTCTCGCCTTGGGCGGCATGCTCGTGGTCGTAGAGCCGCTCGATTCATAGGTTCCAGGCTGCCCGCAATATTAACCGATTGCCGTCCGGACTTCACCTGCGCCGCGGTTCTCATCCCGCTCCCGCAGACTTGCCTGAGTGAGGCGATTTGCGTTCAAATGGTTAATGTCGAGGAAAGGCAGGTGGTCTGTGGTACGATGGCACTGGCTCTGGCGGGCGGCGATTGCGTGTTCGATACCGACTGCCGTGTTTCTTCTGTATCAAGGCCTGAGTCGGTGGATCTTGTCACAGATCTATGGTTGGAGCGTGCCTCAGGAGCTGTTGCTGACACTCGTTCAATCGCTGGTGTTTTTCTTGTTCGGAATGGTGGTACTCGCGATCTACTCCTGGCTGACACATCGCTACGGTCCGCGAATATGGGATGGCGAGACCCGTTGCCGCAAGTGCGAATACAATCTTCGGGGCATCACCGAGCCGCGCTGCCCGGAGTGCGGGGAGAGGGTATGAGACGATTGGGGCGCAGAGGGCGGATACTCAAGTGGACCGGATTGGCCCTGTCGTTGCTCACAGCCGTGGCGTGGGCGGTGTCGCAGCCGTGGGGGTGGGTTTACCAGCGGCAAACCTACGTCAGCGATCCGCTGTTCCTGGCAGTGGAGACCAGAAGGGGCATCCTCTGGGTCAACTACTGTTGTGACGTGGTTGTCAGCAAAGGTGGCGATTGTGTGATCCCGCAACAGCAGATGGTGTGGTACACGGTCTTTCGCGAGCCGGACCTCGGGAGTTACTCCCCGGGTCAATTCACACGGCCTGGCGCGCAAATTGCTCCGTTCGTCGGGTTCCACACCAACTCCAGGGGATGGTACATCAGCCTGCCCTTATGGATGCCGTTCCTGCTCTGTGCAATCCCTACTGTCTTGCTCTGGTGGCTCGACCGCCGCCGCATCCCGCCCGGCCACTGCCAGAAGTGCGGATACGATCTGACCGGTAATGTCAGCGGTGTGTGTCCGGAGTGCGGGGAGAAGGCTTCGGTGCAGTAGCCGTCCTGACTCGAGCCTTTTGTGAACCACCAAGCCGCGAAGGCCGTTGAGGAGACGGAATCACGAAAACACGAAAGCATGAAAGCACGAACCCGAGCCAACCGGCTCAAACCTCACCCGGCGCATCACGGTCTCCGGTCTTTTTTCGTGTTTTCGCTCTTTCGGGCTTTCGTGATGAAATGCCTGCGCATGCCGCGCTCGCATCTCCCGACAGCCGGAGGGTTTGAAAGCCACTGCCTTGGCGGTAGACTGCGGACATGCCTCGGTTGCAGCGAAGATGGTGGATACTCAAATGGGCGGGGCTGGTTCTGTCGCTGCTCATCGTCGTGGTTTGGCTGCTATCACTGCATTGGTCGCTGGACTACTCGTCCGCAATGGGCAGGAGCGGTTTTCTCCAGATGGGAATCACGGAAGGTTCGCTCTATCGAATCCGTCTCGGTGATGACCAGCCTTCCTGGGACGGACAGTGGAGCATATCCCGCAACTCAGCGTTACCTGAGTTGGTGGAGTTGGTGCCCCGCTGGTATTCGGGTGGCATGATCTTCCCTTTGTGGATACCCCTCCTGATTGTCGCCATCCCCACGGTTTNNCGGTGTGTGCCCGGAGTGCGGGGAGAAGATACAGGCGGACGAAGTCAACAAAGGCGGGCCAAACAACGGATCTCAGGCATGAGGCGCTGATTATCCTGCGTCCGAAGGCGGCTCGATCGTGGCTCTCCTGTCTCCTGTCTACTGACTCCTGTATCCTGCTCTTGCAGTTATCCCGGCTCCGGTGCCGGTTCGATGGTGGCTCGCATGGAGCCTTTGCAGCGCTTGAGCCGCCAGTCGGCTCCGTAGGCGTGGATCTGGTCTCGCTTCAACTCGGCGCGTTCCTTGGTGGTGGTATCAACGATCACCCGGCCGGTGGTGTCTACTTCGCGGGCCATCATATACGCCTTGTTTTTACTGTGGCCAAACAGCTTGCCCAGCATCTCGATGACGTACGGGTAGGTGTGATCATCGTCATCGAGCAGGACGACATGATACGGCGGCTGGCGGCGCGGGACGGGCTTGGCCGGCGTCTCGACCGGCTTGGCCGGCGGTGTCGCGACGGCAACCTGATTCGATTCGGCCATGAGACTGCCCCTGGTTTCTCCGGGAATAGCGTATCCTAGCCGTAGGCCGCCGGAAAGGAGACTTGAGGGACCTTTCGAGTCCAACGGCCTTCGCTCGGCCGCAAGGGGCGATCACAGTCCTGATCTGTCGCAACGGGGGGCTGCGGTTGTCCGGTTCGCCGCCGCGCCGGGCTAGGCTTCGATTTGACAGGCACTTCGGTGCGTTCGAGGCTGGCGTGGCAGAGACTGGGTGGTTCCTGGGGAGCCATCGCCGCCACTGTGGAGGGTGACAAGGCGGGCTTGTGAGCGCCCCGAAGCGAGATACAATCAGGGGCTGTGAGCCCTGGACGGTCGTAGGCCAAAGGGCAAGCGAGAGACCCTGGACAGGCAGCACCTCATTTCCAGATGCCGTTCCACAGAATAGAGAGGGTTCTTGAGGAGGCAGTGTTAGTATGGCAACGGAGAAGGCGAAGGGGCTCCAGGTCAGCGAGCTGACTTTCCTGCGACATCTGGCACACAAGTTCGACATTCCTGTACCCGACCATCTCACGGCTGATGCGACGCTTTCGCAGGTTCGCGACGCGCTGGCTCGATGGGGCGGCAAGGGCATCGTCAAGCCTGACATCTTGTCGGGGTACCGAGGCAAGTCGGGCGGCGTGTTCACGGTGACCGATCCCCGGGACGCGATGAAGAAGCTCAAGGCCGCCGCGGCCGTGGAGATCAACGGCAAGATCGCCCGGACCTCTTACATGGTGCAGCACGTACCGGCGGAAAAGGAGCTCTACACGGCCATTACCTACGATTCACACTTTCTCTCGCCCGCGTTCACGCTGGCCATGGAAGGCGGCGTGGATGTCGAGGGGATCGGCGAGTCCCGCAAGAAGACGATTCCCATTGACGTTTTCGAGGGGCTCAATGCGTACCAGGCGTCGGCCATGCTCGAGGAGTTGGACTGTCCGGGGCAATATGTGAGTCTGCTGGCCCGGACGTTCGTCAATTTCTGGGACCTGTTCATCGCGACCGGTATGCGCATGGCTGAGATCAACCCCTGGCGGGTGACGCCCGACAGACAGGTCTTCGCTTGCGATTTCAAGGGCATCTTCGATGATGCCAACTACAAATTCGGCGAATACGAGTCGATTGTGCCGGAGTATCCCGAGGGCAGGACTGAGTTCGAGGAGGAGATGGCCAAATGGTCCGCCTCCAGTCACCAAGGCCAGGCACACGTGGCGGAACTGGGCGGCAAGAAGGTTCTTCCGATCCTGTTCGGCGGAGGGGCGAGCACGATCATCATCGAGACGCTGGAGGAGCACGGAGGCGAGCCCATCTTCCTGTCGGATTTCGGCGGCAACCCCACTTATGAACGGATGTACGGCACGGCCGAGCGGTGTTTTCGGCACAAGCTGCGCGATGCTCGGTTGTTGCTGATCCTCGGCGGGAAGGCGAACAACACGCTCATCGATGTCACCTTTCAGGCCATGGCCGACGCGCTTCGCAGTTACGTGGACAGCAACGGGCCGATCAGTATTCCGGTGGTGATCGGCCGGGGCGGGCCCAGGATGGTGCAAGGCTTCCTGGCCATGCAACGTGCCCTCGAGGAACTGCGTTTGCCCTACGTGATTTTCGGTCCGGATACGCCACTGACGCTCGTGGCCGAATATGCCGCGAAGCTGGCCAGTGTTATCTAGCAGGTGTGTGTCATGCGAGCCAAGACCCTAGCGGATCTTCTGAAGAAGGGCGATCGAATCGCGGTCAGTAACGTGACCGGCCGTGAGGCCTCAAAAGTGTGCGTCGCCTCTCAGGCGTACTGCAACAACATCGTCGGCGGCTGGGCGCTGGGCCGGGGCGGTGAGACGGTTCGCTGCTCCAAGGGAGACGATATTCCCGTGTTCGCCGATTGCGCCACGTTGATGCAGGAGTTGCCTCCCGAGAAGCGGCCAAACAAGGTGATCGTGTATTCGCCGCCGACGGCGGTCTACGGGGACGTCAAAGAGACGCTCAACTACGGGTCGCACTGCGTCGAGACCATTTTCATCATTACCGAGCATGTGGCAGTGGAGGTCTCGGCGAAGATCCACAACCTGGCAAGGGACGCGGGTATTGACGTTGTGGGCTGCAACACCCTTGGCGTGATCAACACACACGATCGAGTGCGCGCGGGGGCCGTCGGCGGAGATGAGCCGGACGAGAGTTTTGTACCCGGCAGTGCCGCGATCATCTCCAACTCCGGCAATATGGTTAACACGATTGCGTCGTACCTGGCTTCGGTGGGCATCGGGACGTCGTTCGGCGTTTCCACGGGCAAGGATGTGCTCATCCTGACGCCGCTGGTAGAGATGCTGCGGCTTGCCCAGATGGATGAACGTTCCAAGTTGGTGGCGCTGTACGTCGAGCCGGGAGGCCTCTACGAGCGAGAGGCGATTGCGCTGGCAGAATCGGGGCAATTCACCAAGCCGATGGTGGTCTATGTGGCCGGTCGAGTGGCCGAGAAGCGATCGGTGTCGCTGGGTCACGCCGGTTCGGTGGTCGAGGGCGGCGGCACCAGCGCCTCGGCCAAGGCCGCCGAGTTTGACAGGTATTTTGGAGTTGGGCCGTTTGGGTTTGAGCTGCGTTANNCTCGGGGCGAGATGAAACTGAATCCCTGGCTGGTCAACGTCGGCGACCTGAGCAAGCGAATCCCCGCGGCGTTGATGCCGACGCCCGGCACGATTCCCGAGCCTTGGGGGGCGCAGTTTGCCAGGCTGACGCAAGCCGGGCTGGGCACGTCCATGACCCGGCGACCCATGCGGAACCAGTCTCACGCCTCCTCCAATGATGGGCGAGTCACGCGGATCTACGGCCTGGACGTGACGGGACTGATGCGAGAGCGGTCGTTTGGCGAGGCGCTGATTCTCTACTGGACCGGTGACGAGCCTTCACGCCCGTTCGACCCGAAGCTGGTGGAAATGAGCCTCATCGCGGCTCTGACGAACGGTCCGGGGACGCTGTCGGCACAGGCGGCCAAGCTTTCGGCGTCGGCCGGCAACTCGCCGCACACGGCGATGATCGCGACACTGGCTACTGTCGGGGATGTACACGGCGGCAACGGGCGGGAGGCGGTTAAGTTTCTCGCCGACATCTTCCGCGATACGACTCTCAGGGACCCTTACGATCCCAATCATGGCCTGGACATCAAGGCGATGGCCCACCAGGCGGCCCAGGCATTCAAGCAGCGCAAGGATGCTGCCAAGGATGCCGGCGTTGACTATGCCCGCATCCCTTGTCTGGGGCATCCCGTGTTCGCCGACCAGGACGTCAACTACGATCCGCGCGAACGGGCTGTCGCGGCCCACATGGAGTCGCAGGGGATCTACAACGTGTTTCTGCACTTCTACCACGAGTTGGCCCAGGCGCTGCGTGACATCGGTGTGGCCAAGAAAGTCTGGGCGGTCAACGTGGACGCGGCCATCGCCACCATCTGGCTGGGTATCGCCTGGCCCAGGCTACGCGATCGCAGCATGACCTTTGAACGGGCCGCGGATCTGGCGTTCCTGGGCTTTGCCTTGGGCAGGGCGGCCGGTGGGGCCGGCGAATTCCTCGATCACCGCGACTACGGCACATCCCTGGACATGCGCATTCCGGTGGAGGAATGCAAGGCGCTCGTGGGCTGATCGCCCGCACCGTAGCGCCCCGCTTTGTAGGGCCGACGCCCTCGTCGGCCAATCTCGCCTTGGCGTCCCGGGAGGCCTTTTCAGGAGCGGGGGTGAGAAATGACGAATGACGAAGTCCGAATGACCAATGAAACCCGAATGACGAAATCCGAAGGCCGACAGAGCCACGTTGCACACTGCGGGGCATGTCCGAGCGCGGTCCCCGGAGTGCGGGGTGCCTGCGAGGGCCGACAAACTTGGAGAGTGCGGGTAGGGCGGCGCCTTTCGCGCATAACGCTGTAGTTATCTGACCCGTCGCCGGCTGAGTTCGTGCAATTCGCCCATATCTCCGGTGATCAACGCTTCTTTCTTTGCCCGAGACCACTTCTTGAGCTGAATCTCGCGTTTGCGAGCTGCTTCCATGGTTGGGTGGCGCTCCGAATAGACGAGTGTGACGGGGCGGCGGCAGGCAGTGAAGCGTGGCCTCGGCCAGCGTTGTGAGTCTCAACGCGTGCGGCAACGTCAGTTGTCACGCCAACGTAGTAGGTACCATCAGCACACCGAACGACATAGACGCAATAGAGATCGGGAACACGCACCGGATCATGCCCTTCGACTCGCTTCGCTCGCTCAGGACACTCGATGCGGTTCCTCATGTCAAGCCGGTGGCCTGCCACGAGTAAGTCCGGACGGCTCCGGCCGAGCCGTCCGGACGCATCGAGTGGAGGCTTTTGGCGGGACAGCTAAGGACCCGAAATGTTCGCCAAGCGCTAGGTATCGACGTGGCAAGCTGCGTAGTTTGGTGAAGCGAAAAAGGCGTCTCAAAACGCCAGACAGAGACGAATGGCACCGGTGCCAACCGGTGACAGCCGGTGATGTCCCGGTGACGGGGTGACATAGCATTGCGCTGGCACTGCAAGCAGCAAAATAGTCCCGAAAGCTTCACCGGTGAAGGCCGCTCCGCAGTGCCATCTTGTCACCGGTTTGGCATCGGCACCACGCCAATGGGCCACCTACGCCGTCACCAGCACCAGCGGAAGGCACTCCCACGCCGTCACCGGTGAATCCCAATGGTCTACCAATGCCGTCACCGGTGTCGCTGAATGGCCCTGGTACGCCGTCACCGGGTGACGTGTCACCGGGCGACAATGTCCCTCTTGGGCAGGCCGGTTTCCCCTTGACGTTTCGCCGCCCCGACGGCTCCCTGTTCACGCAACACGACGCGTTTACGAAAGGAGCCGTGATCATGGGCAACGACAATCAACGGGCCCACATCGCCAGGCACGTTCGAGAGCTTCGACGGCATCTGCTGCCGATCCTCGACTGGATCGAAAGCCAGCTTGGACCGCCGGCCCCGGAGGTCGGCATGGCCCACGCCATAGAGACCGCATTGGGGATGGAGCCAAGCGAAGACGGCGAGTCGCTGAACGACCGCCACTACTGGGTGCTCAGCCAACTCGCCCAGAACGTCAAGCTCACCAAGCACCACGTGATGGCTCACTACGGGTACAGTGAGCGAACAGCAAAACGGATTCTCTCCACGCTCACCAAGCGCGGGTTGATTGAATTCTGTGCCGACCCAAGGCCTGGCTTCTACAGGCTGTGCCATCCTGACCTGTTAAAGGAGCTTGGTCGCAACACAATCGCCAGATCTCAACGCGATAAGGCCGAATGACGTCGACGCCACTGGCCCCCATGATCAGCTTGAAACCACTGCGGGAGTTCTGGCAGCGCCATTCAGACGCCGAGGAGCCGCTTCGGCTCTGGTATAAGATGGCGCAGGAGGCGACATGGTCGAACCTGTCGGACATTCGGCATACCTACCCGCACGCGGATGGCGTAAGAACGTCAAGCGGCACGTTGACCGTCTTCAACATTGGCAGCAACAAGTACCGTGTTGGTGATCCATTCCACCTCCATCGCGACTGGAGCCTTCCGCGCGAGCCTGGTTGTTGCAGATTCCGATGCGGTTGCCATGGATGGAGTCATCCCTTCTTGAGTCGGTAGAAGCCCGGATGCGTGGTGCGGTCGAACTCGATCAGGCCAACATCCGACAGCTCGCCCAGAACGCGCTTGGCCGTCCGGTCGCTGATGCCAAACTCCAGTTCAACCTCCCGGCGCGTGAGCGTGCCGTTGTCGGCCAGACGTGCCAGAACCCAGCGCTGCTTGTCATTCAGTGCCAGCTTCGGCTTGCCATTGGTTGTTTGTGACGTTCCATTGCCGGAACCGTTGGCATGACCCAACAGGGTGCCAGAATCGTCATATACCTCGACGACGATTCCATCGGCGAGGTGGTACCCATGTTCGTCATTGGCAATGACATCCTCTTGGCCGCACTCGTGGCCCAGACGGTCGTGGACGATCCTGGCAATGCGGCAGCGCAGCGAGCAGATGGCCCGGATCAGCGTATTCTGCTCCGGCTCAGGTGTCAGCTTCCTGGCCAAGGCACGGCTGCCCAGATGGACGGGCTTACCGCGACCGGTCGATTCCCGGAGCACATGCATACTCTGCCAGGCGTACCCTCGCCGGCTCTTCTCCACGATGGTTTCGCCACACAGCTCGATGTGACGAGGGTGATAAGCCAATACGCCGCCCGGGAACGGCGCTAACGGCTCTGACGTCACTGTGCCCCTGGCCGCGACACGGAAGCGCCGGTGCTTCTCGAGCACCTCTTCGATCACCGCCGCCAGCGTCCGGCCCGTCGTCGGGAACGGCTTGGAAATACTGCCGTCGATGCCGATTTCCTGGAGGTCGGTCAGCAGGTCCACGCAGTGCTGGTGCTGGGCCGTCATCAAGATCACGGGGATGCCGTCGCGACCTTTTCTGGCGCGAATCTGCTTGAGCAAATTCTTACCGAACTCCGGCGACGCCTTGCCATTTGGGCGCGACGGAATCTGCAGGTCCAGCAGGACCAGGTCGTAGTCGTTCGCCTCCAACAGGCGTATGGCGTCCTGCTGATTCTCCGCCCAGTCGCTGACATGCCCCAGGGAGCCCAGGCAGTCATCGATGGTCTCGGTCTTGATCTTCGGCTCGTCCTCAACTACCAACAGCTTCATTCGTCATCGCCCCCGACTGTTGAACGCATGGGCAAAGCGAGCACCACGGTGGTGCCCTTATCCATTTCACTGTCGATGGCCACCGAGCCGCCGTGGGCCGTGATGTACTTGTGGACAAGGCTCAGTCCCCAGCCGCTGCTGCATCGCTTGGAGTTGTTCGGCCCCGTAGGCAGAAACGTGTTCAGTTCTTTGAGCACCTCCGGTTCCATGCCCGGGCCGTTGTCGCGGACGAAAATCCGCGTCTCGTAACCATCCACGACCACCTGCACCTCGATGCGGCCGGAGCGGATCACGTCGTGCTTGCGATCGGCGAAGGATTCGATGGCATTCTGGATCACGTTGGTCAGGGCCAGGACGATCAGACGGCGGGCGACGCGAAGGTGAATGGTGGGCACCTCGCCCACGTCCACCGCTATGGCGGACACGTCGTAGCCCTGTTCGACAACACCGGCCTTGGCCTTCTCGACAGCCTGGTGGATCATCTCCTGCAGGCTTTCGGGATGGCGCTGGTCGGGCAGCGGTTTGCTGAACTGCTCCATCGCTTCGATGGTCCGCTTAAGGAACTTGACATCCTCAAGGATTGAGACGGCTCGCTCGATCCCATGCTCACTGGCCAGTGCGGTCACATTGGGCAGCAATGTGGTCAGTATGCTGCGGGCATTGTGGGTGACACCGCTGGCCAGCATGGCAAAGCGCTGATCAGCCAGGGTCTGGACCGCAGCGGCCACCTTCCTGCCGTACTGGCGGGCCAGTTCGTCCAGCCGCTCGGCGTAGCCGCGGCTATCATGACGCTTGCGGCTGACGGTGCGTCGGGTCCTGCGCTGGCGCGCCAGGCCGCGTTCGGCATGGCTTCGAACATAGCTGTTGGGGTCCTGGCGGAAGACGGCCGCCAGCCGGCTGCACGCATCGTCGTCGAGCAGGTGCAGCAGCCGCGCCACCTCCAGCCGGACCGACCAGTCAGGGTCGCGGGCCAGAACGTCCAGCAGATCGAGGACGACCTGCTCATCTTCTGCGCTGCGGCAGAGAATCGCATCCTCTATGGCCTTCGCCAGGTTCCGCCGATCATCGACCGGCATTGCGTCGGGACACTGGCGAAGCGTGGCGAGGGCGCTATCCAGATTGGATCGAGTCCATTCGATCATCAGTAGTTGTACCTGTCCTTTCGCCGGATGAAGGCCTCCTTGCCGCCCTCGAGCAGATTGATGATCTCGGTCTTGCAGTTATCCACCGAGCCCTGTTTGGCCAGCCGCGCTCGCTCGCCGTCGCTGGTCAGCACGTACACGGCCGACGCCTCGCCCAGGACCGGGATATTGGGATTGTGCGTGATCAGAATGATCTGCCGGTTCTGCTTCACCCGATGGATGGCGTTGACCACCGTGTCGTAGATATAACGGTTGTCCAGGTTGTCCTCGGGCTGGTCGACGAGCAGCGGGTTGTGGCTCTCCAGCAGCAGAATCGGCAGGATGGTCGTGCACTTCTGGCCCGTGGACAGCTCCAGGGAATTGCGCCATTGCTCTCCCTCGAGCAGTTCGATGCGCGGCAGATCAGCCAGTTCGATGGCGTCAAGTTGCAACTGGATTTCCAACCGGCGCAGCGATTCCAGCGCTTTGGCCGCTTGGGTGTCGCTGAGATCGGCCTGGGACTGGAGGTCGTTGATCCGTCCTTCCCGCACGATCCGCAGCAACTCGGCCGGCGGGATGTAGTCGGCAATCTTCTTGGCCACCGGGTTGTAGTGGCCCACAAAACCCTTTAGCCATCCGACCAGGGCCTGCGTGTAGTCGGATCGGTCGCCGCACTGGTCGATCCGAACGCGGATCGATGAATTCGCACGCTCGCTGATCCAGGTGGCCACCCGCTGACGAATCGCGAATCGCTGGTCCCACAGATTCCTCAGCTGCCTGGCCACCGTCTCGCGTTCGAGATAGAGCTGATCGAGCTTTCGCTGCAGCTCGACCTTCCGTCGATCCTTGGCCAGGATGTCGTTGCGCTTCTTCTCCAGCTCCGCCCGTTCGGTGGCCACACCGCGCGCGTGGTTGTGCCTGGCGATCAGTTCCCGAAACATCAATTCCTGCTGCTGGTGGGCCTCCTTGAGCTGCCGACCCAGGTCCTCCAGGTCCCGAGCGCCAGAGTCGATCTCAGCGGCGGCCTGGTCGAACAGCCGGTCGAGCTTGCCGCCGATCCGCTTGAGCGTCTCGTGGATACGCCCCATCAGCATGCCGTTAGGCCCACTGAACATGCCCTCGTCAAAGGCGGGCTCAATGTCCTGTATGAACCGGCCTGCGGCGTCATGCAGCCACTGCATGTACTTCCGGATCAGTTCCCCGGCTTCCTTCAGCGCTTGCTCCTCGCGTCCGCGCTGGGCACGGTGCTGCTGGGCCAGATTGATCTCGCCATCAGCCTGCGCGCTCTCGTCTTCCGCCAGCGTCTTGATCTTGGCATTGATGACTTCCAGCTCGCTGACCTCGTTGGCCAGCCCGCTGAACTGCTGGGTATGCGTGACGATGGCGTTGGTGTTGGCGTCCAGCTTGGATCGCAGGTCGGCGACCTTATGGTTGATCTCGGCGATCTCGCTGGCTGCGAACCGGTCGATCAGTTCCAATTGCGACTGCGGGCTGTCGGCGATGTTCTCGACCTCATTCTGGCTGAAGATATCGGCGCTGAAAATGCCCGCCGAGTTGATCCGCACGTCCGTGGGCTGGCCGTCGGCCGTGAGCACCATCGGCTCGCCGCTGGCGCTGCGGTCGACGATGTACTCCAGCCCATCCCGGGTCTGGACGGCCAAGCGAATGCGTCCGTCGCCCAGATTGCTGCGAACCAGCGCCTCGACCCGCCTGCGGGCTTGCCCGCCATCGTCCCGGGGAAATTCATCCAGGGCGTAGCGGATGAACTCCAGCACCGTCGTCTTGCCCGTGCCCCGGTGGCCGATTAGGCAATTGAGCCCATCGACGAACTCAATGTTCATGCCGTCCAGGAACCCACCAACCACCGACAGGGATTTGAGCCGGTGGCAACGCTTGCTATCGATCATTTCCTCATTCCCTTACGCAAAAGACCCATGGCTCCAGGATCAGCGTAAGGGGCAGGTGCGACAGGGTTGGTCGCACCTGGAGCGGAAGTTGAAAAAATCATGGACCGGCCCAACAGGCGGAATTAATACCTGGAGTATGCCTGTTTGAGTTCGTCGCGCAATTCCGCTGCCAGCTCCTCCGGGGCGAGCACGCGCGCGTGTCGTCCGAAACCCAGCAGCCAGCGCTTGAACTCGACGGTGCTGCCGAGTTCGAATGTGGCGACGACCGTGCCGTTCTTGTTGCCGGCGATACGCTGACTGGGGTGCCACTGCACTTCGCGGACACTTGTCGCCGCCCAGTCCGTGAACGCCACGCGGATTTTCTGCGGCTTCTGCGTCCGAAAGACGCCGAACGCGCCCTTGAGGTGACCGGCCAGCGAGAAGTCGGATGGCTTCACGAAGCACTTGGCAAGGGGCGTGAGGCGTTTGATGCGGGCGACCTTCAGCGTGCGCACTTCGCCGTGGCAGGCCAGATGGCCGACGCAGTACAGCGATGCGTGCAGCAGCACCATGCCGTAGGGGTGGAATTCGCTGATCGTCTCCCGTCCCTTGCTTGCCGAGTGGTAGACGACCTTCACGCACTTGTGGTTGAGGATCGCCTCGTTGAGGATGCGGATCTCCTTGTCCTTGCCGGAGTGGTCGTGATTGGCGACATGCTTGATGACGAACGAATCGCCCAACCCTTCAAAATGGGTCAGCGCCCTGGCCGGCAGCAGGGTGCGGATCTTCTGAATCGCCGTCTGGAGTCCATCGCCGAACTGCGTACCAGCCAGCGGCAACAGAAGCTGTTGCGAGAGAAACAGACTCAGCATCTCCGTCATCGTTAACTGTAGCTGACCGGCAACGAGGGTGTCGTGCTCCAACCTCCAAAATCGTTTGCCGCGATCTCGCTGTTCGTAGATGATGGGGAAGATGTCCTGAAGCACGCCCAGATCGCGCTGAATCGTCCGCTTGTTGCACTCCAGACGGGCGCAGAGTTCATCCAAGGCGACGCCAAAGCGATGAGCTTGGAGCACCTTGATCAGCTCCCACTGCCGGAATAGTGAATCGCCTCTCGCCATAGCCCGAATCATCCATCCAACGTTACTCGCCAGGTATGGCAGGTATGGTCTCACACCGTAGCTGGCGCACCACACTGTCATTAGCGCACTCGATACGAACTTCAAACATAGAACTTGAACTGCGGCCTGGGAACTGCGCCATCAGGCATCTNNCAACACATCACCGACCAGGCGGCTGAACCTTAGAGTAATGGGCATCAGACCGCCCAAATTGGCACTATTCCAATTCAGTTTCGTCAGAATCAATATCTCGCGCAGCAACTGCTCACGCGGCGTATCCCCTCCAACATGGTCTGAAATCCGCAACGGAGATGGGACATGACCGTGCGTATAGGCCCCAAGATCAGGCACGTATCCCGTCGTATACAAAAAGTCCAGATCTTCAGCGCTGAACCATGTACCACGAAGTGCCGGGTACTGGCCCTGCCGGATCAGGCGAGTATGTGAAAAGGGCGTAAAGGCCAGCAGATCAAATGACGTCACATGTTTGGACAACGCCGCCTCGAAGCCTTCGCGTTCCCCCGGCCAGAAGACACTTGTCTTGTGAACAACCACGCGCCGTGGCGTCGTCTTTCGTTCCTTCCGATATCGAGACAACGTGGCCGATAGGAGGCTCTCCGCCTGTGCCGCATTGAGATGGGGGCTGGGGCCATCGTCTTCGGACCAGGAAAACTCCTGGCCCCGCAGGATAAGGCCCTCGCCGCTTTCATCGAAGGCCATCGCGATGCTCGTGCGGAGTGTGTTCGTGAGGGTTCCTAACGGCCGGTAAAAACTGATTCCGATGTAGCAGGTGCCCTCGGTCAAACCCTGTGGCTTCCATGGGATTCCGCCGGCTTTGAAGTACATTGCCGTCAGAAGGTTCCAAGCACGTCGCTCCTCTAAATCAACACCTCTGCCACCTTTCACCGTGCGAGACAGCATGATCTGAGTGGGCATGCCAAAGGCCATCGCCGCTGCCTTGAAAGCGCGTCTAAGGTCACGATGGACCTGTCCGCGGCCCTTCTCCCAGTAATCCGCGACGCGTGCGCCGTCGACCATGGCCTGAGGGAGTGCCANNGCACGGCGTCGCGCTCGCATACGAGGCGCGTTTTCTCACGCAGTAGTGCGTGGCTGGCCTCAAACACTTCACGCTCACTACTTAGGGACTTGAGATCCTTGAGTTCCGTTCGCGTGAAGGTTTCGTCCCAGTCGGTTGAGAAGCGCAGGTCGGTGAAGTAGCCCCTATCGGCCTGAATTCCGGGGAACGGCTGTTCTCCCTCATTGGTTGCAATACCGGCAGATACATGGCTCATCCACGCTCGCGCAGCTTCTACGGTTTCGGGAGTTCCAATGAAGCCGATCTTGATGGACGATGGATGCCGGAAGGTCCCAAGCGATTCAGGGCCAAACGTGCTAATGCCCAGGCGTGGGTCCACACATTCGCCGCCATCGGCAAACAAGAGCTGGGGTTCGCCCAAGTACTTCGAGGTGAAGCGGAAGCTGTCAGACANNTCTTCCTCGTCGTTCTCGTCCTCCTCCAATTCGGCAAGTTCGTGGGAGGAAAAGAGATTTTCGGGTATCGCGACATTCCTAAATGGGCGCGTATCGCCCGGCACACCTGGCCAAGTTATCTCCGTCTGCAACAACGTCGTACCGATCACCAAGCGCTGTTCCCCGAGGCTCAGCACAATCCGAGGTCGTCCATCGGAAAGGAAGTCACGCCAGAAGTTGAGTTCACTCAAGATGTTGTAGTTGTACATCCGACTCTTCTTCCGCGTGACCTTGGAGCCAACCTCCGAGGCTTCATAGTCGTCGCGCCCATTCGTCGTAACGTGAAACTCGGGTCGCAGAGCGATCAGCCACTGATGATGGGAAACAAGCATGAACCGAAAGCTGATCGCGCGGTGCAGCCAATGGCCATAAGGTTCACCACGACTCTTCTGGATAGGCTGCCACACCACGCTGAGTTCAGACACACCCATGTTCAATGGGCGGTACTTTTCTTTCCGCTCCGTGTTCGGCTTGTCTGCAAGAAAGTAGTAGCGGTCACGCTTACGATCCAACATTAGGCCGCGAGCACCGGTGATCTTGTTCAGGCACCGTCCTAACAGATACACATAGAGACGGTGTTTGTCAGGATCGCGCCACCAGTCGGATGCGTCCTCGCGCTTGGCCTGCAGGCGATTGGTGATTGTCGAAAAAGCATTGTCTTTTCCAATCAAATCCTCGAACGTCACGAGCTGTTTGTTGTGGATGATGTACGGCGCGCGTCGGATGGCTTCCTTGCGGATCTCTTCGTGATCGAATGTCTTCGGCGGAGCTAGGTAGACTTGGCGAGGAACCTGCAGCACGGGCAAGACGGTGCTGTGGACCGTCTCGGTAAGCATCTCCGGGGCCGGCATCGCTCGCTTACCGGCGAGATTCGGCTTTGCCAACTGCAATCGGACCCACATCTCGTGACGACGCTTGAACTCAATGAGCCGCTCCACGGTATATGTTTGCGGGGCCTTATCGATCTCAGTGTGATGAGTCGGGCACAGCAACATCAGATTTGGAGGGTGGTTGCGCTGTTCCAGCGAGAGTGGACTTTGCCCTCGTGGCCCATCCGGCTGTTCGGCGACAATGTGCGCGATCTCTCCGACGGGAACGGAACCATCTCGGCTAGGTTCCTGGACAAGCTCCCTGCGGCACTCCGGAAAAGAACATAGGCCGGCAGCTTTTGTCCATACGATCAGTTTTGCCTGATTGGATGCTGCCATCGATGCTCCTTCTCAGCGGATCGACTCGCCAGTACACACCTAGCTCACCATGAACTCATCGCCCAATTCCTTCAACAGCGTGTTTATGTCGTTGACCACGTCTTCGCCGGGTGGCGTCGATCCGTCGCCGATCTCCAGGCGCACATGGAACTTCATCCCAATCTTGGCCTTGGCCTTAATCTCCAGTAGTGCCGGAATGAGATCGCTGAGGTCCTGAATCTGCGAGGGCTCGAAATCGGCAGCGGCGGTGCGGACACCGGCTTTGGCACCGCCTCCCGTTCCGCCAGCAGTGCCTCCACCTGCACCGCCTGTTTCCGCCGGCGCTCCTTTGATCTTCACGGCGTTCGCCGCCGATAACTCGCAAGGCCATGCCGCAGAATCCTCGGCCAGGGCAATGAATCGAGCGGAGAGCGCGCCCGTTATGACGTCCCGTACCGTCTTCCAAGGCAGTGTGCGGCCAGCCTGCTGAGAAAGCGTTGTGGCAATTGCCATCGCAGTGGTGGCACCGTTCTGCCACGCCGCCGGCAAGTTCTCCGGCAGGATGGATGCAGCCGAGATGGGCGTCGGCGGCACACGTAAAGTCGCAGCCGGTGACAGAACCCCAGTCGGGATCGGCTCCGCCAGCAAACTCGCCGGCCCGGAGAGCAGCCACACCTTGCCCGCTTCCACCGCGTTGTTCACGGCGGCTGCGACGACCTCTGCTGATGCCTTGGGCACTGGCACCGGTTCGGTGAAACCGCCCCGGTCAACCTGGACGACCTTCTTGCCGCTGAAATAGTCCATCACGGCCTGCACAGTGATCTCGTCGCCAGTCCACAGGTCTGGCAGCATCCCAGGCGCGAGCAGATCCCCGGCAATCTCCGCCAATTCCGCCGCTTCGGGCAACACCAGTTCCATCGCCGGATCGTTCAGGGCCGCGTCATCGGGCCGCGTGCGCCACCAGGTGCGGAACGTCCGGTCAGGACGCGTGAGCTTCAGGACAAACGTCCCTTGTACGCATCCTTCGACCAGCGTCTCGACGATGGCCTGCGACTTGAGCATCTTCGGAAGGTGGGGCAGCTGCGCAAATGCTCCGGCTAGATCCTTCACCCGCCGACTGGTTTCCCCGCCTTTCCACAGGTTGTACGGCCCATCAGGCAGCAACGCCTCGGCCGTGATGGCCGTATCCTGCACGCGCGATCGCGAATCCCGCTTGATTGTCTCAAAGTGAGCATCCTCGGTGATCGTCAGCTTGAAAGCCTGAACCTCGTCCTTGTCGGAAACCGTTACCACGATGCAGTAGGCCTGGCGGATCGCCTCCGGCACACGAGCCTTGGCCTTGTCGATGTTGATCTTCAACGTCTGCAGGCGGGCGACATCCACCGAGCCTTTCTGCTTCTTCTCCTCTTCGTTCCTGGGCGTCAGCTCGTCCATGACGCGTTCCCACGCCAGGTGGTCGCGCACGCGGGCCTCAGCCGCACTCAGGCCATCCTTCGACGGCGTCAGAAGCAACACCGCATTGCGGAACACGCGCGGCTTCTCCGGCCCCGTCGTTTCGTCGAGGAACCGCTTGGCTTCAGGGCTCGGCTTGCCGGAATCCGATGCAGCACTGGGCGGCATGATGGCGTAATGGAACAGGCCATCATCCTCGATATCTCGCGGCTTGGCCGGCAGCGTATGCACGCGCACACCCGCCGCCGATGCGCCGCTGGTCAGCGACTTGGTCCTGCCGATCTCCTCCAGCAGGCGGGCACGCACGATGTCATCCGAGATCTGCGCCGCGGCGGCCGATTGCATCTGGTTCAGGTTCGGCCGGTTCCCCAGCCGCCATTCCGCGGGCAGTTGGCCCTCCTTCTCCGGCATGTTGGCGTCATCCAGCCAGTAGCTGTTCCTGGCCCACCGCCCCAAGCCCTTTTCCAGTTCGATCCGGTCCGGCCGGCACGGCCCGACTAGCAACATCAGATCGCGCGTCTTCGCGCTGCGGCCAGTCGGCTGCGAATGCAGGAACGTCGCCATCGCCGCCTGTTCGATCTCACGCAGCTTCAAGCCTACCGATTCCGACTGCACGCGTCGGGCACTCTCCAGTTCGTTTTCGAGAATACCCGTCCAGCGCGTCGCCTGGCCATCACTGACGATGGTGTCAGCAATGGACACCAGTTCCCGAGCCGCTTCCGACAGCCCCTCCTTCTTGGGTGCGTTCAGGAACACCGCCGGACCGACAAGCGGACACTCGTCCCACTTCTCCGCTTCGCGCAAAGCCAATGCGAACGTCCGCAACACGCCGCGCGTCTTCTGGAACCGCTCAATGCCCGCCGACCACTTGCTGTAGAAGACCTCCGTTAGCTCGGGGTGGAAGGGATAGCTCTTGAGATACCGCTCCTCCGCAGCCCCGCCTTGCTTCGCCGTCTGATCGTCCAGGGCGGCGATGCCTTTGAGGGCCGCGATCACATGCTGCGGCCACTGGCCCCGCAACTCGACCGACTTGGGATCGAACAAACGACGCCGCAGCACCTCGGCTACGTCGTCCTTCTCTACAGGCTGCACCGCTTCCTCCCGCTGCCGCTGGAAGATGTCGTACAGGTCGGCGACAATCTTCTTGCCCAGGTTGTCTGCCTGGTCTTTCGGTTCGCTCGAGAGCAGCGATGCCACGATGCAGCATTTCTCGACCTTGGCGGCCGCCTGCGTCAGGTACTGGAAGAATCCGATCAACACATCCAGGAAGCCCGGCTCCGTATGGCAGCGCACTTTCGCATACAGCAGCACCTCGTCCAGCAGGATCAGCGTACCCATGCCTTGCTTGAGCGGCATGGACAGCAGTTGCGTCAGCGTGTTCTCGGCCGGCGGCGTGCTGCGCTCCTCCGCCTTGCCGTCGGCATGCAGCAGTTTCAGCCCGTCATCCCCGGCCACCTGGTATGCCAGCAGGCTCCAAGGCTGCTTGAGTCGTCTCACCTGGCCGTCCGGCGACCGCACATCGCAACCGGTTTCCACATCCAGCTTGTCGAAGCACAGCGCCGCCACGCGGGCCCTCGGCGGTGTCTGGCCGATGGTATGCTCAAACTCCTTCACCGCCGGAACATCCGGCAGGTTGTCCGGATCGTTCACCAGGTGACGCATGGTGATGAGCGTGTGCGTCTTGCCGCCGCCGTAGGTCAGCTCGAGCTGCCGGATCGCCTTGTCGCTCTTGCCCGCCAGACGCAGCATCACATCCCGCACCAGGGCGCGGAGGTTGTGCGTGGGGTAGGTCAGTGCGAAGAACTCGTCCGGCCGTTCGTAGATTGGCCGCTTGCCGTTCTGCATCATGACCTCGTAGAGGTCGGCTGCGAACATGTGCAGGGGCAGGTCGCCAGAGCGCAGGTCATCCCGCAGCTTCACGATCTCATGCCATGCCTTCCAGGGTTGCTTTGCCATTGGCTCACCTATTTCCTAACTGACGCGGGGACTCGGAGACGCGGAGACACGGGGACTCCGCTTCGCTCCAACAACCCAGTCGTCGGGGTTCTCGATCATCGTGACCAGTTGCCCAAGTATCTGCTCATAGCGCTGGTCAAGGTCATTCGCTTCTTCTTCCTTCATGTATCCGCACCGAGCGGCGAACTCTATCCACGTCTGCGCTTCCGACGCCTCGCCTTCCGCATCACTCAATTTGCTGATGAACGCCGCCGGGTAGCGCCGCTTGCGCCACGCTTCCGCAATGTTCGCGGCCACCGACCGCGATGCACGGCGAAACTGGTCCGTCAATGAATAGCGTTCTTCGGGAGGAAACCGCTTGCTCACTTCAAAGACACGCATGGCCGCATCCATCGCGTTCTGCCACACCCTCAATTCTTTGAACGACCGAATGTTCGCCATCGCCGCGTCTCCCAATCACCGCGTCACCGCGTCACCGTGTCATTCTTTGTAAACAGATCCGGTCCGTGATCTTTCACCGCGCCCTTCGCGCCAATGTGGTTGCTGATGCTCTCCAGCAGCGACCGTTCGCTGTTGGTGGACAACTCGATCA
>MTKZ01010458.1_pt1 | contig 20134 bp, 14 predicted proteins | sample 1042781 | NCBI WGS metagenome assembly MTKZ01 (sample SAMN06212207, study PRJNA360539) | anaerobic digester metagenome | biome: Wastewater treatment plant; material: sludge; isolation source: anaerobic digester fed with sludge from wastewater treatment plant | place: Denmark: WWTP Viborg ... | reverse complement strand
TAGAATATCCTGCAATAACCGTGAATCTGAAGTATTTCTTCAGATAGCCGAGGATTTCAGTGACATAAACTTCCATGCCTCCCGAAATTACCTTCTTTGATGAGAATGCAGGATAATTCTTACAACCCAGTATAAGTATATGTTTTTTCATTTGCGGGAACCTGTTTTTGGGGTAATTTGACTGTATATTGACCAATCAACTTTAAATAGCCGCTTAAAAGCTTCTCCTCATTGAAGCCCTCTTTTATTAATGCATAACTATTCACTCCAAAAGTATGCCTGAGTTCTGCAGACTTTACCAGTGTCTCCAGTTTTATAGCTATCTGCTTAACATCCTTTACCGGCAGAAGATATCCATTATGCCCGTCTCTGACAAGGAAGCTGTTATCTCCTACATCCGTAGCCACAATGGGAAGGCTTTCAACCATGGCCTCCATCAGGGAATTAGACAGGCCTTCAAAAAGAGAGGTGCTCAGATAAATCCCTGAACCTTTAAGATAGTCCCTCACATTGGGTGGATTTATTATAAGGTCTACTTTCTCATTAAGACCAAGTGAGTTGATTAACGACCTGATTCGAGGCTCCTCCGGGCCATATCCAACGATAATATACCTGATTGATAGATCGGGATTCCTGGCTGTCAACCGACTGAAAGCAAGGAGTGATGTATCAAAGTCTTTTGCCTTAACAAAACGAGCAACTGTAATTATGTTTAAATCATCCCTGTCCTTTAAAGAGGTGAATGAAGCTGGGATTTTAATGGCATTATGTATCACGTAGCCTTTGCCAGGATTAAAACCTCGTTGCTCGAATTTGTTCTTTGCAGAATGATTATTAAAGATGGTAGCATCATTAAGATGATTGTGTACAAATCTCTCAGACAGAAATTTACAAACAGGCAGTCTTTCAGAACGAATGCCACCAAAAGTCACCAGGCCTCTGTTAAAGAGCTTGCTAAGACCGGTAACTATATTGGCAAGTGTAAGATAGGAGAATACAACAGCAGCATTCTCTCTTTTTAAAATACGATTATATTGAATAAATCTCATTAGCCGGGTTCCATGAAGACCATAATGTCTGAGTGAATTTTCTGCTATAAAGTTTTTGTTCTGTGCATCTACCTTGTATTTGCTCCAGCTTATAACTACAACATCCATCCCTCTCTCTGCCAATAGTTTGGCAAACGACAAGGCTTGCTTCTCAGCGCCTCCTTTTACCAGTGTTTTACAGAAGATGACTATTGATGACATTGGGAATGATATCTATTTTCAGAATACTCCATTTCTTTCCTGACAGTTGGTTTTCAAGCATTAAACCTTTTGAGATCAAACCGATATTCGCTTGTGGAACTTGTACGTGTCAATAATGATCATGTCCTTATCACTGTTAATTGTGTGTACTCCTTTTAGTTTGGGATCCCAGTCCGGCTTTATCTCTTTAAGCAGGACTTCATTATACTCTTGCTCGTTAAGTTTTGTAATATGATTAATATTCAGACCTCTGCCATACCTTATTGAGCAATCCTGTGACGGGCGATAGATCTTGCCATCGTCTATGAATATTTTCCCTGCACATCTTGCCCTGCTTTCATCAGAGACTACCGGATTAAGCGGATGGCTCACCCATTTTCCCATGATAGGATCATCACTATAGAAAAGAAACAACTCAGTGCTACAACTGGAGACACCTCCGGTTTGGTCTATAGTGGTGAACAGCCACCACTTGTTTTCATAATGGAATAATGTGGTATCAGTACCACTTATATTCTCCATTATATACTTTTCAAATTTCCATATATATGGAAAATCGCAGCATTTATAAAGCTCTATTGTTTTGTTCTGATTTGTTTCCGGTATCATATAGTATGTGCCATCTATCTTAAAAACGAATGGATACGATAAATGGTATGGTCTTTCGAGTATCTTTTCAGACTTAATAAGATGACCATCGCAGTTAAGCTGAAGTACTGACAGATGAGCCTTATTAGTTTTATAAATGAATTCCTCAACAAAAACATAATAGTTGTTTTCATCGGCAATGATGAAAGGGTCTGCCCAGAACAGTNNTGCCAGCTGAATGCATCAGTATGGCAAGCTTTGTAAATGCCAAGACGTAAAACATAGCCTATATGTGCCACTAAATCCCTAAGGACCGACAGAAATGAATCGGAGTGCGAGGATCTGCCAATGTCAGGAATGAAAGCTCTATGTCTTTCTTTAATTTGATTCAGGTAGGCCTCACCGTGTCTGAAAATTCCCTCAATTAACCTTGGCAGGACGACTGTGGCACGCCAGAATACTTTGTTCCTGTTTTCGGTAACGGAATAGTGGTATGTTGACTCACGGGAAAAGTAGACAACGTCGTTTGGTGAACGGTCAGCCGTTAATATCTCAAGCCACATGTCTGTGAGAGGCTGATGTTTAATGACCTCCCAAAAGCCATGAGCAGGCATGCCGTGGATTTTGCTATCATCAATTGAAAAAGTCCAGACACCGTATTTTGGAATATCAAGAATAGTATCCTCAATGATATGACTGCCAAATAAAATTATCACATCCGGGTTGAGATCTGCTATGGCATTTGCCTTGCCTGTTTCTTGCGTAAGGCCAGCTGAATTGTTAAGGCTGATAAAAGATTTTACACCTGTCAGAGACGCAATGTCAGTATCCAGGTGAGAATAGTGTTTGCTTCGGAATAGTAATCTGTCTATGGATTCAAACAATCTTATGAGAAATGCACTTCCGTGAGAAATCTTGTGTTCCCGGGTTTCGTTTGCAGGCTCCCGGTTGATTATCACTGTGACATATGCAAATCCGGAAAGAGTTAGGTTTTCTATTGTCCTATGAACCCACAGTGGCACTGTGGTTTCATTTATCAGGACGCAAATATTCAGCCTCTTATCCATTATTGGTTCCTAAGCTTTATTCTTAAGCCGGTTAATGAAATAGTCGAATGACCTCGAGAACTCATCCTCCAGATTGGAGCTGCCCTCGAACTTGACCCACTGCCCGTTCTGATATTCATGCCAGAATTTTGATCTCTGAAGGGCTGATGTACCGATATCAATCATCTGGAATTCTATCAGATGATAAGATTTACCGTCAAATCCAATGTCCATACCAATTATGGGAAAGTCTATTTCAAGGGTAAGCATGCGGGCAAAGTCAAGGACACCTTCCAATTCATTGTCCGGAACCTGAAAGAACATTCCGCTGCCACTGGCTCTGAAATCGTTCCGCCTGTTTTTCCTGTACATGCAGTAGAACTTACCACCGAAGTAGAGTACTTTGTAGTCACCGCTGAGGCCGGGGATAAAATTCTGCACCACGAGGGCACTGCTGACAGGAGAAGTATCCAGCTGCACATAACCTTTTCGTGAAGGGTAAAGAAACTTGATAGTCTTCTTGACAAGGTTTTTGAAGGAGGTTATTACCAGATCTCTCAGTCCGGAGGCAATTATGGTACGTCCAGCTTTTTTTATATATTTTTTGTATTCTTTCCTGTTGTGCGCCAGGTATACACCAGCACCCGCTGAGCTTGAAGCATGTTTTATTACGGCCGGAAAACCTTTGTTATATGTCAGTGCATCCACCCACGATCCGTAACAGGTGCTTTTAATTGTTTTCAGAGCGTCATCACCAAATCTCATCCTCATGAACTCCATAAAGACCTTGTTGTGATGAGCTTTAAGGTATTCATGGCATGGCATCACAAGAGCCCCCTGTTTCTCCAGAAAATAGACAAGGTCTTCAACGTACCTCTTGTAAAAGGCACCAGGTGCTTCAGATGTCTGATATAAGAAATAGAAGTCCTGATAGTTAACGGACAGATCCAGCTCACTGAATTTGCATACTCTTACATTGTAGTCCCTCTCCCTGAACCATTTGCTGATTTTCAGAACATCCATTGAGGTAAAATTCCTGAAATCTGCTTTGGAGACCAGGAAGGCAGAGGACTCATCTGTTAGAATAATAAGTTTTCTCATAGGTAACGATGACAATTAAACATACATAACCATAACTCCACCCATCAGGCTTTCCTGTCCTTAAGGATCTTAATGTATCTTAACATTATTTCCCTGTGTGTCTCACATTCGAAATGGTTTTGTATCGTGTTCAGCTTTCGTTTTGAGTAAATAAGTCTGGTTAAAGGACGGTTGAGTACTTTGTCGATCCTTCTGATTGTTTTTCCCAAACCGGCGAGTGTGGCCAGGTAGTATTGGCCATTTACAAGGCAATACTCATCGAATTGGCGTTCAACAAATTCTGGATTTTTGATTTCTTCTGATCGTTTATAAAAGTCAGCCAGGATTCTGGCATTAAAATCAGGCTCAGGGATCTTAACGCCATTGCCATCTTTCTGTATCGGAATGAAATCAATTTCCATTTCACTACCCAGCTTCACATTAACGAGCAGGCCTGTCTGGTAGAACTCATCATTATGTCTGTCGAAGAGAAAGTTACCCTGTCCATACACGATAATACCATTACCATACTTTTCGTAGGCGCCTATGCAATGGCTATGCTGACATATTACAAGATCAGCACCACTGCTTGCCATCTTTCTGCATGTCTTCTGTAGTTCGGGTGTGGGATATCTGTAGTATTCCTTTCCGCCATGAAACAATACGATAACCAGGTCACAACCAGACTTCAGATTGGAAATATGGCTGAAACTTTCAAGCAGGTCAATAGGATTTGCTCCTGAATGGTTCTCACCAGCTATCGAGAATTCATGCTCAGCGCAGGCATACAGCCCAATTCTATGACCCTGTTTATCCAGTATTAACGGACGGGATGCAACACTAAGGTTTTCTCCTGCGCCCACATATTCTATTCTTTGTTGCAAAAGCTGTTCAATGGTACTAAGCAACCCCTCTTTACCATGATCCATAATGTGGTTATTTGCCAGGGTAAAGAGTGTAGGATCAAGCTTTTTAATGCCCTGAATAGTAGATACAGGAGCGCTTAGAACCGGTCCATCCTTTTTTATTGGATTATTCTTTTGAATCAAAGGGACTTCAAGATTAAATATCCGGATGTCAGCAGACATCAGAATATCAAGAAGGTTCTGATCGATTATTTCTTCGATTGTCCCTGACGAAAAATGAGAATAGTTTGACTTTGTTGGTCCCAGGTCTCCACCGATTAGAATACTTATTTGATTCATTAGTTGTCTTTGATAGTGATAATTTCACATTGTGTTAAATCCAATTAAAAATGCAAATTTACATAGCAGGATTAACTATAGGTTTTTCAGTAGATCAATTAATATTTTACCGTTGGACTCAGGAGAGAAATACATTTGATATTTACTGAATCCATTTAATCCAATTCTTCTTGCCTTCACAGTATCTTCTGCAATGCTTTTTAAGGCATCTGCAATTCCTTCAGGGCTTTCAAAATCTACATAATAAACATCATCCGAAGAAAGATAGTCACAGACATCACTGGCTTTGGTTGAGATGACCGGATTTCCGGTTGCCAGGTATTCTCCTAATTTGAATGGGAATCCGGCATTTGAAAAACCCGAATTGGTTCTGCACATACAAAGCACATCTGCATCTCTTAATAATTCATAAAACTGCTCATCAGGAATGTATCCCGTAAACACAACATCCCTACATTCCTCATATTCATTTTGATACTTTCTTTGTTGATCGCTCTTCCCTGCCAGAATCAACTCAGCTTCCCTATAATCCCTGTTGAACATCAGGAAGCCTTCAATTATCATCTTTACTCCATCTTTGAGATCGAATGTGCCTGCATATACTACTTTTAATCCCTTTCCATTCGACACTTTCTCAGAGTTGAAGTTCTGTGCTGCGGTTACAGGAATCAATACTACTGGCTTATTTGTAAGTTTCTGATACTTATTTCTAAGATGACTGGAGACAACGGTAAAAGCATCTGCCCATTTGTGAGTCAGGATATCAAGTTTATTTGTTGTTTTAATCTTTAACCTGGATATTAGTTTGACATCGTCTTCGAAAAGAGAATAGTCTTCATTAATATCGAATAATATCTTGTAATGCAATAGTTTCGCCCATAAGACAAAAAGAATGTTTTCTACATTCAGTGGTCCTATGCAAAAGAAGACATTTTTGAATCCTTTTTCTCTTCCGGCACTAATATTCTTCAGCCCCTTGATAAAATAAGATATTGTTTTATGCAGATGCAATAGCTTCAGATCATTTCCAATACTGACATAGGGAATATCATTTTTATCAATCTTCCAGTCAGGCTGTTTGAATTTGCTCCTATATGACAAAACATTTATTTCAACATTATGCTGATGCAGGTAATGTATCAAATTATGTATCTTCTTTGTGACTGCCAATCCAACAGGATAATCTCTAATAAGAACAAACAAGTTGATTCTAACGGATGTCATAGCAGAATTATGGTTGTTATTTATGGATTTCTTCCAGGACTTTTTTCAACACAGGGTGAGCCAGATACCCTCCATATGCCAGATCATTGCCTCTAATGCCATAATCAGAATTACCTTCAATAATTACGGGACCCTCTTCTGATATTGCTACGTCCCATCCAATTATTCTTAAGCCAGGCATCAATAAAGCAGCTCTAGTAACCAGGTCTATTGTTTCATTTATATAAGGTAGCTTAAATCCTTCAAATACAGTTTCTGTCATCGGATGGCGGGTAAAACGTTTAGTCCCATCATAATTCAAATCTGAGTAACCATATTTTTGTAGTACACCTGTTTCCAAATCTAACCCGACCATGCACCCACCACTACCAATATTATCTACAAAATGATTGTGAAGGCTCATTCGGATATATGCCGATAAGACATTCACTTTACCCTCATCATCAAAGAGAGTATCTATTCTGATCGTATTTACTGAAGAGGGATTAAGGGCATTCAATTTTGGATGCTGGATTATCGTTTCCTGGAAGATGAACTCTGACTGAATAATACTAAGGTAAATATCCCTGATACTATGATTATTACTCAATACATCCTCTTTTCTAATCTTATAAATATCAGCTCCTTTTGAACTTGCGTATATCTTCTTCACAATAATTGAAGTCAAAGAAGAGTATAGCTCGAATAACTCTTTTAACCTCTGGTTAAACTCTTCTGCCGAATTAATCTGAAACACTTCGCTACCGCGACAGAAGTTTTTCCCATGATTATACATTACTACAAGCGGTATTTCAATATTGAATTGTCTGTAGAACAGATCAAAGTATAACTTGTTATCCAGAACCTCTTTCAGTCTTTGGTCGTTTAATCGGGGTACAATTCTGGCAGCAAATTTTATTGGCAGATAATCCTCAACACAGGTAGCCCCATCCTTAAACAGATAATTGGTAAAATAATGACCTGGAAACTCTTTATGAATAAATGTAAGTACTATCAGCTCCTTAAGAATCCTAAGCATTCGCTTTCGTTCCGGATCCTTTATGATTTCCAACAAGAGTCTTCCTCTACTTAATTTGGGAGTTGTTTTCATTTCATTCTCTCAGTTATAATTCGCAATATTCTCTACATTTTAAGCGATACTTCTTATAGGAAGAACGTATGAAACCTTCAAGTATTAGAAGTTGATCGCCGTGAAAACAATTCTCTGAATTCATCTCTTACTTTACTATCATCACAACGAGAAAAGGCAATATTGATTGCATTGGTACCAGGCATTTGCTAATCTCCATAACCATGCATACTTATGTCCATTTTTGATGCATTCCTGTTTCACAAAAACAAAGTATATTTGCTTTTTGCTTTACTCAGCCATGAGTAGAGAAGACTTTCTCATAAAAAGTACAATTATTTGATAACAATAATATATTATGCAAATAACTGTTCTTAATCTAATATAACTAACTGTTGCCTCTCATGACTTTAAAATTTGATAAAAGTTATTTCAAGGACTATTTAATAAAGAATGTTTCGATCTCAAAGCTACTGATTGGTACCGGAGGTTTATTAGCCATATTAATACTGGACATTTTCTTGTGGAGGAGGGGGTTAATCCAGGAAGGATTGCCTGATCTTACTCCCGGTTATTTGCTCAGAAGTATAATCATCGGATTATCTGTTCTTATGATCGTGGTGGGATGTCTAAAAACCAGGCCCTCACTAATGCTTACCAAAGCCAACGGTAAGCAGCTCCAGGTGTTTTCAATAATTGGAATTCAACTCCTTTCAATTTTTATTCTATGGCTCTTCTTCTATAGCCCATCTATTTTCAATGCAATCTCCGTAGAAGACTCTATTCTGGAATGGGGCTCCTTTTTAGTATGGTTCTTAGGTTGTATTATTTTGCTTATAACTTTTGTAAAACTCCAGAAATCCTATAATGTAAAAAAAATAACCAGCTTTTTTCTTGTGGGTCTCATTCTGGTTTTTTTTATCCTGGCAATGGAAGAGGTGTCATGGTTTCAGCGCGTTTTGGGCATAAAGCGCTATTTTTTCATATTCAGATGGAACCAGCAGGGTGAAATAAATATTCACAATTTTGCTACCAATGTAAGCGAAGTAATCTTCTATTTTGGTTCATTTTTACTTATGGTTGTCCTGCCATTTCTTTGCATCTTATTCTGTAATCAATATCAGAATTACTCCTGGCATCTGTTTATTCCAAGGCCATTCATGATAATCATTGGAGCTTTTGCCTGTGCTTATAATTTTGATATGTGGGACATAATCTTTATTCAGATTGCCTTTTGGGGAGCATTAATCATTTTGTTAGTCATCTTCCTGTTCTCGCAAAAGAGAGGAGACAAACTGTTAGCCTTGGTATCTGCTGTTATTCTGTTAGTATCACAACTCTCATTCTTGCTGAATGGTCAGAATTTTATACGCAATATTTTTGTAATTACTGAATATAAGGAGTTTTTAATTGGCCTGGCTGCCTTGATCTATGCTCTGGATGTCTCTTTCATTCTTGAAAGCAAACTAGGGAAAAATCATCTGACAAAAGAATCCCCTACTATTTGAAGATCATATAGTTTTAAAATATTCTTAACAACTATTACTATTATTCAACTGCAGTGGTTGATAGCCACAAAAGCAATTCTCTGAATTCATTTCTTACTTTAGTGGCATCAAAACGAGAAAAAGCAATTTTGATTGCATTTGTACTAAGCATCTGCCTATAATCTTCATTATTAATAAGTGTTTTAATCGCCTCTTTAATTTTTTCAGGATCAATATCAGTAACACAGTGACCACAATTATTTTGAGTGCAAAACTTTACTATTGCTGTTTGTTGTGGAGCATAAACCAAAATAGGGGTGCCTGATGCCATATATTCTGAAGCCTTAGTTGGGATTGAATACTGTGCATACTTCTCACCATCGCGGGTAAAATCAAGTGGTAGTAATAATAAGTCAAAATCATTCAGCAGTGCTGGTACAGCCTCGTGTTCTATTGGAGGATTGATTTTAACGGATTTAAACTTACTTAATCTAGCTGAAAAAGGTTTATTATAATCAGAAGTATAAATTTCAAACTCAATAGTTATACCTTCAATGTCTAATCTAGAAATAACCTCTGCGAAATGTTTGATAGTCTCTTTGTTTGCCAGGCCGATTCGACCCATATAGAGAATTCTAAACATGTCACGGGTATTGTTACTGATAGTCTTATTATAGTTGTATTTGTAAGTTTCTATTGGATTATGAAAAGGAATGAAAGATATGTTATATCTTTTTAAATAAGCTTCTGACATAGCATCACTAATACTTAGAGCTAAGCTGACTTTCTTCAGTAGGAATCCAAATTCTTTGTCAATCCTTCTCGACCAGTACTTTTTAAATATGCCTCTAGTACTTACAGTAGAAGGCCAATCATCCATATTATGGATAACAGCAGGAATTCCCAAATAATCAACCAGTTTTGTTGCGTAAACAACTGTATCCCGTGTAGATACTTGTAAGTATAAAACTTCTGGTTTAAACTCAGAAAGCCATATCTTTAACTCAGGCGAAAGCCTTGTTTTAAAGAGACAATGAAAAAGGCCCAGCCATTCAAGCATAGGATAAAATAGTTGATTGACTGTAAAAGATCTTATTCTGTTCTTCTTTTTTGCATCCTTTATTGAGTCCGTACTTGAATTGAAAGTCAATCGTCCTGACCTGAACTGCCGTTGAATAAGGTTAAAAGGGAAAATCCATCTTACCTCATTCTTTCCTAATTGATAATAATTATTACAGATATCTGTCGTGACGCTATACATTGTATGACCGCCTGCGACAACAGCAATCTTATCTTTCTCCCAGCCACTGAAAAGATTTGACAAAGTAATCCCTCCTCCATACCTCCTATTGAAAGGCTGGCCAAAAATCAGAACTCGTGGCAGTTGCATAAATAGTCATTTTTCATACTCAGAATTCAGAATTGAATTCTAGTTATCAACGGAAAACACTTTGAATTAATTTTGAGTCATCTCTTTTTTCGAATTTTTCTTTGAAGCCAGGACCTCTATGACTGCTGATTGTGACAAACTTATTTTAAAGCCTATTATAGGCGCGAATTATAAGTGAATTCCTCTCGATTTGTTATAAAGATAGTGGCAATTTGTCACAATGAATTATCATTTTTTCTTTATCGTTTGATAAATCTCTAACATCCTTGAAGTAATAGTTATTTTGTGATGCCTTTCTGAGGCAGCTTTTATTCCATTTTTAGAGATATGCTTGGCAAGTTCATAATTCTCAAAGATCTTCATAATTTTAAAGGCCAGCATTACATGATCATCAAATCGATATAATAGTCCTGTTTCTCCATCATCTACCATATCCGGCACACCACCAACAAATGAAGAAATACAAGGTGTGCCTAACAATTGAGCTTCTCCCAGAGAATTGGGGCTGTTCTCAATCGCCGAAGGACAAACATAAACATGAGCAATCCTGAGCTCTTCGGCCATTTCTGTTTCATTAAGCTTCCCCAGAAAAACCACATTCTCTTCTAAGCCAGACTTTTTAAGTAATGCCCTCATATAGGCCCCATATGTGATTGTTCTCTGAATCCATTTGTGTCCACCGGTCACGTCAATCCCGGCTATTCTTAATTGAATTCCAGGATAATATTCTTTGACTATTGAAAGTGCTTTGAGGACTTGATGCAAACCCTTTCTTGGAGAATTTGCCTGGCTTAAGAATACTGAGTAATCTTTTTTGGCTTCAATAGACCATTTGTCCGAATCATAAAAACTGGAACGTAAAACCTCATTGCAGAAATAGTAATTACATTTCGGATTTATTGCCTTCACATGAGAATAATCCCAATCAGTCCTTCCAATGATATTTGTGCACAGTTTAAGATATCTTAGCTCAATTTCAGCACGTTGTTTTAATTCATTTAAATTGTGCGGAATGGTCTCTCTGTTCTTTAAATCACTTAACGTAGTATGCTTTAATAAATCAAGTGGCTTTACTCCAGCAAAAAAATACTTTCTATAGACGCTCAGCAAGCCCTGAATTGAAATAACATAGGTTTGTTTTGGACATGCAGTGATGCATGCCATACCATGAGCATACTCTGTACCATGAATATGGATTATATCAGGTTTAAACTCATTAATTACTTCTACCCAATATTTCTCCAATGATTTATCATAATATTTCTTCGTTTTCCTGGCAGGAAGAAGGTAATAGATGACATCGGCCTCCTCATACCTTTTTAATTTGTTCGCAGCATAAGTGGTGCTTACCGCTAAGGTAACTTGCGTGTTAGTGGAAAGCTCACCTGCTAGTGAGAACATCCATCCGCCGACTACCTCAGCAGGCAGGCCAAGCTTTTCCCGAACAGCAGGAAACTGAATATTTGTGATCCATAATATATTCATAATAATTTTTCTTTAAAGGTCTCTTTTAGTCGTCACTGATCTAGCACCTAAGGTCATTTACCAGACTTAAAAGTAACGCCTTCCAGCTTCATAATAGGCTTCAATAAATTAGTCCAAAATCTCTCTATTTAAGAGCAGCAAGATTTTACTCATAGTCTTTGATTCGCCGATCGCTTAGATTCTACAATATATGGTTTACGAAATAGGTCATAAATTTCCTTGTCATTTAGTTCTCTTAATGCCTTGGAGTGGCACATGCCTACCACAATCCAAGTAATTACATTAAGTAAATTATATGCAATCTGGTTTTCAATAAAAATCATAATCAGATAACTTGCCAAAAGTAACCCCAGAGATTTTAAAAACACATTTTTTGAAGAACTTAATGCTTTAAATATTGCTGATATTATTATAGATATATATAAAAGGAAACCGACAATTCCCGTTTTAAGTAGTATCTGAAGAAAAGCAACCTCAACGACCGGTCTATTATAGGTTTCAAAGGCTTCTGACATATACCCGGCATTCAATCCTTTACCGAGAAGAAATGCATCATTGTGCTTCAAGTCCTGAAAAACTTCATAATATAAAAAGGTCCTTGTATCTGCGTATGGATCAAGCTGACTATACTGCCTATCATCATCCCCTGACATCATTTGAAAGACACTCTGACCTTTTATTCCAAGATATAATGACCCAAATGGAATTAACAGGACACAAAAAACAATTACATTAAGTAATATCTTATTCACCTTTACATATTTAATTACGTAATATGCAATGACTACAGAAAATCCAATAAATATTCTTAGTATGCCTGATCTATTTGTCACTGAAACAACTACTATTAAAACTGCGATTAAAAGAATAACCAGCTTCTGCCATCCTGATCTTAATGGTATAGTTACGATTACATAAAATATTGGATATAACAGAAAAATTTGAAGTTCAAAATAATCAAGGAAGAAAATGGAAACCAATGTCACCGACACAAGGTAAATGAATAGAAGTTTGTTTGTAATATGAAAATATTTTGGACTAATTCCTGCGATTAAGAAAAATACAGGAAAAAGTGATATCCCCATGTAATTGTTAGCAATAAAATCCAGAAATTCGCTAAAAGACCTAAATTCAAGAAGACTACGTGTGAAGCAGATGAACATCCATACGATAAATAAGTCGTACAGCCTCAATGAGACCTTATCTATGAAATCCAGTCTCCAATATGTCCCAAAATAAATAAACAATATCAGAATTAATGAAGCTAATGCGAATACATACTGGAATTTATTATGTAAAAAACCTATACCTGGCCCATATGCATTGAAATAAAAAACGAAATGAAAAAGAAGAGCAAAGAGCAGGCTTGTAATTAATATCTGTTTCTTACTGAACATAAAGTTCTTGATTAGATTCCGGAGAATGCAATTATTTGATCCAGATCCCCTTTCTTTTTTTATTAATGACCATATGATACTGCAAAGGAGCTAAGATTAAACCATTAAAATTAGCTATCGCAGAGGCGATAAATAATGAATGAACCCCAACATGTAGCTGCTTAATTAACAACATAGCAATGCCAAGATACAGAATTGGACTGATTATACTGGCAATAAATTGAACTCTTAATGCACTGATTCCATTCAGGAGCTGGACATATTTCCCTCCAAACATCATTACATTAAAATAAACAAAGCCCCAAAGTGAAAGAGAGAAGGATATGGAAACCTTGCCTTCTCCCAACCAAAATTTGTAAAATGGATTAGATAATACCAACATTATCACTGTCCCTATCAGCACCAACGCATTAAGTTGATTATATCTCCTGATACCGTTCTTTATCCATTGAATATCATTTTGTTGATAGGCTTCAGTGGTGGCAGACCAGAAAGGAACAAGGAAAATATTAAAAATCATAAATGGTATTCCAAAATACTTGTATACCACGTTATAAGCTGTTACGTCGGCTGTACCAAAGCTTCTGGCTATGATTATATTGGCAGTCTGATATTGAATGATGGCAGCCAGCTGAATTATGAAGAATTTCACACCGAGACTGAAGAGATTCCTTGTGTGTGAAAGCTTTACTGTGGCAAAAGAAGGCCTGTATTTCTTGTACCGGCCGTTGAAAAAGATAAAGTTGGCGCCAATAATCACTATTAGTGGTGACACACATAAGGCCAGACCAAGTTTAATGAGCGAACCTTCTGTTGTTCTTACAAGGACAAGAATGATTATCAAAGCTAAAGCCTGTCCCATAAGATCAATTAAGGAAGATTTTGCAGGGTATTGGTCAGCTAATAATATTGTTGTTATGATTCTGAAAACAAACGATATACAAAAGTAAGTGAATACAATTATTGCCAGGGTTGTAACATCCGACCGCATGTTTGCTGAAACATTCAGTATTTTGGACCAATCAAGAAAATTATTGGTTATTAAGAAGATTAGCCACACTCCTGAGAAGATAATCCCAAGAATAAAATATGTTGTACTAACATATGCGCGTGCCAAATTATCATCCCCGCGTGCCTTTGCTTCAGCAAACCTGTTCCTCAAACCATGAGTCAACCCGACATCAAAAAACACGAACCACCCCACAATTGAACTCATGGTTAACCAAACCCCATATGTTGCCGAGTCAACATAATTAAGTGTTATTGGTAATGTCACGAAGCTTATTGCAATGCCCGCTCCTTTGATAAGAAGTGAACTTATAATATTCTTCTTAGCCTTGACACTTCGCTCATGACCTTTAGTAATGAACTTTGTGATTAATTGTATCGGTTGCGAGTTGAACAAATCCATGCTAATATGAAAACATACTTAATCAAACTTTGGAAACTTCAGTTTCTTGTATGCACGTAAGATTTTTCTTCATATATTGCCACTGGCTTTTTACGACCCTTAATGTAACAAATAGCATCATTCGTCGTTGAAATAGGTACGTTAGTCAAATATTTTAAAGCATTCGTCACTTACATATACATATGAAGATTGTTTTTATTACTCTCTTTTTGGCCTTAAGCAGTTATCTGGCAGCTACTGATTATTATGTCAAAAACGGGGGCAATGATCTCGCTCAAGGCACTTCAGATGCAACTGCATGGGCAACTATAGAGAAAGTCAATTCCAAATTTAGTACTCTTAATCCGGGAGACAGAATTCTTTTCAAGAAGGGGGACAAGTTCTATGGAAAAATAATAATATCAAAATCAGGAATATCAGGGTCTCCAATAACTATAGGTGCATACGGCACCGGTGATAAGCCAATAATCACAGGATTTACAGAAATTACTTCCTGGACAGATGAAGGAGGTGGAATCTATTCCGCCGCGCTGAATTCAGAAGCACTTACTAATATGGTAGTTATTGGCGGTAAACAATATGCGATGGGAAGGTGGCCTGATGACGGATACAATATCTTCGAATCAGCCTCATCAAATAAATCAATAACCGATAATGAATTGGGATCTGACATAAATTGGGGAGGAGCGGAGGTTGTCATACGAAAAAATGACTGGTCATACGACAGATGCAAAATTAATGCTCAATCTGCCGGTGTTCTAACTTATACATCACTTGGGTCCGCTCAAGTGGCGGAACCAAACCATGGCTATTTCATTCAGAATGATATAAGAACTCTTACTTCCTTCGGTGAATGGTTTCATGATTTTGAAGCCAAAAAGATATACATATACTTCGGAACTACTGATCCAACATCTAAAATTGTTGAGATTGCCACATTAAGAAACCTGGTATATAATGAAGAGTATGATTATATTACCATTGATAATATCTGTTTCAGAGGGTCCATTGGCAATATGATAGAATTTATCATTAATTCGTGTAATTATCTGACAATTCAGAATACGGTATTGCGATTTGCCGGCCTTGATGCAATTAACTTATGGGGCAAGAATAGTAACATCTCCAATAATACTATTTCATCATGTAATCAGACTGGAATTAAAGCACTTGGTGATGAACATAATATAACTCAAAATGTTGTTGAAAATGTCGGACTTATTGTAGGCCAGGCATACTGGGGCAATCTCACAAATGGAATCGCTATTGCCAATGATGATTGCCTCGTCAAGTACAACACCATACAGAATATTGGATATTGCGGCATCAAACTATCTTCTACAGCTGATATTATTACTATTCAGAATAATTATATAAATAATGTTTTACTGACACTGAATGACGGCGGAGGTATTTATACTGCTGCAGAAGGTGTTTCAAGAAAAATAGAAGCAAATATTATTACTAATGTCATTGGAAACTCTGAAGGAACACCATACCCCGGAAGACATATAGCAAGAGGAATCTACCTTGATGTGAATTCAACTAATGTTTTAGTTACATATAACACAGTAGCAAATTGTAATGAAGCTGGCTACATGATTCACCGGGCTCATGACAACAGAATTGAAAACAATACTGCTTTCAATAATGGATATGGAATGTTTTTTCAGAACAGTTCTGGCAGCAGTATCAGGAATAATACTCTAAGGAATAATATCTTCCTGGCAAAATCTTCAAAGCAGTTATCGCTGAAGTTTTACAGCGTTGCAGATGATATACCCTCTTTTGGCACTGCAGACTATAACTACTATGCAAGGCCGGTTGATGATGATGATGTTTTTCATACATATTCACCTTCAACCGGAAGTAAATACAGAACACTGACAAGCTGGCAATCATTCACAAGCCAGGACCGGAACTCAAAGAAATCGGCTGTTACAGTCAGCGACACCTCCAAGATAGACTTCTATTACAATCCGTCAACCTCTAATAAGGTCGTCACACTGAGCCAGCCGATGGTTGATGTGACCGGAAAGAAATATACCGGATCTGTCACCCTGCTGCCATATACTTCTGTTATCCTGATGCCTGATCCCAATCCCTATATACCGCCAACACCAGTCGTCTCAGGCGCTGCTATTGAAGATAGTGCACCTGCCGTAGTAGTGATCAGTTACAGCATTAACCTTGCCTCAATAAAACCGGCCTCATCTGCATTTACTGTCACAGTGAACGGTACAACAAGAACAGTAAGCTCAGTGGCTGTCTCCGGCAACAAAGTATCGCTTACACTTTCCAGCCCGGTTAATTATGGTGACGTTGTTACAGTATCGTACACCAAACCTTCTACCAATCCGCTACAATCTACTGAAGGCGCCCAGGCAGCATCCTTCACCTCCCGGTCTGTTACAAACAACTGTGCAGCTCCTGCCCCGACACCAGCTCCAACACCCGCCCCGGCACCTGCTCCCGCTCCTACTCCGGCGCCAGCCCCGGCACCACCAAATCAACCTCCGGTAATTTCCATTGCTTCGCCAGCCAAGGGAAGCTCCTACACTTCACCTGCCACCGTGGTTATTGAGGTGACAGCCCATGACCCGGATGGGTCTGTTGAATCGGTCATCCTGTATAATGGAACCAATAAGCTTGGAGAACAAACCACCGTCCCTTTTTCCTTTACTCTTAAAGACCTTGAAGAAGGTTCCTATTCTATCCATGCTGTGGCTACCGATAACCTGAAAGCCTCAACTGAATCCACCGCACTGGATTTCCATGTGACCACCCCGAAACCGGAAAAGGGATCCTTTAAACTTTACCCGAACCCAAATGACGGCAACTTCTCAATCGATTATGATGCACCTGATGATATCGAAGAGTATAAACTGGCTGTAGTAAATTCCCAGGGACGGACTGTACTGGTTGAGGAATTGTCGCAGGATCAGTACATGAAACATTTCGACCTGTCGTACCTGGTATCAGGAATTTATATAGTAATGATCTCCGCAGACGAAATAATCCTGACTCAAAAGTTTATCAAACGATAAACTGATTATCAATTCAATATTACGAGCTTGCCCTGGAAGGGGGCCAGTCCATCTGCCTCCAGCAGAACAGTGTACATCCCGGGGCCTACGTTACCCGGAAGATCAATTGTATTTATCCTGTTAAACCCCAGAGGCACACTGTGTACCAACCGTCCGTGTGTATCAAATATCTTAAGAGAATTGTAAGCCTGATCTTTGTCTGTCATCAGCACATAGAAAAAACCGTATGCCGGATTGGGATATATTTTCGTAACATCCTGCGGCAATATAGTGGTGTCATTTGCAATAGCGCCGTAGATCCTTGCTCCTGTCTGCCAGGTGCCATTCTGCCTGGTTGTATTGGGACTTATCGTTCCCCATACTGCATCTGTTGCCAAACCTTCCGCGAAATCCTCCCCCAGATCTGTTCCGTAATCAAGTCTGTTTGTCGGCACAAAGTCTGTTAAATTATTAAACTGCGGATTGATGACAACAGAATGAACATCATACCCGAGAGCCTGCCATTCAGCAAAGGTCTTCGATACGCCACCTGCGCTGAACCTGGGAGATCCTGATTCGCAATAAAACACGTTGAAATCTGACTGGAATCCTTCCAGACTTTCCTGGTCCATTACATTAATAGCCAGTGTATTGTATTTTGTATATAAGATGTTATTAAAGATCTTCGTACCGGTAGATGGTGCATTCAGTTCGCTATCAATATTGGCATGAACATCAATCAAACCTCTGCCGGTCTGTTCAGTGGTCCTGTCAGTATAAAGCGTATTGTTGTAAATACGCACCCCGTTCATCCCTTTAACAACAATGCCTACCTTTGGATTTTTTATGATGTTGTAAGCTACAACACCTGACTCATCCGTCATACCGTCTGACTTTCTCTGAATTCCGTTAGGGGTGTTGAGAAGGTAATTATACTTAATAATGACCCCAAGATTATAACCAGTGAAGAGGGCATGGGTCCAGCTGTCCACGTCAGTACCGTTCCAAGTAAACTTGTTGCCGGTTATAACAGCTCCGTCAAGATGATTATTGTTTAGACCAGGTTTCTCGTCCCCAGCCTGCAACATGTATCCTACAGCATTCACCGAAGTCAGCGAGTTGTTCCGGAAAGTCAACGCAGTAACCTGGTTTCTTGGAATATTATATCCGTTTGAGACGCCGGTCTCGGTATCCACAATCTCCTGCCCCTCAATTATCAGAGGCACCTGTGAAAACAAAGTGACCGTCGAAAAAGATAACAAAATCAATATCAGTGCATTCTTCATATACTGCTCAGAATAGGTTTTAAAAACTACATTGCAGCAGGATCTGCAACAGTGATAACAGGCATCTCAGCCCTTGTGTTCATTAAAAGGATAATAGATAAACCGGGGTGATAACTTATATGACGCTACCAACCTGACCTCCCCTGTTCAACTGGCAACAGCCCCGGAGACCACTATCTGGAAAACTATTTAATTATTGTAAACTCCACCCTCCTGTTATACCTCCGGTCAAGCCAGGTGGCGTTGGAGGCAACAGGCCGCACACTGCCGTAACCGCGCGGCGTGAGCCGGCTCGAGGCAACACCCCTGTTGATCAGATAATTGACAATGACCTGCGCGCGGGTCTGTGAGAGCCGCTCCAGAGTGCTGGCCGCACCCTGATTATCAGTGTGAACACCTATCTCCAGCTTCAAACCGGGATACTTGTTCATTAACATCACTACCTGGTCGAGCATCAGATAAGCATTAGTAACCAGCCTGTTGCGGGTATCAAAGTAGGTGTCGGTCATAACACCGTAATTACGCTTCAAGACATTCAGCTCGCGCTCAGCCGGATCAGTCAGCACATGCAGCCTGACAGTGGCGCCACGGAATCCCACAGAGACCATCTCACGGTAAGCCGGATATGCAGCCATCAGACTCATCTGCTGATCAATGACATAACTGTAATTGCCCGTGACAGGATCATGAACCTCCTTCACATTGTACTTCACCGGCACACCCCTGAATATGGGATTGCTGAGCTCCATCTTCGTCTTCGACGAGAGGATCTCCACCTGGAAAACAGCCTCCTTCATGAACTCAGCCTCAGCTGAATACTGACCCCTGATCAACACATTCTCATACTGCCTCAGATCAACAGGAGCCGCAACAGCAGAAGATCTGGCAGCAAGCCATGAATCCTTATCTGAACGGCTGCCAAAAACCCTGATCTTACGGGTCACGGCACGCTTGAGCACATCGCCAGTTGTATTAGACCTGATAGTCACACCAAGCCTCACATTGTACTCCCCGGCACGCTCAAAGGTGTGTGTTGGCCCGGCTCCCGTCATCTGGGCACCATCGCCAAAATCCCAGAAGAATCCTGTCACGGAGTAACCCGGCAGGTACGACTTCATGCCGTCAAAGTCAACAGCCTCACCTGCAACGGCACAGTCCGGTCCGGAAATAAATGGCTGTTCATAGTCAAC
>MTKZ01001569.1_pt1 | contig 20209 bp, 17 predicted proteins | sample 1042781 | NCBI WGS metagenome assembly MTKZ01 (sample SAMN06212207, study PRJNA360539) | anaerobic digester metagenome | biome: Wastewater treatment plant; material: sludge; isolation source: anaerobic digester fed with sludge from wastewater treatment plant | place: Denmark: WWTP Viborg ... | reverse complement strand
TCCAACATCCGCGGAGGACATTCAAGTTATGATAAGACAAAACCTAATTTGGACAAGAGTGATCTGTAACCTTTATTTTCCTTAAACCAAGGTTTATCCACCGGTGCTGCCGGTGGTTGTTGATTCAGAGGTAATCCAGAGAGATGGCTGAAAGTCCTGATTTACCCACATGCAACTGATGGTAAATAGCGGGACAGTTTTTTCTGGATTTACCTGCCATACACGCTTCCAAAACAACAGTAAAGTTGATTTACAGTGCTGGTTTGAGTACTCTTAATATCTACACGCATGGAAGGGCTGTGCGTGACTTAATACAGTTCTTGATATGCCTGCGTGTTTAATGCGCAGACGAATGGAAAAAACCTAACTCCCAGGAGGGAAAACANNACCGGTAATGAAAGTCATGTGCGGCAAGTTTCCTGAAGAACTTGCATCGGCCGGGAAGTGGGGTTGGCAGGAAACGTCCTTGGACTGGAAAGAGGTGGTGAACCGTCCGGACATTGACATCGTGGACATCTGCACGCCCAATTTCCTGCATCCCGTCATCGCCCTTGAGGCGGCAAAGGCGGGCAAGCAGATCGTGTGTGAGAAGCCGCTGGCGAACACGCTCAAGGAAGCGAAAGACATGCTGAAAGCCGCCCAGAAAGCGGGTGTGAAACACATGTGTGGCTTTTCCTACCGTTTTGCACCGGCGGTACAGAGCATGAAGAAACTCATCAGTTCCGGCGGACTGGGTGAGATTTACCATTTCCGGGCAGCCTACCAGCAGGACTGGATCATGGACCCTGATTTTCCCATGGTGTGGCGCCTGAAGAAAAAACATACGGGTTCCGGTGCGCTAGGCGATATCGGCGCGCATGTTACCGACTTGTGCCATTTTCTCGTTGGTGAAGTCTGTGAGGTCACGAGCGCCATGGAAACCTTCATAAAGCGGCGTGTAATTGCGGACTCCGATGTGGGCGCCTGGGCCGCCAAGGGCAGCAAAAAGACAAAACAGTATGACACGGTGGACGTGGATGACGCGGCGATTTTTATCGGTCATATCAAGGATAAAATCACATTGGCTTCCTTTGAGGTAACCCGGTTCGCGGGTGGACGCCGCAATTTCAATTCCATCGAGATTTTCGGGAGCAAGGGGTCGCTGCTGTGGAACCAGGAAGACATGAATCAGTTCCAGTATTTCAACCGCAGTGACCCGGAAGGCCTGCAGGGTTTTCGCAAGGTGCTGGCCTGCGATCCTGGTCATCCCTATGTGCATGCCTGGTGGCCGCCGGGACACATTATCGGTTACGAGCATCTCTTTGTGCACGAGATTTATGAGTTCCTGACCTGCCTGAACAGCAAGAAAGAAAGTTATTCGACCTTCGCGGACGCCGTCAAGTGCCAGTCCGTGCTGGAGGCGGTGGAAAAATCAGCCTCTTCCAAGAAGTGGGTTAAGGTTTGAGTATTCCGTCCCGTGGCGCCGTCGCGTTTCGGGCCACGACAACTGTAAAGGAGAGTGTATATGAAACTTGGTCTATTGACCGCCATGTTCAGCGACAAGCCGCTGAAGGAAGTGTTAAATCAGATTCACCCGCTCGGGTTGCAAACGGTGGAACTCGGTGCGGGCAATTATCCCGGCGATCCCCATTGTCCGGTGCAGGAACTGTTGAAGTCCAAGCCCAAGCGCGCGGATCTGCTGGCGCTCATCAAGGGCGAGGGTCTTGAAATCAGCGCGTTGAGCTGTCACGGCAATCCGCTTCACCCCGATGACGCCTTTGCGAAGGCCAACCACAAGGTAACCCTGGACGCCATCAAACTGGCCAACCTGCTCGGCTTGAATGTGGTGAACGGATTTTCGGGGTGCCCCGGTTCGGGTCCGTGGGACAAGAAACCCAACTGGGTAACCTGTGCCTGGCCGCCGGATTATCTTGAAATATTGGAATGGCAGTGGGAAAAGAAAGTTATTCCCTACTGGACCAAGATGCACCAGGTACTGAAAGACGCGGGAGTGAATTTCGCTTTTGAAATGCATCCCGGGTTCGTGGTGTATAACACGGAGACGCTGCTCAAACTTCGCAAGGCCTGCGGCAATACGCTGGGCGCCAATTTCGACCCGAGCCACCTGTTCTGGCAGGGAATGGAACCGGTGGAATGCGTCAAGGCGCTGAAGGGCTGCATTTATCACGTGCACGCGAAGGACTCGATTGTCCACACGGTTAACGCGGCCGTCAACGGCGTGAATGACGCGAAGTCTTACGGCGATGAAATTAACCGTTCGTGGATTTTCCGCACCTGCGGTTATGGCCACGACATGAAATGGTGGAATGATTTCTTCTCCACCCTGCGCATGGTCGGTTATGACGGCGCCATCAGCATCGAACATGAAGATAGCCTCATGTCCAGCTGGGAAGGCCTTACCAAGGCGGTTTCCTTTCTGAAGCAGACGGTCATTTTCGAGAAGCCGACGGCCATGACCTGGGCTTGATCCGGGTTTAACAGGATGTCGAGAACGGCCGGGTCGCAAAAGAGGCCCGGCCTTTTGTAGCAATGTGCCGGGCTCATGTTGACGCGGGAAGATGCGATTCCCCTTTTTATGGGTGTAGTTTCAGTTTTTGGCATCGGACCGGAACCGTAAACGGCGGAAGCGATGCCGGCGATTGTCGCGGATAAAACGCGGCCCTGATGATAAAGTAGTGTCATGCGTATCTACCTTCTAGCCATACCCCTGGTGATTACGGTCGTCACGCTGGTCTATATCATCCTGCGTGAAATGACGCGTGTATGGCTGGAGCACCGGGTGAAAATGCTGTTGCTGGAGCGTCTGGAAAGACGCCCGGATCTGCTGTATTCCATCGGGGAAATGCAGGAACTGCTGGACGGGCGTTCCGCGAATGAGGAAGAGAATAACAAAACCAATCTGGCGGTAACAGGGCTGTTTCTTACACTGATTGGTTTGTTGTTCGTTATTTTGAATGCCTTAATCGGAAGCACCCAGTGGGGTGTGGGGGCGTATTTTGGCGGGGTGGCCTGCGTGGTGGTCGGCTTCCTCCTTACCACCATCGGCCTGGTAGTGCGGCTCTTGCGTCGCCCGCCCAAGTAGCCCCTGACTGGAGGTGTGTTATTTCCCCCTTCCCGGGAGACCTCCTCTCAGGAAGCGATGTCCCTGAAAGAGTCCATGAAAACGAATAACCTGTCCCTGCGTACCGCTATCATAGGCGCGGGTCCCGCCGCCTTCTTTTGCGCGGATTATTTATTGCGCTTTTCCCGACCGTGTTCCGTTGCGCTTTTTGAACGCAGGCCCTATCCTTTCGGTCTGGTGCGTGATGCTGTGGCGCCGGATAAACCTAATATTCGGGCTGCCGCCCATGCTTTCACCAGGACCGCTCAACACCCGGGATTTGCGTTTTTCGGAAATGTTTGTGTGGGCAGGGACCTCGCCCTCCAGGATCTCAAGAAGTATTATCACGCGATTATTGTTGCCACCGGGGCTTCCTCACCACGCATACCGGAGATACAAGGGGGCAGCCTTGCGGGAAGCGAAGACGCTGTTTCCCTGGCAGGCTGGTATAACGGGCGCCCGGACTGCGCGGTCCTCAAGCCGAACCTTGCCTGTACCTCCGTAATAATCATCGGCGCGGGAAATGCGGCACTCGATATCGCCCGCATACTCGCCACGCCTGCCGCCGAACTGGAACATACGGACATCTCCGGCGCGGCCTGGGAACTTCTCCGGGACAGCCATGTCACGGACATTCATATCGTGGCGCGCCGCGGGCCTTACGATGTATGTTTTGCGCCGCAGGAACTGGAATTGTTGTCCAGGGTGCCCGGTTGTGGTATTGAACTTCACGCTGCCCCGGAGCGTCTGGAACCGCCCGCCACGGATGCCGCCGCCGACCGCATGCGGAAGGCCTATGCTGTTGCGGCCGCCTCGCAGGGCCGGGCCAGACGCGTTCATCTGCACTTTGATATGAATCCTGTTGCGCTGTTGGGCGAGGACAAGGTTAAGGGTGTGTTGTTCGAGAAACCGGCGGACGAATTCGTTCATATCGCCTGCGGTATGGCTGTGCACAGCATCGGCCAGACCGCTTGTCCAGTGGCCGGCCTTCCTTTCGAGGAGGGGGGGAATCGTATTCCAAATGTCGGGGGAAGGGTTGTCAAGGAGGAAACCATTATTCCGGGGTTCTACGTGGCGGGTGCGGTCAAACGTGGAGCCAACAGCGTTATCGGCGCCAATAAACCTGATTGCCTGGAAACCGTGCGCAGCATCCTTGATGACAGGGACAGGTTGCTCGAAACGCCATTAGACGAAGGCGATGGCTTTTTACTTTCGTTGCGGGAACGGGGCGTCCGGGTGGTTACATTTCAGGATTGGCTGCAAATAGACGCCTGGGAGCGAAGCCGGGGTGAACTGAAGGGAAAGCCCCGCGACCGGCTCTTGTCTCTCGAAGCGATGGTGGCAGTATTGGATCGGCGATAAGCGCACAGGATTATTGCAGTGTAACCAGGTGCGCATCCAAAGTCTTGCCTTGTGCCGTTACGTCTTTCACATAAGCCACCAGAGCGCGCGTGAAGGTAAGTTCCAGTGTTGAAGGTTCGCCCAGACCCGCCAGCGAAGGAACCTTTTCCTGAAGGCATTTCAAACGTGAATCCCATTCCAGTTTGGGCAGCACAACCTTGTATCGTTTGGACGGCTCCAAATCTGTTGCCGCTGTCCATTGGTCCGCTTTCCGATTATATCGAATTTCCGCACGGAATCCCGCCCATTCCGTCTGGCCTTTTCTTTCCTGCGCCAGTCCTCCCAGGTAGGCTTGGATTTGTTCGCCGGTCAGTTCCGTCTGCACCACTTCACTGCCCCGTTGCCCGCCTGTGCGAAAGAGGAGGTTCGCGTCTATATCCCCGGCGGGCAGGCTGCTGCGCATGATTTGACCGGGATGACAAAATGCGGCGTCCGCGCCGGATTGGCGTTTCAGCGCTTCAGCGGCGACACGGGCCATTCTATTTGGGAGGATATCCGTGTTTGAACTGCCGACCACTTCACTGGCTTCCGGGCAGTATTTCAGTTCCTCTTCATGCACCCAGGCCATCATATCCTTGTCCAGGGAAATCTTGTCTTGCTCCATGGCTACGAGCGCCATCTGCCGGTCAAGGATGCGTTTTGCGTCCAGGTCGAGGGTAACCTCCATATGCACGACGTAACGTGCGTATTGACCTGCCATCAGGATGAGTGCGCCCGTTTCCGGAACCGGGCGCGGTTCCTTGAGCACTTCATGGTTGTGCCCGCCGAAGAACAGGTCCACCTCCGGTGCCAGCGGCGCCAGTTTGGCCAGGTCGCTGGAACCGACATGAGCGATAACCACCACGAGGTGGGCGCCTTCCTGCTTGAGGCGCGCGGCTTCCGCGGCAACCCGATTCCCGCATTCAGGCAGGTCGAGGAACGAGCCGCCTTTGATCGTAGTCAACCCGATGACCCCGACTTTTGCCCCGTTGACTTCGTATATCTTTGATGCCGGAAAATAAGGAGTGCCTGACTCATCATAATAGTTCAGGCACAGGTGGTCCATGCCGGACAGTTCGGAACATGCGCGCAGGTGGTCCAGCCCGTAGGTAAGGTCGTGGTTGCCGACCGCCCCCGCGGTATACCCGATTTTTTTCATGGCTTCGTACATGATCCGGCTTTGGGTTGTGAACGATACCATATCGCCTTTTTCCATGACGTCACCCCCGTCGAAAAGCAGGATGTCATCGCGCGTTTCCCGCACCGAGGCGACATGACCCGCCACATAGGGCAGCCCTCCGAGATTGTCCGGCCCCGGCTTGATGTAGTCATGCATATCGCTGGTATACAGGATAAGGACCTTGCCCGTGTCCGCCCCCGCACTCAGACAAAGACACAGGCAGGCTACAATAAGCGTAATGGATTTTTTCAACATCATCACATACATTCCTTTACGTGGTTATTCCCACAGCAGGGACAGGGATTTCCTGTGATGTATTTGACTGGATGGACATCTGTGCGGTTTCCCCAGGATTCCGCATACAGGGCTTGGTGCTTAATCGTTGTCCCCGGATTCTCGGACGTCCTTTGCATGCTCCTCCCCGTAAGATACGTTTTCCTCGCTCACCTCGGTGGGCAACAGGCCCTGCTGCCGAGCCATCTTCATGAACAGCCGCTGCATCTCGACCAGACCATTGGGTTTTTCCTCTTTATGCGGTAGACTGGCGCCGATCTCAAGCAGGGCATCCACTGCCCGGGCGTTATAGGGTGTATTTGCCAGTTCTGCGCGGCGAATTCGTTCCAGTTCCGGACCGGCTTTCTGCCATTGCGCCGCGTATGCTTTCCACTGTTCCGGAGTCATTTCAGTCATGGCTTACCCTCGAGTATACGCCTAGCGACATCCAGAATCTCCGGACGGTCTGTGGCGCTGCACAGTTGACCAAGATAGGAGGAGATGTAGGAGAGATTCAGTTTTTTGCCTTGCCTCAGCACAATTCCTTCTGCATCCCGCCAATCCTTCTCCCGCGCGGCAAACAGTTTCATGATAAACAAGTCATCAGCAGAACAGGTAGGTACTACCGTGTTGTCATCAAAAGAAAACAGGGTTGCGTTCTCAATAATCTTCTCTTCATAAGGCAAAGCTCCAAGCGAAATATCAAAGGGGATTTCGGAAGAGGTCTGCAATAGCAACACCCGGTTTGCCAGCGCAAAGGAAGCGGCATCTGCAATGCGTCCAGAAAAATGGTCCAGAAGAGGCTCAATAAAGTCTTCTTCATTCCCAAAACCCGTAATCAAGGTAAAATCCACATCTTGAGTCACGCGGGCTTCTCCCCAGCGCATTACCGCCAGACCGCCGATAATACAAAACTTCCACTGGCGCTTCGCCATAAAATCACAGACTTCTCTGGCTGCTTCATATAGGGCATTCATCGTGGTGTTTTTCTTTCGATAGCCGGGCAGAAACCGCCTCAATTGTCCAGCCGCCGCAGGTATATTGCAGACAGAAACGAGGCTTGTCCATCGTCGGAATCCAGTATAGTGCTTTATCGTGCGATGACGCAACACGTCAATACAACGGGTGTCAATACGACGTGGACTATACAACCACGGAACACACGGAAATCACGAAAATAAAGGTACCGTTCTGAATCCCCTATCTTCTCCTGTCCTCTGACCCCAAAAAGCTTCCTTTATTCTATGGACTACAAGAAAATGGGATGTCACTTGGCCATAAAATCATCCGGATCCAGGGGCTGGGTGTTATTCAGGTCTTCGGGCAACGCGTCTTCATGCCAGCTTTCCAGTGTCAGCATGGCCAGCGGCTTATAAGGGCAGTCGAAGGTAACCTTGCCGCCGCTGCGGTCAATCAGCACGGATATGCCGGCTACATCCGCGCCCCGCTCGCGCAGATGAGCGACGGATTTGGCGACGGAACCGCCGGTGGTGATGATATCCTCCACCACCAGTACGCGTTCGCCGGGCTTCAGGGCGAAGCCGCGTTTTAGGGCCATGCCGCTCTCGCCGTCTTTTTCCGTGTAGGCGGCGCGGCAGTTGAGGTGTCTGGCTGTTTCATAGGCAAGCGTAATGCCGCCCGTGGCAGGCCCGACTACCAGGTCTATCTTCGCATCCTGGAAGTTGGCCGCCAGGGCGCGGCCGAAGGCTTCGGTGTATTTCGGATATTGCATGACCCGCGCCGCTTGCAGAAAATGGCGGCCATGGCGGCCGCTGGTGTAAATGAAGTGTCCTTCGAGCAGGGCGCCCGCATCGCGAAAGGCCTGTATGACCTCGTCTGCATTCATGTATTCAATTCCTTTAAGATTAGCGCAGCAGCTTCCGCCGGGTTCGTGTGCTTGAGGATGGGGCGGCCAACCACCACCATGGAGGCGCCCGCCCGGGCGGCCTCTCCGGGGGTCATGACGCGTGCCTGGTCGTCCTTCGCAGCCCAAGCCGGACGGACGCCGGGCGTGACGATTAATGGCTCGCCCCCAAGCACCGCCCGCAAGGGTTCAATTTCGCGGGGTGAACAGACAATGCCGTGGGCGCCGGCGTCTACCGCCTGCACGGCAAGCCGCCGCACCGCCTCTTCCGCGCTTTCGGGCATACCGACTTCCTCGCGTAGTACGGCGTCACTGATGCTGGTCAGCACGGTTACGGCGAGAATGCGTGTATTACTTCCCTCAACGGCTTTGCGAGCGGTTTCAATCATGGCACGCCCGCCGCTTGCGTGCAGGGTCATCAGTCCGGCGCCGAGGTCAGCGGCCGCCTTTGCCGCATGGGCCACGGTATTGGGGATGTCGTGATATTTCAGGTCCAGGAAGACGCGTTTCCCGAGGCCCTGCACTTCACGCACGATCTCCGGACCGAGCCGCGTGAACAACTGTGCGCCAATCTTGAACCATTGGCAGGTATGACAGGCGTTTACCGCGGCCAGCGCTTCTTCGCGCGTGTCCATATCCAAGACGATGATGAGTTCGGTGGGCATGAGCTTCTTTCTGTATGGCTTAAAGAAAAGGACTTAAAAGACACAAAGAACCCAAAGGACTCCAAGGGTCGGATCTTCGTTGTCCTTTATGTCCTTTGGGTCCTTTATGTCCTTTTTTGTATCAGGTCAACAGCTTGGAAATCTTCATCATGAAATCGCCAATCCGCCCGCCGTACTCGGGGGAACCGTCATTTATTACCAGCCCTTGGGAGATGGCGGAAACCGTGTCCACACTGCTGGCCAGTACGGGCAACGCGGCATCCACGCTGGAAAAACGCATGTGCACGAAGGGTTTCCGGCGTTCATACATACCGCGGCCGGCCTTGGTGTTTCCGGCTTTCATCTTCAGGTAACAGGCAATATCGGTTCCGTCCACGCTCCACTGATAGATGCGTTCAGGTTGTTTCGAGGTCCAGGCGTGCATGTCGGGATCACCCGCCTTGTTCAGCTGGCTGAGCGCGGTGGATACCATGTATAAGGTCATTTTGACCTTCAAGCAAGCCTGTTCAGGGGTTTTCGGCTTGGCCGTTGGCATGAGAATTTTCATGCCCAGCAGTATCTTGAAGGTTTTGACCAGCAGCCCGAAATTTCCCAGGGCGCCCTTCAGCAGCCGGCCGATTTGAGGCAGCACGGGTTTTCCCCGGAACATGTCATTCATGGCCTTGAGCGAGGGGAAAGCGAAAAGCAGGTCCGCCGTTTCGCGAATGCCCTGCTCTACAGTCAATACCCCATTTTCAAATACGAGGCAGGCGCCCACGGGGCCCTCACTGTCCTCCGCCCGGAATTGTACTGTTCCCGAAACGCCTTCAAAGGCCTTCTTTACTGCGGGGTCGTCTTCCAGCATCACTTTGATTACCGGGAGTACGGCGTGCAACACGATTCTGCTGGCTACTTGTTCATCGGACAATGGCATGGATTATACCTCGTCTTCCCAGTCTTCGTCTTCTTCAAATTCGCGGTTCAACAATTCGCGCACTTTATCCACAATACCGTCCGTGTCAATGTGGAACCGGTGCATCAAGTCTTCCGGATATCCATGGGGGCTGAAGGTGTCGGGAAGGCCCAGTTTCGTGAAGGCGCATCCCTTGCCGCTGGCGGCAATAACATCCGCCACGGCGCTGCCCAGCCCGTTGATGACATTGTGGTCTTCGACGGTGATCAGGCGCCGTGTTTCCGTAAGGGCCTTTACCACGGCTTCCTCATCAAGGGGTTTCAGGGTGTGCATGTTCAGAACGCGCGCGCTGATGCCGCTTTCCGCTTTAAGGATATCGGCGGCCTGTACCGCATGGTAGACCGTCGCACCGGTGGCGATGATGGTCAAATCCGTCCCCGGGCGCATTTCTATGGCTTTGCCCACCTCAAAATCATATTCCTCGGAGGTGTAGACCGCCGGTTCGAACCCGCGGCCGATCCGAATGTACACCGGCCCTTCGATTTCCATGCATTTCTTTACGGCCTGGGCCGTTTCGATGGCGTCCGCAGGCACAATGACCGTCAGGTGCGGGAAGGCGCGTACAATGGCGTAGTCTTCCGTGGCGTGATGCGTGGTGCCAGCTGAACCGAAGGAGATGCCGCCATGGGTGGCGATGACCTTGACATTCAGGTTCTGATAGCAGATGTCCGTGCGCACGAACTCGCATGCGCGCATGGAAGCGAATGCGGAAAAGGTTGATACGAAGGGGATGAGCCCCGCCTGAGCCAGGCCCGCCGCGACGCCGAACATATTTTGTTCAGCGATGCCGAAGTTGAAGAATCGGTCCGGGTAGGCGTCACCGAAGGTGCCGATTTTGGTGGACTTGGCCAGGTCGGCGGAAAGCCCGACAATTTCCGGATACTGAGCGCCCAGGTCCTTGAGTACAATGCCATAAATTTCGCGCTGGGTAAGCTTGTCCGCTTCGTATACCGTCCAGCTGAAAGTACTATCCGTTTTTGACATGCCGCTTATTCTCCTATGGACCGCTTGGCTTTTTCCACCAGTTCGGAACTCAGCCCGCCGTAATGCCAGTCCGGCTTGTTTTCCATGAAATCAACCCCCTTGCCCTTTATCGTGTTGCACAGGATCAAGGTGGGTTTTCCCCGGAACTGCAGGGCATACTCGATGGCCTGGGACAACTGGACCAAGTCATGGCCGTCCACTTCACGCGTTTCCAGCCCAAAAGCGCGCCACTTGTCCGCAAGCGGCTCCAGGCTCATGACTTCTTCGGTCAGTCCGTCAATCATCATGCGGTTCCGGTCCTGAAAGACGATGAGGTTGTCGAGTTTGTAGTGGGCTGCGGACATGGCCGCTTCCCATATCGAACCTTCATCGCTTTCACCGTCACCGATGACACAATATACGCGCCAGTCCTTCTTCAGCACGCGTGCCCCCAGCGCCATGCCGACCGCTTGAGACAGGCCGTGGCCCATGGAGCCTGTGGAGGTTTCACAGCCTGGCACCTTATGGTAGTCGAGGTGCATGCCCAGCATGGAGTCAGTTTCGTTGAACTTGCGCAGGGCTTCCCGGTTAAAATAGCCCCGCTGCGCGAGCACCACGGCATGACCAACGCCGCCATGCCCCTTGCTCAGCACGAACCGGTCTCGATCTTCCCACTCAGGCTGTGCCGGGTCCAGGCGCATATACTTCCAGTATAACAAGGTCAGAATGTCAACCATGCTCAGCGCCCCGCCGACATGGGCGCCGCCGGACCAGCCGGTTACATCCACGATTTCGCGGCGGATGGCTTTCGCCTGCTGCTGTAATTTCTGAAATTCCTGTTCGGTCAACGGCATAAACAACTTCCTGTCGGTTTACGGCTGCGCGCCGCTACTATTTTTAAGCGCCTTGAACGCTTCGTCACATATATCAAGCGTATGATTGATGTCCGCCTCCGTATGGGCGGTGGACAAGAACCAATTATGATGGGAGGTGAAAAAAGCGCCACGTTTGGTGCATTCGCTGCACCAGGCTTGTTGAAGCATTACATTGTTGTCATCGGTAATGCGCATGTAGGGCATAGCCAGTTCGCCGGACACCTTCATCGTGTAACCGTGACTCGAGGCAAGAGACACAATGCCGTCCGTCAGCTGCTTGCCCAGCGACTCCATGAGGTTGGCGCCGTCGAGGCGCTGCAGTTCTTTCAGGCAAGCCATGGCTGCTGCGAAGGAACCCGCGCAGAACCAGAAACTGCCCGTGTGGAAGACCTTGGCTGCGTCCACGCGCAGCGACTCGACGCCTACCAGCGAGGAAAGAGCATACCCGTTGGCAATCGCCTTGGAGAATGCGATCAGGTCCGGCTTGAACCCGTATCTTTCGCAGGAACCGCCCAGGTGCAGCCGGAATCCGGCCCGCACATCGTCTACAATGACCAGGCTGCCGTTTTTATGAAGCAGTTCCACCACCTTCTGCCAGTAACCCTCGGCGGGCAGTTCATTGTCGGCAAATACGGGATGGTGATAAGGCGTGGCGATAAAGCCCGCGATATCAGGGCCATGTTCGGCGATGACCGTTTCCAAAGCCTTGATGTCGTTCCAGGGAATACGTATGACATGCTGGAGGTCTTCCTCCAGAATGCCGTGATGGCCCGGCGCCTGCATCCAGGGGGTGGTGCCGTGATAGCCGCCCTTGATCGCAATGATTTTTTTGCGGCCCGTCGCGGAACGTGCCACCATGACGGCCATGTTCGTAACATCCGCGCCGTTGCGCGCAAAGAACGCCCAATCCGCCGTGGGAATCCTATCCACCAGCAACTCGGCCAGTTCCACCATGCGCGGCGACGCCACGGAGTTCGCATCGGATTCGGCATGCTGTTTCAGAAAGGCGGCGTCCACTTCGGGATGGGCATACCCCAGTACCATCGGGCCATAGGCGCACATGTAATCAATAAACTCATTGCCGTCCACGTCCCAAAACCGGGCGCCTCTGGCGCGGTCCGAAAAGAACGGATAGGCCTCCACCGGCACATAGGGCGCCGGGCTGAAGTGCCCGTACACACCGCAGGGGATTACTTTGACGGCACGCTTGAACAGGGCTGTTGAATTTTCGTAGGTATAGGTTTTCAACCGCGAGACTCCTTGCGTAAAACATCCATGCCTGTCCGGTTTACGAAACCTTGCAGGGCTTCCTTTACTGAAGATATACCGGGATACGGTCAAAAATCACATTGGTATTTTCAACCAGGGGTATCAGCCCCCGCATCTTTATATTACCCAGGGCGATCGCGCCGAAACCGTCCAGTTTCCCGTTAAAAAGCGCGTTCGCCGTCTGGCAGCTTTCGAAAGTCAACACGGCGGAGGGCGTTTCCGCAACACCGATTCCGGCTGTGGCGCCACCACGGCCGTCATAGCGGATATAGGCGTGCGGCCCGTCCGGCAGCACACTGAGTTGCAGTGTCCCCGCCGGCATTTGGGGGCCGATTTGCCTGCCCACGGGGTCGACGCGCAACAGTTCACACACCGAATACACGGCGATGTAAAGCGACAGGGCTGTATTGACACGCACATAGGCTTCATCTTCCAGAAGTGCCGGTGTGGGTTTCAAAAAATATTCGAGTCGCTTCGTGACTTTCGGGAACTCATTCTTTAAGAAGCCAAGATGTTTGAATCCCTTCAGTGGAATCGGATTGGACCGCTCCTCGAACATGGCATTCAGATGCCTGCCGGACAAGAAGCATAACACCACATCCGCCGGGTCTTGCACCGGGGACTGGTATGTGCATGTGCCGTTTTGAAAGCCAAGCCGGGCGGACAACCCTCCCAGTACCGTGAATCGTACTGCCATATCCCAGGATTGAATCAAGGATGCCGTCTCCTGGTCGAGCGTATAAAGGTTTTCAAGATTACGCAATAGGGCATTCAAGTTCAGATGCGCCTTGACAGTATCATATGACATATAAGTTACCTTGACTCCTGATTACATGAAACAACCTTTTGACAGGCATTAAGACTAGCATAAACAGCACAATGTTTCAAAAATACAACCATCACTGGAGCGAGAATGGATAAGCGATTGGGTAGGGATAACCGGCTGAGCAGAGGTCCTTTATAAATGTCAGGCCCCGGAATCATAGGAAGCCCGTATATCCGCGGCGCGGTCATCAATCTCCTCCTGAGTGATGCCTGCCGCTGCATACATGGCGAAGATATTTTCGTCCGGCGTTTCCGGGGGTACGGCATGGGAAGCTGCCAGAATGTAACCGCCGCCATCAGCCGTCATGCCTTCAATCAGTTCGACGGTTGCCCGGTACACGTCTCCAGCGGTGCCGTTGGGCAGCAGGCCTTGGGTATCGACGCCGCCCATGAAGGAGAGATGGTCGCCATATTCTTTTTTCAGTTTCAGGGGATTCATGCCTGGACAGTTGCACTGGACCGGGTTGAGCACCTCAATGCCGATTTCAATCAGGTCGGGAATAATAGGGGAAAGGGCGCCGCAGCAATGATAAGCGACGGGCAATCCGGCCGCTTTTCCGACCTCCGCAATCCGTTTCAATTGCGGTTTGATGATTTCGCGCCAGAGTTCCGGATTCATGATGAGTGCGCGCTGGCCCGCCACGTCATCACCCAGCCACAGCCAGTCCAGCGGGAAACGGGCGCAGGCCTTTTCTGAAAGGCACACCGAAAAATCCGCGCATTTGGACATCATGGCAACAGCAAACTCCGGGTCCAGCGCCAAATCCAGGGAGGCATTCTCTAGGCCCCGGATGCGGGCGTACATTTCAAAGACACAAGGGGATACATCACAGCCGATGTAGTAGTCCGCCGCAGGGGCGACCACCGGTTCCATCAGGCCAAGCAGCGATTCCAGTTCCGGCCAGGGAAATGTATAGGCCAGGCAGGCGTCCTGGTCCGCGCCCGCCAGAGGCGAATGGATAATCTGGTTGAATTCCCCTTCGCGCCGCCAGGTGATGTTCCATACGTCGGTGTGGGTTTCCCCTTCATGCTCGTGGACAATGCCTTCCATGGCATAGTTGTTGTTTACCCAAGTTTGCCGGATGTCATCGCCCAGCGCATCGGCCAGGCGGGAAGGAGGGATTCCCAATATTTCTGCGAGCCGCCGTGCTGTTGACGGATGGAACCACATGAATACCGGGACCCGGTCCACCGGCACGCGGTTAAGGGCTTTGTGTACACGTTCTTTTGAGTTCATGGCAGATCTATCACGACGGATGCTGTTGTTCATGTGCACGCCTTGCCTGTTCCACTTTTTCAACATCTGTTCGAATATCCACGAGTGCTGATAGACGTTCCTGCGGGGTTTTCGACTGCCAATAGTCCAAGTCCCACTGCGCGGCATCATCGAAATTTGAGGCGCGATGCGTGACGATTCTGCCTCTTCTTTCCTTCGCCCTCTGCCGTCGTGCCTCTTCTTTTTCTTGCTCTAAGGCATCCTTCATTTACAACTCCTTTTTCCATTATGCATGCCCCCGTTTGCTCTGCGATGGAAATAACCAGTCGAAGACTATGCTATCATACGTGATTAAAGTGTCACCTTCGTAATAATCATATCAGCAATGAGCAATGTCTTCAATAAATAAACAGGCAAGAAATCTCTAGAGATCAGGGAGAATTTTCAGGAAAAAATGCGTTACGAAGGAACGGTATACCGCCCCCCGAGCGAGGCGGGTTCTTTAATCATCCAGGCCACCATCGGATGCCCGCACAATGCCTGTGCGTTCTGCTGCATGTACCGGGACAAGCGGTTTTGCGCGCGATCCACGGAGGAGGTTATTGAAGATCTCGATATGGCGCGTGAAACCTATGGGCCGGAGGTGCGCACGATTTTCCTGGCGGATGGGAATACCGCCGTGCTGAGCACGGCACGGCTGGTAACCATCGGTGAAGCCGCTAAAAGCCGGTTCCCGAACCTGGAACGCATCACGATATACGGATCAGCGAAATTTTTGGCAAAGAAATCCAAGGAAGAATGGCAGGCCGTTGCGGCGGCGGGCATTACGCGTATTCATTCGGGGTTGGAGTCCGGTGATGCCGAAACCCTGTCTGCCATCCATAAAGGTGTCACGCCCGTAGAGGCCGTAACCGCTTACAGACATGTGCTTGATGCTGGTATGGATCTGTCTGTTTATATCATGGTCGGTGTAGCCGGGCTGGAGCGCTGGAGGGAACATGCGCTGGGCAGCGCGGCGGTGCTTAACGCGGCGTCCCCGCATTTTATCCGGCTGCGCACTTATGTGCCCATGCCCGGCACGCCCTGGCACGACCGGTGGAAGGAAGGCCGGCTGACCTTGTTGTCGGCATACGAGGCACTGCGCGAGACGCGCCTTCTCGCGGAAAACCTGAATGGGCCCGCTATTCTGCTTTCGGACCATGTCAGTAATTTTATCAACGTACAGGGTCGTATTCCGGAAGATAAGGATTCGATGTTGACCTTTATCGAGGAGGCGTTGACCTGGCCGCCGCAGCGATTCCGACCGCCCACGGAAATGCTGGTCGGCCTGGGGCTTTAAATGGCGTGGCAGGCCCCGTTTTGCTTAAAGCAACGGTTTCAGGGCCTCACTCCAACGCCGATACCCCTCTTCATTCATGTGCAACTTGTCCTCCAGGAAGCATTCGGGAAGGGGACGTCCGTCTTTCCCGAGCAGTAAATGCGCAAGATCGAGGAAAACCATGTTCTCACGGGACTTCACTTGTTCCGCGATCAAAGCGTTGGAGTGCTCCATGACCGGGTACAGGTTCCAGCGGGATTCGCTGGGTTTTGTCCCCAACACGATAATGCGGCTTTGCGGGGCGCGTATTCGAAGCCGGTCCACCGCAGCCATGCAATCTGATGCGGTTTGTTCAGCGGATTTGCCATGGGCGATGTCGTTATCGCCGGAGTACAGCACGATAGTGTCGGGGTTGTGAGGCCCCACAATTTCATCGGCAAAAAGAATGACATCGGAAAAGGCGGAGCCACCGAATCCCCGGTTAAGGACCGGCAGGTCTGGAAAGAATTTTTTTAGATCCCATAAGCGTGTGGTGGAACTGCCGGTAAACAAGATGCCGCCCTCCATGGGAGCGGATGCGCTGTCTTCGGACATGAAGCGCTGCATATCTTTCCAGTAATGATTTTCTTGTTTTATCATGGTTGTTTCCCCTTCGGATGGTGGTGTTTCCGGTGATGTTTTCAGATAGGCCTCCACCAGGCTTTGCATCAACGGGTACAGGTCAATTCCCTGTGCCTTCAATTTGTTCATCTCCACCTTGGCTCTTTCAAGATTGCGTTCTTCCAGGATTGCCCGAAAGAGCGGGCCGAACTGCTCTCCATACCCGGGATCTTCGGTAATGGCGGTGCGTAGCGCCTGCAGCGCTTCATCGGTCTGATTGCGGGCGATATGAATCACGGCAAGCAAGCCGTAAGCGCCTGCGGCGGGCGTGTCAGTACCCGCGAGATAGCGCTCAATGCCGGCCAGGGCCTCGTCAAACCTGCGCAGGATAACCAGGTTGAACACGCGCGACGTATGAGCATCGTCCATGCGCGTGTCTGCCTGTATCGCTTCTTCCAGCGCGAGTACAGCCTCTTCACAGTTACCCCGGCTTTGGGCCAGCAGGCCGCGCCGGTAAGCGCGCACGGCGTTTACGCTGTTGGTGGCGTCCATGCCCTTTTCCACGTCGTCTAACAAATACCGCAGCATGCTGCGGTATTCCGGATCCTGTTCCCCGGCCCGTTTCAGCGCGTCCATCGCGGCGGGACGGTCGGCCTGTTCGGCGAGTTGCAGGCCGTATTCAAGATTGGCGAGGGTGTTCCCGGGATTCAGTTCCACGGCCTTGGCGAAAGCGTGCCGCGCCTCGTCTTCTTTCCCGTTGCGCCGTGCATCAAACCCTTCCCATAGGGCACGAATGGAGGCGGCCGCCTGCTGCACGCCGCTCTTGGACACAACCGCTTCAAACAGGCTGCCGTACACTTTGCGCGCCCGGGGGTCTTTCTCAAAGAGCAGGTTCAGCGTTTTCTCGACCAAGTCAGGCCGTTCATGCTCCGCCTGGATCAAAGCCATGTGCGCGTAGGCGTCCACATCAGGCCGGTCGTTGATGGCGAGATAGTTCCGAAGCGCTTCTTCGGCTTTGTCATACAGGTTCCGTTCCGTCATGACGTACCCCAGCATCAGCTGCGCTTCCGAAAGTTGCGGGTCCAGTTCCAGCGCCTGGTGGAGGTATTGTTCCGCCTGTTCCATGTCCTTGCGGCCGAGGGCGAACAGGCTGTTCCGGTAGGCGTTCACTGCCGCCAGTTTTGAGGTGGAATCTTCATTATTATCCAGCGCCTTGATCAGGTTGGCCAGCATGTCGCGATAGGAAGAGTCCAGTTCCGACGCTGTTTTCAGGGCAGCCGCCGCGGATGCGCTGTCGCCCTCGGCGGCCAGCTGCAGGCCGAGTTCCAGGCTGGCGTAGGCATTCCCGGGGTCTTCTTTCACGGCAAGGGCAAAGGCGTCGCGCGCCTCGTCACTCCGCCCCTGGCCGCGCAATTCAAAGCCCTTCCAGAAGGCGCGGACGGAGGCTGCCGTTCGTTGAAGGTCGCCGCCGGTTTGCGCGGCGTGCAGCAGCGTGCCATACACCTTCTGTGCGCTCGGCGAGTTTTCAAAAAGCTTCTGAAGCGCCGCCTGTACCTCTTCGGGCCGGTTATTTTCCGCATGCATCAGCGCCATATTGGCAAAAGCGTCCACATCCGGGCTGTCGTTCATGTTCAGGTAGTTGTTCAATACTTCGTCCGCCTGGGCCAATTGCCCGTGTTTGGTGAGCACATAGCCCAGCATCAGTTGGGCAGCGGCAAGATCCGGATCCCGGTCGGAGGCCTCCCGGAGGAGGCGTTCCGCGGCGTCAGGTTCGTTCGCCGCCAACGCCATCAGGGCCTTACGATACGCGTTGACCGCGTCCAGTTTGTCTGGAACGCCTTCTCCGCTATCGAGGCTGTCCAGGAGGCTCTTGAGCATGTCGCGGTAGGCATCGTCGGTTTCGGTCACGCGAAGCAGCGCCTCCTTCGCTTCCCTGTAATCCCCTGCGGCTGCCAGTTCGAGGCCCAGTTCAAAGTTCGCTATCGTGTGCTGAGGGTCGAGGTCCGCCGCCTGCTTAAAGGCCTGCCGCATGTACGAGGCCTGACCGTTGTCCCGGAAACCGTACCCTTCCCAAAGGCGCCGGATGGCCGCCGCTTTTGCCGCGATATCGCTCCCGGCCGCTATCGCCTGGCGCAGGTTGCCGTATATCTCCCTGGCGAAGGAACTCTCGTTGAAGATGCCGTCGAGCACTTCAAGGGCGGGCGCGGTGCGGCCTTTGAGTGCCAGTTCCGTGGCAAGATCGCCGAAGGCCTGCATGGCGTGGTGATCGAGATCGCCTTCCTCGCGCTTCTTACCGGGGGTTACCTTGTCCCAGTTTTCAAACACGGCCTGCATGCTGTCCGGGGCGGGCGCATCGGATTTCTCCATCCGATACACGTAGATCTCGCGGATGGAAGGGTAACACCGGCGTTCAAAGGGAATGGCCCACCGCTTCAGGCATTCTTCAAAGGCGGTTGGCGGCCCGGGTTCGAAATAGTCCATGACGATGACGGGCCAAACCCGGGGCGGAGGACCGGAGGCGCAGTGGCGCGGGAGCATGCCCAGGCACAGGGCCGCCTGCGCCGCCAGAAGCGGCGCCTTGTCCGCCGCCGCAACCGGCACCGGCAGCAGGCCGGGAGTCATGTGCTTGAGGTTGTGGGTGAACACATCCCGCCAGAGCAGGTTTTCCACCAGGACCACGTCATTTTCCCGGACCTGTTCATGCAAGAGCAGCCCGGCGGAACGCCAGTCCGTGCGCTGGGGGCCCGGCTGCAGCCAGACCCATTGCAAGAGCATGAGCCCGGACACTACAAGCACGGCAATAATACGCCGTCCTTGTGTTTTCAACCCTTCCACGGCGCCGCCGAGAAGGAGGTATAGCGCCAGCGTGCAGTGGACCGTGTACCGGGGAAACATGCACGGGCGCAGCAGCCAGGACACAGCGAACAGCATCAACGGCGGCAGGATTAGCCATATCCAGAGAAACAGTTGATGCTCCTTTTCCAAAGGCGCTTCTGTTCTTTTATAGCGTGAACGTACCACTAAAAGGAGGAGGCCTGCGAGAAGGACGCCTGCAAAAAACAGGTCAAGCCCCGGGCGGATTGTTCCCAGGCTTGCCGCAACATCGCCCAGTCGGAATTGCCAATGAAACGCGGAAATATCATCGAAAAACAGGTCGGCAAGAAGGGTGGATAGCGACGGAGGCGCTATCCAGTCTGTGGTGGTATCCTGCGGCCAGAAACGGACCCGGGACAGATAAATCACCGTAGGGGCAAACAAGAGAACTTGGAGCAGGGTCCAGCGGATGAAAAAAGACCGGCGCGAAAAGAAGCGCAACAGCAGAAACCCGCCCAGCGCCGCCGGAATCAGGCCTGCGAAGGGATGGGTCCAATAGAGCAGGAGGGAGGCCGCGCCGTGCAGCGCCCACAGGGACAGCCGGGGTTTTTCCAGCAGTCGGATGAAGGTCCAGGCCACAACGGCGGCAAGGAAAATAAACACCACATACATGCGGATGCTTTGGGAATGGTGGATGTGGGTGGGGGACACGGCCAGCAGCGCCGCCGCCGTCAAGCCCGCCCAGGTGCCGAACATGCGCCTGCCCAGGGCATAGAGCAAAGGAATCGTGGCAATGCCGATGGCAATGCTCAACAGTCGCAGACTGAGCACCGAATCATGCACATAGTGGGTCCACAGATATTCCAGGGTATAATAGACCGGCAGCGTCAAGGGGTCCAGGCTGCGGTTCAAGAT
>MTKZ01000270.1_pt3 | contig 20215 bp, 24 predicted proteins | sample 1042781 | NCBI WGS metagenome assembly MTKZ01 (sample SAMN06212207, study PRJNA360539) | anaerobic digester metagenome | biome: Wastewater treatment plant; material: sludge; isolation source: anaerobic digester fed with sludge from wastewater treatment plant | place: Denmark: WWTP Viborg ... | reverse complement strand
GACGCGGCTTTAGGGAAGCCTAACTAGCGGCGAAAGCGTCGAACGAGTCGGCCCGGTCGCCGTAGGCGCACACGTCTAGCGTGAGGAACCCTTTACCCCGGAGGTTGCCGTGAACGTCAGAAGAGCTTCGACCGGCCGCGCATGGTCGACCGCCATCGCCGCCGCGCTCCTCATGTCGGTGTCGGCCTGCGGTGGCACGACGGCCACCGACCAGGCATCCGACAATCGGGGCTCCGACGACGACACCGCCGGATCGTCGACCACCGACGCAGCGTCCTCCGAGCCCGAGCCGCTCTTCGCCGACGAGTTCGACACCTCTGGGTCCGTCGATTGGGACGTGTGGCAGCCGATCATCGAGAAGCGCCACGACTCCCGCCAGACCGACCGCGAGAAGAACGTGCGCGTCGAGGGCGGCAACCTGGTGATCGAGGCTCACAAGGAGCAGTACAAGGACGCCGAGTACACCTCGGCGATGATCCAGACCAAGGAGTCGTTCCAGTACGGACGGTTCGAGGCTCGGATGAAGCTGCCCGATGCCGAGGGCACCTGGCCGGCGTTCTGGCTGGTCAACGACGACCAGTGGCCCGACTTTGGCGAGATCGACGTGATGGAGCATTTCGCCCGCACAACGGCAAACAAGGGCGATCCCCAATCGATGGGTTACGTCGAGTCCAACCTGCACTCCACTCCCCCGGCGGCGATCGAGGCGCTGACCGACTGGGGACGGGCGACCTCCACCCCGGTCGACGTCACCGAGTGGCACACCTACGCCGTCGAGTGGGCAGAGGGCGAAATCCGCTTCTTCATCGACGACGAACAGACCGCCGTGCACGAGCGACCTGACGGCGACGAGCCCACCTGGCCCTTCGACGACCACCCCGAGGTGATCGTGTTCGACATGTTCATGGGCGCCTATGCCGGCCCGGTCGACGCCGATGCGCTGCCGCAGAAGCTGCTCCTCGACTGGGTGCGAGCCTGGCCACTCGAAGACTCATGAAGTCGACGTAAATCCGGCCATGTACGTATGTACACTACGTACATGGCCAATAAGACGATCAGCCTTCCGGACGACGTGACCCCGATCATCGAGAGCCTCGACGTGCCGTTCTCGACGTGGGTCGCAGATCAGCTCCGCCGCCATGCCGCAGCGCAGGGTGCGCTGAGCCTCGGCCAACAGTTGCTGGCCGACGCAGCGCTGGCAGGGCCCGAGCGTCCCACCGACGAGGAATCGCGGGTGGCGATGGAACGAATGGAGCGGTCGGCGCCGTGGTAGCCCGCGGCGGCGTGTACTGGATCGAACTCGACAAGCGTCGACCATGCATCGTGGTCTCATCGGTCGACGTCCTGGCCGTTGACGTCTGGCAGACCCACGTCGTTCCGCTGACCTCGAGGGTCGGGCGGGCAGGCATCGCTGGCAACGTCTTGCTCCCGGCTGTTGCGACCGGGCTCCCCAAAGACTCGGTAGCCGTACCGCTCGGGCTGGAACTGATCGATCGGTCGTTGCTGGCTGCGCATGCGGGCCGGATACCTCAGGTTTTGCTCGACGACATCGACGACGGTCTCCGCACAATTCTGCAATTGTGACGATTCCCCATTGCCTATCAGCGATCGTTTATCTATCGTTGATAGGTAGCGGGTCGACGGGCGATCCGCATCGAATGAGGGGGCCCACCATGCACACCGCCGTCGACGAGATCGCACCGGACACGTTCCGGCTCTCCACCTACATCCCCGACGTCGGGCCCACAGGCATGACGTTCAACCAGTTCCTGATCCGCGACGAGCAGCCGATGCTGTTTCACACCGGTCACCGCCAGCTGTTTCCACTGGTGTCCGAGGCGGTCGGCACGCTGGTGCCGCTCGAGGACCTGCGCTGGATCGCCTTCGGCCACATCGAGGCCGACGAGTGCGGCTCGATGAACCAATTCCTCGCCGCTGCGCCCGGCGCCCAGATCACCCACGGCGCCCTCGGTTGCATGGTGTCGCTCAACGACATGGCCGACCGGCCGCCGGTACCCCTCGAGGACGGCCAGGTGATCGAGCTCGGCAGCCACCGGGTGCGCCACATCGACACCCCGCACGTGCCCCACGGCTGGGAGGCCCGCCTGATCTTCGACGAGACCACCGGCACCCTCTTCTGCGGCGACCTGATGACACAGCTGGGCGAGGCCGACCCACTGGTCGACAACGACGTGCTTGCTGCGGCCGCAGTGGCCGAGGACATGTTCGGCGCCACCTGCCTGACGCCTGCGACCGCCCCGACGATCCGCCGCCTCGCCGACCTGGGCGCCACCACCCTGGCCACCATGCACGGCTCGGCCTTCAACGGCGACGCCTCCGCCGCTCTGAACGCGCTGGCCGACTCCTACGACGAGCGCCTGCTCGTCGCAGGCTGACGCCGTCAAGCCCCATCCCACCCACCCCCCCCGAAAGACGCCATGACCACTCCCGCCCCACCGACCGACCGGCGCCGAGAACGCCACCTGGCCAAGCGGGCCACGATCGTCGCCGAAGCCTGGACGCTCGCGCGGCGCGACGGCCTCGCCGCCATCTCGCTGCGGGACCTCGCCGACCGGGTGGGCCTCCGTCAGCCGTCGCTGTACGCCTACTTCGATTCCAAGCTCGCCCTCTACGACGCCATGTTCGCCGACGGGAACAGGCAGCTGATCGAGACGGTCTCGGCGCTGCCCGAGCACGACGACCCCCACGAGGCGCTCGTCGATCTCGTCGAGGAGCTCACCCGATTTTCGGCGGCCGACACCGTTCGCCACCAGCTGCTCTTCCAGCGCACCATCCCCGGCTTCGAGCCGTCCGAGCAGTCCTACGCCGTCGCAAGAGAGTTCTACGCGATCGGCCAGGAACGCCTCGCCGCTGCCGGGGTCGGCGAACCCGGCGACCTCGACCTGTTCACCGCCATCGTGTCCGGCCTGACGCACCAGCAGGTTGCCAACGATCCCGGCGGCGACCGCTGGGTGCGCCTCTCGCGCCAGGCGGTCGAGATGTACCTCGCCCAGATCGAACGGAAGAGCCCAGCACAGCAGTCCAACTAGAGGAAGGCACCAAAATGACGACCGAGACCAGCGTCGACGTGACCAGGATCCCGAGGATCACCCACGACGAGGCGACGGCAATCACCGCCGTCGAGAATCGCAGGTTTGGCGAGCAGCTGCGGAGCCTCGGGCCCGACGACTGGATCGCCTCCACCGACTGCGAACGGTGGGACGTGCGGGCGATGGCCGCCCACGTCGTCGGCGGCGCCGCCGGACAGATCTCACCGCGCGAGTTTGTGCGCCAGGTCCGCACCGGTCGGCCCATCGTGAGGGAGATCGGTGCCAAGCACTGGTGGGACGGCATGAACGAGGTGCAGGTTCGGGAGCGCTCGGATGTGAGCACCGACGAGCTCATCGCTGAGTGGGACACCAACTCCGAGAAGGCCCGGATCGCTCGCAACAAGCTGCCCAAGCCGATCGGTCGCCTGCCGCTGCTCAACCTGCCCGAACCGGTCGGACGTCAGCCGCTGACGTACCTGTTCGACATGGGATTCACCCGTGACGTATGGGCGCACCGCATGGACATCGCCGCAGCGACCGGCCACCCGATGGACCTCGACGCCACGCACGACGGACGCATCGTCGCCGACATCGTCGCCGAATGGGCGGGCTACTTCGACGAACCCTTCACCCTCGAGCTGACCGGCCCCGCCGGAGGCACCTTCACCTCGGGCTCCGGTGGCGAGACCGTCCGGATCGATGCCCTCGAGTTCATGATGATCCTCGCCGAACGCACCGAGGGAACCGGCCTGCTCCAACACACCCTGCCGCTCTGACGTTGTCGGGCTGCCGAGCTGCGCGATCAGCTGGATTCAGTCGCGGCTGATGACGTCGCTGGTGAGGACGATCACGAAGTTGTGATCGTCGGTGAGCACGTTGAGGTACCCGGGGTCGACGCTCATGACATACCCGGTGATCCTGCCGTTGGTGGTCTCGATCCGCTCTCGCGGAACCCACGGTGTCTGCGTGGCCAACGCAACCCCCAGGGCGCCGATGGCGACCACCCAGCCGATGCGTTCGATGGTTGCAGCCAGGAGCCGCCGCAGCGGTGCGCCCGCTTGCCGACGGTGGATGAGCACCAGAACGCCGAACACCGCTGCGGTCGCCGGGAGCAACCACCAGGCGCGGTAGCTCAGGGTCAGCGACGTCAGGGTGGTCAGCGCCAGGCCGGCCAGCAGCACCACCGTTGGGCGACGGCCCTTGGGCGACCACAGAAAGGCTGCCATTAACAGCGGCAGGAGTGTGACGAGCAGCGGCGCAACCACCAGCCGAGCGGTCATGAACGACCCGAACAGGATTCTCAGCCCGTCCTCCAGGCCCAGCGTGGTGCTGACCAGAAAGGCCGTGTCCCAGTTGTACCCGGAGATGGCAAAGAGCCTGACGACCAGAAAGGCAAACGCCCACGCCGCCGCCGGTGCCGCCCCGCCCTCGCGAACCGCCCGCACGATCTGCGTCGAAGCGGGTGGCGCATTCTGCTCGTTGCCACGATCAATCGTCATCGCCGAAAGGTAGCCCCCGGGCTCGGGCGGTCTCACGCTGGCCCGAGGAGGCCGCTCGCCGTCACCTCCCCCCGGGCAGCACCTCAGGAATCACCGACGGTGCGGTGAAGCCACGGGGGTCACCGACTCGCCCACCTGGCGGCGCTCAAACCCGAAGGTGGCGCCGGTGGAGAACTCGGTGAGGGTGACCGAGTCGGGCTGCTCAGCGGGCTCGCCGTCGGGGTCGTCGGTGATATGCCAGGCCGCCGTCTCGCCGCCGACCCGCTCCAGCCGGGCGGTCGGCACCAGGCACACGACCGCTGCCCGCAGGATGGCGTCGCCGCCGGGCCCGGCAAGCAGCGCCGCCCAGGACAGCCCGTCCGCCTCGTCGAGCGCCGGGCACGGGCGCAAGCGAATAAGCAGCTGGTCGCCGGCCTGGGCGCAGCGTAGGTCGAGGTCGACGTAGCTGCGGGGCAGAAACAGCGGGTGGACCGCGAGCACGTCGGCCAGCCCGGCGAGGGTGGCCGGGGCGCCGAGCGTCGCGGCCAGCCGCTTGGTGGTCAGCCCGGCGATGCCGGCCGCCTGGGCGATGCCGATGGTGGTCACGTCGTCGGCGCCGACCCGTTCGGCCACCTCGACGAGGAAGGCCCGGGCCAGCAGCTGCCCCTGGAGCGCCACCTCGTCGGCGATCGCCGCCAGGGTGGCCGAGGCGAACCGCTCCATCACCAGGTCGACGTCGAGCGGCGCCGAGTAGTCGGCCCAACCGTCGTCGTCGGGCAGCGACGGGTCGGGCACGGCCAGCGGCACGTTGGCGGCCTGACTGGCGGCGAGCGCAACCGCACCGGGTGGGACGGGCAGCTCGTCGTTGGCCTCGTCGATCACGACGGTCCACTCGCAGTGCGGGGTCCGGTCGGTGGGCACCCGGGGCGGACGGTGCACCGGACGCATGCGGGCCCTGGGGTTGGTGGCGATGGCGGTGGCATCGAAGGTGGGGTCCTCGATGTCGTGACACATCGTCTGCACGTAGTCGTCCCCCATCGGCTCGACGTCCATCAGCGCGCCGCAGTGGCCCAGCTGGAAGCTGCCGTGGTGGTCGTCGTCGACCACGAAGCGAAAGTCCATGAACTCCGGCGGCGCACCGACGTCCAGCTGGATGCCCTTGAAGATCGTCTCGACCGTGTCGCCCTCGAAGCCGAGCAGCCGTTGCATGCGCTTGGTGTAGATCGGGCTGGCAGCCATCCACTCCCCGATCGCCACATCGGACATCGGCTCGCGCCCCAGGAGGGCGATCACGTGGGGCATGCCCGCCCGGTCGATCAGGTGACCGGCCAGCAGCAGCTCGCGCACCAGCTCGGCCAGCTCGCCGTGGGACCGGCCGGTCCACGGACCTGGCCTCAGCTCAGCCATCCCGGCGAGGCTCAGGGCTCGAAGTCCAGGCCGAGCAGCTTGATGGCGTTGCCCCGGGCGATCTTGTTGATCGTCCGCTGGGGCAGGTGCCCAAACAGCTCCTCGGCCACCGCCTTGCTGTTGGGAAAGGTGCCGTCCTGGTGCGGGTAGTCGGTTTCGAACAGCACGTTGTCCTCGCCGATCTGGTCGAGCATGTCGATGCCCACCGTGTCCTTGAAGAAGCAGGCCGAGATGTGCTTGGAGTAGTACTCCGACGGCGGCCGCTCGGAGCGCTCCTCGCCCTGGGCCCACTGGTGGGTCAGCCACGTGTCGTCGGCCCGCTCGACGAAGTACGGGATCCAGCCGATCTGGCTCTCGGCGTACAGCAACTGAATGTCGGGGAACCGGTCGAACACGCCGGAGAACAGCCAGTCGATCATCGATGCGACGCTGTTGCAGGCGATCAGGTTGGCGGCCACCACCGTCGGTGCGTCGGGCGACGTTGTCACCGTCTTGGTGCCCGAGCCGATGTGCATGCACAGCACGGTCTTCGTCTCGTTGCACGCCTGGAAGAACGGGTCCCAGTGCCGGGTGTGGATGCTGGGCAGGCCAAGCCACGACGGCAGCTCGGAGAACGCCACCGCCCGCACGCCCCGGGCGGCGTTGCGGCGGATCTCAGCTGCCGCCAGCTCGGGGTCCCACAGCGGCACGACGCACAGCGGGATCAGCCGCCCGCCGCTGCCGCCGGCCCACTCGTCGACCATGAAGTCGTTGTAGGCCTCGATACACAGTTGCCCCAGCGTGCGGTCCTCGATCTCGGAGAACATCTGACCGGCAAACCGGGGATAGTTGGGGAAGCACAGGCTGGCCTCCACATGGTTGAGGTCCATGTCGGCGAGGCGGGCCACCGGGTCGTAACAGCCAGGGGCGATGTCGTCGTAGGTGACCCCCTCCATCGTCACCTCCTCGGGCGGCATGCCCGGACAAGCAACCATGCGCTTGATCTGGTAGCGACGGCCCTCGAAGTGCCACCAGGCCGCCATCTCGTCGCCGTCACCCGGGGTCTCCACCCAGGCACCCTCGACCAGGGTCATCTCACCCTTCGGTGCGATGTGGATGCGCGGCGCCCGGTCGGCGTAGGCGGCGGGCAGACGGCTGGTCCACACGTCGGGCGGCTCGATGACGTGGTCATCGACGCTGATGATGCGGGGGATGACCCCCTGCTGCCGGGTGTTGTACGAGAGGCTCATGGCGTGGCTCCAGGGGTCGGACCGCTGCGATGCTCAACGCTCACGCGTCGTCCATCTTGGCGATGATCTTCTCCACCTCGGTGTTCAGCTTCGCACCACGGGGCCAGCCGGCGTAATGCGCAACGAACACCACGATGCTGCGCAGGTCCTCGGCGTCCAGTTCGCCCAGCCGGACCGCTGCGTCCAGCTGGAGCGATGCGACGTCCTCCATGCCACCGGCGACCGCCATGCCGATCAGCATCAGGCGCCGTTCCTTGATCGTCATCGTGCCCTCGGTCCACACGTCGGCGAAGAGGTGGTCGACCGTAGACTCGACAAACGCGCCCTCCACGTGGGGGATGTCCCACCCGTAGACGTCCTTCATCATCGCCAGGCCGCGCTGGCGACGATCGTCGGCGTTCGCTTGCCCATCGTCGCTCATCGGTCGTCTCCGTCATCGCTGGTGTCGCTGTGGGGCACGCCGAGGGCGGTGCCCAGTTGGTTGAGGGCCTGTTCGGCCACGGGCGTTTCGACGCCCAGCTCGGCACCGAGCCCGATCGCCAGGGCGAGATCCTTCTCGCCCAGCCCTCGGGCGTGTTCGAAGATGGGGCGCAGGCCGTCGTCCGCAGGCAGCGGCGCAGCGGTCCCGCGCAGCATAATCGCCCCGGGCCCGCCGGTCACCCGGTCGGAGTGGCGCACCACCTCGCCAAGCTTGGCCAGATCCACCCCGGCGGCCTCGGCCAGCCGTGAGGCCTCGCCGACCGCTGCGTAGGAGGCGAACGTGATCAGGTTACGGGCCAGCTTGGCCCGGGTTCCGGCGCCGATCGGGCCCAGGTGGGCCACGAGCGTGCCCAGGCGTTCCAGCGCCGGGGTGGCCAGCGCCACCGCCTCGGCGTCGCCGCCGACCATCAGCGCCAGGGTGCCCTCGTGGGCGCCCATCGCTCCCCCACTGACCGGCGCGTCGAGCACAGCCACCCCGTGGGGTGCGCACAGGGCGGCGATCTCGGCCGGGGTGTCGGCCTCGACCGTCGAGTGGATGATCACCACCGTGCCGGCCGACGCGGTCGACAGGATGCCGTCCGGTCCGGACAGCACCGAGCGCACCTGGGCGTCGTCGCGCACCATCAGCGAGATCACCGTCGCCCGCTCGGCCACCTCGGCCGGGGATGCGGCGACCGTCGCCCCCGCCTTGGCGAAGGGCGCGGTGGCGGCATTCGCGACGTCAAACACGGTGAGACCGCCCGGGTGGTCGCACCAGCGCTTCGCCATCGGCGTGCCGATCTGGCCCAGCCCGATGAACCCCAGGTGCGGGTCGCTCACGAGGGTCGGTCCCACAGGCCGACCGGCACGTCGCGGATCGGGTAGTGGCCGGGCAGCTGGCCCGGCTTCAGCGAACGGTCCAGGCGGGCCTGCATGCCGTCGGACAGCGTGCCGTCGCCCATCATCTCCATAAACAGCGATGCGGCGTTGCCGTAGTCGAACCAGTCGCGCTGGAAGGCCCACTGCCGGTCACCGCCGTAGATGAACCAGCTGCCGCCAATGCCGGGCACCTCGTAGGTCGATCCGTCCGGACGGGTGGCGTCGGCCACCTGGCGCCAGAACCCGACGACGTGGCCCTTGGTCTCGTCGATGATCAGCTCCTCGTACGGATACTGCCACCCGTCGAGGCCGCCCATCTCCTGGCCCAGCGCAATGTCGCGGATCTCGTCGCGGCCGACGGCCATGAAGTGCTCCTTGGGACCGAAGTTCCAGCCGTAGGTGGCATCCTCGGTGAAGCAGTCGGCCAGGCTGCGCCAGTCGCCCGACGCCTCAGCGTCCAGGTTGGCCTGAAGCCAATGCTCGACCATCGCGTCGAGCTCAGCACGGGGGTAGGCGGTCATTGGGGATCCTCCTGGGTCGGGTCTTCTTCGATTGGGTTCTCTTGGATGGACAGCGCATGGGTTGGGCAGTACTTCACCGCCGCATCGGCGGCGGCGCGAGCCTCGTCGGGCGGCCGCTCGTCGAGGATGGTCAGCTCGCCCCGCTTGGACACCTCGAACAGCTCGGGTGCCTCCCCCTGACAGGTGGCGTGGCCCTGGCACAGGTCGCGGTCGACCGCGATGCGCCACCCGTCGGTGCGGGTGGACCGCTGGACCGGTCCGGCGGCACCGACGTCAGCCGACGTGACATTGCCACCCGACCGCTCGGTCGCCGCTGTCGCCGTAGTGGGGTCGCGCCGCTCGTAGGTGGCCAGGCACGGCTGGGCCAGCTGCACCACCATCTTGGAGTGGTCGTTGCGGTAGGAGTCGAGGGGCTGGGCTGCCTTGAGGGTCCAGTCCTTCAATAGCACGCTGAAGATCGCCTTCAGCTGCATCATGGCGAAGTTGGCCCCCACGCAGCGGTGGCGTCCGGCGCCGAAGGGGATCCAGTTCCACGGGTTGGCCACGTCGGCGCCGGGGTCGGTCAGGTAGCGGCCGGGCCGGAACTCGTCGGGGTCCTCGAACGCCTCGGGGATCCGGTTGGAGATCGCCGGGCTGGCCGCCACCATCTTGCCGGGGGCCACGTGGCAGCCGCCCACCTCCAGGTCGATGTTGGACACCCGCAGCAGCAGGATCAGCGGCGGATGCAGGCGCAGGGCCTCCTTGATCGCACCCTCCAGGTGCGGCATCTCGCGCAGCGCCTGAAAGCTCACCTCGGTGCCGTCGGCGTACAGCTCGTCCAGTTCGGCCACCACCTTGGCCATCTCGCCGGGATGGCGCAGCAGCTCGATCAGCGTCCAGGCCGCCGTGCCCGACGTGGTGTGGTGCCCGGCGAACATCATCGAGATGAACATGCCGGTGATCATGTCGGCGGAGAAGCGGGGCGTACCGTCGTCGGTGATCGACATGAGAATGTCGAGCAGGTCTGAGTCGTCGCCGCCTTTGGCGGACCCATCGGAACGGTCGTCGTCATCAGTGGACCCGGCGGTTCGCCCGTCCATGATCTCTTGCACCAGCTCGACCAGCGCGACGCGGGCGGTGTCACGGGCACGGAAGCTGGGGATGTCGGCGTAGGGGTCGACGTAGGCCAGGGCGTCGGTGCCCCGCTCCAGGTCGTGGTACAGCTCGGCGAATCGGCCGTCGAGCTGCTGGCGAAACCGTCGCCCGATCAGGCACGACGACGACGTGTAGATCGTCAGTTCGGCGAACCAGTCGAGCAGGTCGATCTCGCCACGGTCGCCCCAGCGGGCGACCATCTCGTCCACCTCGCGCTGGATCGTCTCGGCGTGGCCGCGCATGTAGGAGTCACGCAGCGCCTGGTTGCGCAGCATCTCCCGACGCCGCTCGGGGGGCGCGTCGAACACGACGCCCTCGCCGAAGATCGGCGTCATGAAGGGGTAGGCGGCGGCCTGGTCGAGGTCCTCGTCCTTGGCCCGGAAGAAGATCTCGTTGGCCTCCGCACCGCTGAGCAGCACCACCTGCTTGTCGGCCAGCGTGAACTCGCCGACGTCGCCGCACTCGTCGCGCACCCGCTGCATCAGGCCGATCGGGTCGCGCCGCAGCTCCTCCAGGTGGCCGTTGGGCTCGTCGCCACCCGACACCCGGGGCGGCTCGTTCAGCGTGCTCTGGCTTGTCACTTGTAGCTCCGGTTCTCGCTCACGGGCGCCTCGGGTTGAATCTCCACCAGCGTCAGGTGCGTTCCCTTGGGCACGGCCACCACGTACGTGATCACGTCGGCGATCTCCTGGGGCCTCAGCGCTCCGGCGTGGCGCAGGTGCCCCCACGCCGACCAGTGCGGCATCACCTCGTTCACCGTGTCCTCGCTCCAGGTGGTGCCCTGCTCGGTGCTCGACGGGCCGGGACGCACCATCGTCGCCCGCACACCCGTGCCCTCCAGCTCCATCTGCATGGCCCGGGCCAGTCCCTCCAGTCCGGACTTGGCCGCCACGTAGCCGGCCATGTGGGTCCGCTGGCGCACGACGACGTCGGAGGTGACAAATACCAGGTCGCCGTGACCGGCCTCCACCATCGGTCGGCCCAGCCGGTTAATCAGGCGGTGCGCCCCGGTCAGGTTGATCTGCACCGCTCGTACGAAGTCGTCCGGGTCGATGCCGAGGGCCGAAGCGGGGTACACGTCGCCGGCGTTGGAGACGACAACATCGATCGGACCGAAGGCCGCCAGGGCCTCTTTGGCAAACGCCTCGATCGAGGCATCGTCGGTGAGGTCGAGCGCCACGGCCGCCGCCTCACCACCGGCATCGGTGATCTCAGCGGCCAGGTCGTCGAGGCGCTCGGTGCGACGGGCACCCAGCACCACCGGGTGACCGGCGGCGGCCAGCGACTTGGCGGTGGCCGCACCGATGCCGGACGAGGCGCCGGTGACGACGGCGACCCGCCGCTCGGGATGGGGGGCAAATCTCGGCATTAGCGAACCTCAAAAGTGGTGGGGAGGGTGGCGAACCCGCGGACGTTCACCGAGTGCACCCGCTTGGCGTCCTCGGCATCGATCTCGTAGGACCCGATCCGCTTGGTCAGCTCCTCGAGGACCACCCGGGTCTCCAGCCGGGCCAGCGAGGCGCCCATGCAGAAGTGGCGTCCCACGCCGAAGCTGGCGATGCCGGTGGTGTCGCGGTCCAGGTCGAAGCGGTCGGGATCGGGAAACTGCCGGGGGTCCCGGTTGGCCGATCCGGCCAGCAGCAGCACCCGGTCGCCGGCGGGGATCGTCGTGCCGTGCAGCGTGACGTCGGTGGTGGTCACCCGGGCCAGCATCTGGCTGGAGGTGTCGTAGCGCAGCGTCTCCTCCACCCAGTCCGGAATCCGGGCGGGGTCGGCGAACACCTTGGCCCGCTCGTCCGGGTTGGCCCACGCCCAGTACCAGGCGTGGGCGAGCAGTTTGGTGGTGGTCTCGTTGCCGGCGACCACCATCAGGAACAGAAACGAGGTGATCTCGTCGTCGGTGAGGCGATCGCCGTCCGTCTCCACCTCACACAGCGCACTCACCAGATCGTCGCCCGGGTTGATCCGCCGGTCGGCGATCATCTCCGAGTAGTACACCGCCAGCTCGATCGCCGCCTCGACCCCTGCCTTGGGGACGTCGGTGACGCCCTCCTCGCGATGCACCAGCAGGTCCGACGCCCGGCGCAAGCGCTCCCGGTCGGCCTGGGGCACGCCGAGCATCTGGGAAATCACGTCCATCGGCACCTTGGCGGCCAGGTCGCCGACAAAGTCGAACGAGCCCGACTGCAGGCAGGCGTCGAGGTGCGAAACGGTGAGGGCGCGGATGTCGTCCTCCATCGCCGCCACCCGCCGAGGGGTGAAGCCCCGGGACACCAGGCCCCGCATGCGGCCGTGCTCGGGCGGGTCCATCGCCAGGAAGGACATGGTCCGATGGGCGTTGGGGCCCGAGGCCGCCGGGTCGATCGACACACCGTGGGCGTTGGAGAACCGCTCCGAGTCGCGAAACCCTGCCATCACATCGTCGTAGCGGGACAGCGCCCAGAAGTTGCGCTCATCGTTTCGGTACACCGGCGCCTCAGAGCGCATCCGGGCGTAGGTGGGGTACGGGTCCTCGTGGATCTCGTAGGCATACGGGTCGTACACCACCGGCGTTGTGGTCAGGGTCATTGCAGGTCTCCCAGGATCACGGAGGTCGCCTCGGCGAGTTGGTTGCGAAGTTGGTCGTAGGGCAGGTGGCCGGTGCCCACCTCGATCAGCGCGCCGGACACGACGAACTCCAGGGTGCGCACCGCAGCGGGCGGCGCCGCGGCGCCGTCGTCCGGCCCTGCGAGGGCGGCGACCAGCCGCGTGTGCAACAACCGGCCGATCTTCAGGCGCAGCTCGTGCACCTCGGGGTTGTCCACCAGCAGCGCCACGGTGCAGGCGGCGGCCAGCTCGGTCTCGTTGGAGACGACCAGGGCAAAGTTGGCCAGCACCTCGGTCGCCCGCCCCGCCGCCGTGTACAACCCAGCCGCCGTGTCCAACCCAGCCGGGCCCTGCGGCGCCGCCTCGTCCTGTGCGCTGATGCGCCGCCAGAACACCTCGGCGATCAGGTGCTCCTTAGACGAGAAGTAGTTGTAGGCGGTGGCCGGGGCCACCCCGCACCGGGCGGCAACCGCACGAACGGTCAGCCCCGAGTAGCCGGTGGCGTGAAGCTCGTCCACGGCGGCATCGGTCAGCCGGTCCACCGTGAGCGAGCGCTTGGTGCTCAGGCGCCGCCGAGGCAGCTCTTGGACAGGCGTGGTGGACACGTGTCCAATCATGTAGTGTCAACCGTCACCCGTCAAGCGGGATGCTCACTTCCCCAACTCTGGAGAACACCCATATGGCCGAACGACAGCGATTCGCCGACCGCACAGCCATCGTCACCGGCGCAGGCGGAGGCATCGGCGAGGCCTACGCCCGGGCCCTGCACGCAGAAGGCGCCAACGTGGTCATCGCCGAGCTCAACGAGGCCGCCGGCCAGGCGGTGGCCGACTCGCTCGGCGAGCGGACCCTGTTCGTGCCCACCGACGTGGGCGACCCGGCCAGCACCGACGCCATGGCCGAGTCCACGCTGGAGGCCTTCGGCCGCATCGACCACCTAATCAACAACGCCGCCATCTTCGGCGACATGGAGCTGGCCGGCCTGACCAACGTCGATTACGACTACCTCAACACGTTCATGTCGGTGAACCTGATGGGGGCCCTGCACTGCACCCGGTCGGTCATGCGCCCGATGGGCAAGCCGAAGGGCCCGGACGAACGCCGGGGCGGGTCGATCGTCAACCAGTCCTCGACGGCTGCGTGGATGGGCATCAGCGGCTTCTACGGCCTGGCCAAGGCCGGCCTCAACTTCCTCACCGCATCGCTGGCCCACGAACTGGGCCACCGCAACATCCGCATCAACGCCGTCGCCCCCGGCCCCACCGACACGGCGGCGATGAACAAGCAGGTGCCCGTGGAGTTTCAGGACCCGTTGGTCAGCAGCCTGGCGATCAAGCGCCTGGGCACCCCCGCCGATCACGTCGGCCCGGTGCTGTTTCTGCTGTCCGACGAGGCGGCCTGGATGACCGGCCAGATCGTGGCGGTCGACGGCGGTCAGGTGACCCGGCTGTGAGCACCGAGCCCACCACCGAGATGTGGCACGAGGAGCGGCTGCTGATCGACGGCGAGCTGCGCAGCGCCGAGGGCGGTGCCACCTACCCGGTGGAGAATCCGACCACCGGCGGGCAGCTGGGCGAGGCCGCCGATGCCACCCCCGCCGACGTGGAGGCGGCGCTGTCCGCCGCCCGGCGGGCCTTCGACGAGAGCGGCTGGGCCACCGACGTCGACCTCCGAGTGCGCTGCCTCCGTCAGCTCCATCAGGCGCTCGTCGACCACGCCGACCAGCTCACCGAGCTGACGATCGCCGAGGTGGGTGCACCCCGCTCGGCCTGCGCCACAGTGCAGCTCACCGCCCCCACCGAGTTTCTCCCCTACTACGCCGAGTTGGCCGAGGGCTACGAGTGGACCACGCCGCTCGGCGTTGCCGACACCCTGGGCGGCCCGGCCGAGCGCTGGACCGAGCGCAACCCCATCGGGGTGGTCGCCGCCATCACGCCGTGGAACGTGCCCCACCAGATCAACCTGGCCAAGATCGCCCCGGCGCTGGCCGCAGGCTGCACCGTCGTGTTAAAGCCGGCGCCGGAGACCCCGTGGTGCGGCCTGGCCCTGGGCCGGTTGGTCACCGAGCACACCGACATCCCGGCCGGCGTGTTCAACGTCGTCACCTCGAGCGATCCCGCCATCGGCGAGCTGCTCACCGGCGATCCCCGGGTGGACATGGTCAGCTTCACCGGCTCCACCGCCACGGGCCGCCGGGTGATGGCGGCCGCATCCACCAACGTCACCAAGGTGTTTCTCGAGCTGGGCGGCAAGTCGGCGTCGATCGTGCTCGACGACGTCGCCGACTTCGGCCTGGCCGCAGCCACCGCAGCGTTCGGCACCGCCACGGTGGCGGGCCAGGGCTGTGCGCTCACCACCCGGGTGCTGCTCCCCCGCTCCCGCTACGACGAGGGGGTGACCGCCATCGCCGAGATGATGGCTGCGATGGCCCCGGGCGATCCGGGCGACCCGGGCACGATGATGGGCCCGCTGATCAGCGACCGGCAATGGCAACGAGTCAACGAGTACGTGCGCGGCGCCGAGGCCGCCGGCGCCCGGGTGGTGTGCGGCGGCGGACGGCCGGCAGCGCTGCCCGATGGCCACTTCTTCGAGATGACCCTGCTCGCCGACGTCACGCCCGACATGGCGGTTGCATCCGAGGAGATCTTCGGACCGGTGCTGGTCGCGATTGCCTACGAGGACGACGACGATGCCGTTCGCATCGCCAACGACTCCATCTACGGGCTGTCCGGCGCCGTGTTTGGCGCCGACGAGCAGCGGGCGGTCGCTGTGGGTCGCCGAATCCGCACCGGCACCATGTCGATCAACGGCGGTGTCTGGTACGGGGCGGACGTACCCTTCGGCGGGGTAAAGCAGTCCGGCATCGGCCGGGAGATGGGCGTCGCCGGGTTCGAGGAGCACCTCGACACCACGGCGTTCGCCCGCCCCGCCGGCTGACCGGCAACAAACGCAGCGAGGGACCGATGGACCAAAACGAACCTCAGGACTTCGCCGGGCTGGACGGCGTTGCGCTGGTCACCGGCGGCTCCGGCGGGCTGGGCTCGGCCGTGGCCGTCATGTTGGCCCGGCGCGGCGCCGACGTGGCCATCACCTACCGCAACAACGCCGATCGGGCCGCCGAGGTGGTCGCCGCCATCGAGGCGACCGGCCGCCGGGGCTCGGCCCACCAGCTAGTGGCTGATGATGCCGAGGGCGCTGCAGCACTTGTCGAGGAGGTCTCGGCCGATGGCCTGCACACCCTGGTGCACGCCGCCGGACCGCTCATTCCCCAGCGCCACCTCAGCCGGATCAACCCAGGCGACCTCACACCGCAGATGACCGACGAGATCGCTGGGTTCTTCAACGTGGCCCAGCCCGCACTCCCCCACCTGCGCCGCAGCAAGGGCTCGATCGTGGCGATCACCACCGCCGCTACCCGACGCTTTCCCGTCCGCGATGGTTTGTCCGCCGCCGGGAAGGGCGCGGTCGAGCAACTGTGTTGGGGGTTGGCCGCCGAGGAGGGCCGGTTCGGCATTCGGGTCAACTGCGTGGGTCCGGGCATGACCACCGCCGGCATGGCCCAGGATCTGACCGCCTCGGGCGACCTGGCCGAGGTCGACTTCGCAGCGGCTACCGCCAACATCCCCCTGAAGCGCTTCGGTGATGCAGCCGATATCGCTGAAGCGGTATGCTTCCTGGCCTCCACCCGAGCGGGCTACATCTCCGGCCAGCACCTAGCGGTCGACGGCGGCTACGGCGTGTAGACGGATACTCGATGGCGCCCCGGCTTGTGCGCTGGCCCACGCGGCACCACACGAACCCGCTGGTGAGTCGGTCGGGTGACCGCGGCCGGGCATGGCCTTCGGGCCGGGACCCGGTNNTCGCCGGGCACAGGCAAGGGTGAAACGGTGCGGTAAGAGCGCACCAGTGCAGCGGGCGACCGTCGCAGCTGGCAACCCCCATCCGGTGCAAGGCCAAGCAGTAGGTGTTGGGGCTGCCCGTCCCCCGAAACTTCGGTTTCGGCACCTACGGGTCGGCCGCTCAGATGGATGATCACCCAGGGAGACGTCGGCGACGACCTCCCGGACAGAACTCCGCCTACAGACCGACTCACCAGCACCCAAGCCGGGACGGCGCCAATCCAACAGCACTGACAGCCCCGCCAGCACCTGGCCTCGTGGCTGGCACCCGGCGGGCGCCCGCCTTCCATCAGCAGAGCAACGCGTCGATCCTGGCGATCTGTTAGCCCCGCTGCATTACTGGCTTTCACAACACGCAGACGTCCACGCGCTGCGCCCGCACACGGCTGGCGCTGCCGGTGACCCACCCCCAACTTCGGGCGCTCCTGACGTCGACGACCTCGACAGCCGTTCAGCACGATCGAGTCAATCATGCAACTGATTGCGATTTCCTCAAATATCAGGACAGTCGACTGTCAAATTCTTCCAGACCGTGAACTATGCGGTCGAGATCGGACTCGCTGACACCAGCTTTAGATACATCGGCCCACTCCTGAAGCGGGAAGGTGTTGGCCATTTTGATCCGCCCGTCAGAAATGAGGAAGAAAGGAAAGCTCTTCGAATCACCATAGCTTTTCCCCGGATAGTATCCGAGCCGCCAACCACCTTTAATTTTATACTTCGTGCCAAGGAGCTTGCGATGGACCAGCACCTCCACTGGCTCAACCCCGGGGTGCCCCAGTTTGTCCATGCGCCCCAAGATTGCGGATATCAACGCTTCACCCCTGTCGAGCAGCGCTGCACGATTGCGCCGTACTTCAGACTCACGGGAGGCTCGATCTTGCCCCGCTGCTGAGTCAAGGCCTGCCTTCATTTTTCTGGCGATACGGTCTGCATCGGACATGGTTCAAGAGTATCTAACCGCGAGGCTGCACGCCCGCAGGCCCCTCATGGCTGCGTCAGAGTGTCGTCGCGGTGACCGAAGCGCGTCAGCAGGTGCGCGGTCACCGACTCGGAGTTGGGTTGTGTCGGAGGGACGACGAGCCGCTGCGGAGGAACCGGTGCCGCTATCAATGGCAGAGTCCGAGTTCTTCGTTGGGCACCGGGCGTTCGGCAGTACCGGTTTCGGCTCACCCGCCCGGCGGGGATGGTTGGCATCACGGCCTCAGATCACCTGCCGTCGATACGAGTGCGGCGTCAGGCCGAGTTCCTGCACGGTGTCGGGCCGCTGGCTGCGCTCGACTTCTTCGCTGGCGTGGGCGAGTGCCTCGCCGGGGACCAGGTGGAATGGTCGCTCTACCGGCTCGACCTGTTCGTAGACGTTCAAGGCTGGGACCTTCACGGCGATGACCACCACCAGTTCGGGTGCCGGGCGGAACGCCGAGACCTGCACGAGCACGACGGTGACTTCGGCGGGTTCGAGCCCGGACGGCTCATTCCCAAGACCGTCTGCGCCCGCATCCTGCCAGTTTGATGCGGAGCGTCTCGACTACTGACCCGCCATCTAGGGCAAACGCCGGTCCGCAACGGTCGCGAACGTCGCGGTCCCGGCTCCGTGGGCACCCACTCTCAGTCCCTCGCGGGGAAGGGACTGGGTCAGTTGCGAGCGAGCCGGTCGCTGACGAGTCGGTTCAGGCTGACGCCCTCTTGTGCGGCGGAGAGAGCCAGCTCACGGTGAAGGGACTCGGGAACGCGAACGTTGAACTTGCCTGAGAATCGCCGCTCGGCGATCGGCTCCGGGATCGGGTCACCGTTCGCCGCCAGGTCGGCGACGATGTCGGCGACGAGATCGACCAGACCCCGTAGCGCTGCGGCTTGGTCCGCATGAAGCCACGATAGTGACGGGAACTCAGCAACGGTGGCAACGAACTCGTCGTCCTCAGCAGACCACAGGACTCGATAGGCATAGTGCTTGATGTCGGTCACTTCTGAAGCTCCTGCAGCTTGTCGATGGCCTTGAGTGCTTGGCGGACTTGGTACGGCTTCGCCTTGCCGCCCTTGGATTTCTGGATGTTCAGTCGCGGGTCGCCCGACCAAGGCGTCTTGAATACGGCGTGGGATGTCCCGCTCTGGCGTGCTTCCCCGAAGAAGTGGACGCACGCCGAGTGGAGGTCGTAGTACGAGATGTTCTGCGGTGCGTTACGCATAGCGGCCACCGTTTTGTCGATCTTGACCACTCTCGGATGGTATCACTATCAGTACCATCCAGCAACGGGGAGGCAAGTCCACCCAAGCAGTTGAGGATCCGGGAGTTCCGCCGACTCCGCCGGGAACACGAACGGCTCGAAGGCGATGATGACGCCGTCGTCGCCGGGTGAACTGCGTGTACGCAGCGCCGCAGCGCCGGGTCAGGGCTCGAGGACCAGCTTGCCGACAATGTCCTTCGCTGCGAAGCGCCGCTGAGCCTCGGCGATTTCGGCCAACGGGTAGGTCTCGGCCACGACCGGCTCGACGCCTCCGGCGACGGCGATTGTGGCCAGCTCGGCGAAGCCGTCCCGCGTGTGCATCGTCGAACCGATGATCCGACGGTGGTTCAGGTAGAGGCGGCGGATGTCGAAGGGCACGACCGGACCGGCGATCGCTCCGGCGCTCACCAGACGTCCGCCGTCGCGCAACCGGTCGATCATCGCCCCAAACTCGTCGCCACCCACCACGTCTACCACGGCATCGACGGGCGCGATCTCCGAGATGTCCTGCCCCCGAACCGACACCTCCGCCACACCGAGTCCCGACACGAACTCGCGTTTGGAGGCGCTCGTGTGGGCGACCACCTCGCAGCCACGGTCGACCAGCAGCTGCACCGCCGCCATGCCCACTCCCCCGGACGATCCGGTCACAAGCACCCGCTCGCCAGCGACACACTCGGCCCGGTTGATCATGCCCAGCGCCGTGCCGTAGGCGGTGGGAAGGCATGCCAGCTGCACCGCCGACAGGGGCGAGCCGCCCACATCGTGAAGCTGCCGCTCGGCGCAGACGTGGAACTGGCTGAACCCGCCGTCCACCTAGCTGCCTGCGATGTCGGCCGGCTACTCTCCCTCGTAGCGAAACGCTGGATCGACGATCACCCGGCGGCCGATCCATCCGTCGTCGACACCGCCGCCCACCCGCACCACCTCGCCGGCGATGTCGATTCCCTGGATCCGTGGGAACGCCAGTAGCACGCCCTTCCATCCGACAACCGCCCGCGGGTCGGCTGCGGTGCCGTAGGCGCCCTCCCGAGACCAGATGTCGGTGTTGTTGACGGCCGCTGCCGCCACTCGCACCAGCACCTGACCGGCACCCACGTTGGGGATCGGCCAGTCGTGAACCACCTCGATGCACTCCGGTCCGCCGTGACACGTCGTCACCGCTGCGGTCATCGTTCGGGGATCGCTCACCCGAGGAGCCTGCCAGACGGAGGCCACACGCGACGGTCGCCGCCAGGCGGATATAGGCCCTCGGCTTGTGTGCCAGGCCAGCCGGCACCACACTGAACCCGCTGGTGAGTCGGTCGGGTGACCGCGGCCGGGCATGGCCTTCGGGCCGGGACCCGGT
>MTKZ01129346.1_pt1 | contig 20216 bp, 14 predicted proteins | sample 1042781 | NCBI WGS metagenome assembly MTKZ01 (sample SAMN06212207, study PRJNA360539) | anaerobic digester metagenome | biome: Wastewater treatment plant; material: sludge; isolation source: anaerobic digester fed with sludge from wastewater treatment plant | place: Denmark: WWTP Viborg ... | reverse complement strand
TGGCAACCGGGCAGTGCCAGGATTTGCCGACTCGTGGCACGAGCGAACTTGGGCCGTCGAGAGTGCGGACGCTTTGCCTGTTCTCACGCAATCACGGGAATCTCGGCAAAGGAAAGCAGGACTGAATCGCGTCGCGTCTGGGAATCCCTCGCCATCATTGGCCCGCCTGTGATTTGTGTGATAGACTTGGGTATTATACTGCGAGGATGGGGATAGAAGCGATATGGCCGTGACCCTCGTCGTCTGAGTGAGGATTTCTTGCCTGTCTGAGGTGGGGATAGGTGACGGGGGCCGCGGCCCGTTTTGTGCGCTGCGCATGGAACAGGGCAGGCCGCGAGAAAACGGTCTGCCCTGTTCGTGATGGGTGGCTCTGACGGTTTATTCGGTGTCGGACACGCGGAGTCAGTCGTCCAGAGCCCCGCTATGCTTTTGCTCGGCGGCACGGGCCTTCTCGCACGCGCCGCAGAAGCAGGTGGCGAATCGGAGGCCGTCGCGGGCGGCCGGGCCGGTCCCTTCGTCGTACCAGGCGGCCCGCAGGCGGACCTCCTGCCTGGACGCCGCCCGCAGGGCGTCCAGGTCTCCGCCGACCGCCTCCGCCAGAAGCAGCGGCGCGTCCTGGTAGCCGATAGGAAACACGTACTTGTCCAGGGGGGCCCGTCGAAACGCCTGGGGCCCGAGCATCTGCCGCAGCGTGGCGGAAACATCCATGAGGCAGCGCGGATCGTGCGTGTGCTGCAGGCCCAGCAGGTGCCCCGCCTCATGGGAGGCGACGTTGGCCAGGGCCTGAGCCATCTCGTCGGCCGTGGGACTCAGCACCAGGAATGCCTGGAACGTGTCCACGAACACCACGGCCTCCTGCGCGGGCTGATCGTTGTACTCATCCACATTGGTGGCCACGCCAAGGAGGTCCGGGTCGTACGCGCCGAAGTGAATCGTCGTATGCGGTGCCAGGGGCCGGGGACCCTCACGGGAGGAGACGAACTCGACATTCAATCCCGCGTAGTCCTCGCGCACGTAGGCCATGATCCGTTCGATCATCTGGTCGGTCTGACCATCGTACTCTGGTGCGATGCGACTGCCCTCGAAGGGGGGAATGTCCACGGCCGGTCGGCTGCCGATGGTCACGGNNCATGAAGACGACCTGCGTCTGCGGCGCCGGAATTTCCGCCGGCACGCCGCGGAACACCGTGACGGAGTAGTCCCCCTGCGTGCCGGAACCGACGCTGGAAGCCACGGCGAGATAACAATGCTCGCTCGGGCGGCGGACGGTCGCGCTGATGTGGGAATCGAGCAAGCCGGCGTAATAGGCGCGGTCGTCGTTGGCGTAGATCAGGTTCTGGTCCGCGTCAAAAAGCGCGGCCACGGGGTCGAGGTCGGACCCGGCCGTCACATCAACAACGATAACATCACCGATGGAAATGGATCCGAGGTCATAAACATCCACGTCGGACGGACTGGAGAGAATGCCTTCGATTCGCGCCTGGGATTCCTGGAAGCTCACCGCAGCCGGGGCAGCGAAAGGGCCGGCGGCGGAGTCGCCGGATTCATCGGGCTCGATGATCAGGTATGCGTCATCCCGATCGCCCCCGCCTCCGGGGTTTCCGGTGGGATCATCCGGGGGCACGGCGACGGCTGTCGGCGGTGCGTCGCCGACCGACGAACAGCCGATGCCGGCCGACAGCGTGCATGCGAAGCACGCGGCAACCCATCCCCATCGAGCGCATGGCGCCAGCCCGGAAATCATTTCTGTCCCCCCACACGGCGAATGCAGCGGAGCGGCGCGGGGCCGNNGTTCGAGTCGATACGTTCCGGTGTGTCAGCGAAAAAAAAGCCTCTTTCCCCCCCGGAACGCGAGACCGTCGTAACCACCCCGATTCGACGTCTCTGAGACTGGTGAGACCGGAAACCGTCGTGCGGCTGGAAGCCGTCGTGTCGTGAAAGCAATCGTGTCCTGCCCGGTTTCCCAGGCTTCGCCAGTCACCCTTCAGAATCCAATACGCGCAGGCGGGAGGCAAGCGAGTCGGCGAACTTTGCCTGCCTTCTGCAGATCGGACGTCCGTGGGCGGGGGCGCCCCGGCGAGGTCCCTGAGTATCGCGCAGTGCGCCACGCGTTCGCGCGAGGCGCGGGCTGGCGCGGCAATAACATGAAGGGGCGTCCGGTAATGTCGGCCGGCGGGCGGGCGCAGTTGCGCGATGTCGGAAAGTCCGGCCGGCACCGGGAAAACCGTCCCCGGTCGTTCAGGGCCGCTGGTCCGCTTCCGATAGGAGAGGTGAGATTTTGCCCCGTGTGCCGCGGGAGATGACGCTTATGCCGCGTGTAAGTACGTCTGAGGTCCGAGAAGTCGTAGCGAACTGGCTCCAGGAGGCCAAGATGTTCGGCGAGGTAGACACGCGCGACATCAAACGCAGTCGCCGTCGCTACTCCTGGCGCCGCCCGATGGAATTACGGGCCGGCAAGCGCATGCACTACATCTACAGTCGTGACATCAGCGAGGACGGCATCGGCGTGGTCTGTCGCAGCCGCCTGGGTGAGGCCACCCAGGTGGAGTTGCGCCGCGACGAGAACGACCCATGGGTTCCCGCCCGCGTCGCCCACTGCACGCAGACCGTGGGCGCTTACAAGGTCGGCATCGAGTTGGCCTTTGATTTCTGAACGTCCCGCTCCGCGCGTTACCCACTCTGTGAGCGTACGGTGATCATCCCCCTGTCACCCGGACGGAGCCCGCGCGAGATGCTTGCGTCACGGTTCGGCGGATCCGCATCCTGCCATGGCGAACGGCGCTCGCCCTGGCGGGTGCGTGCGTGGTGCTCGGGGCGTCGTTTCTGATCCAGCGGGCGGCTCGCGGGGCGATCGGCCGCCCGTCGGATGATCTGCAGACGCCTCTCCTCCACGACGGCTGGATTGGCGGAAGCGTGCTGGCCGGCCTGTTCTGCTTCATGATTCTCAAGGGCACGGGAGGCGTGGAGGCCGTCGGCACCTTCCGCGACTCGATGTTCGCGTACTACGGGTCCGCGGCCATGCCAGTGTTCCTCTGGAGCGGGTTCGCCATCCTCGTCCACGCCACCCTGGTCGTCTTCGCGGAGCGCGCCGCGAAGCAGCCTTTCCCGGCACTCACCATTCTCGGCATGATGTTGCATGTCCTTCGCCTTCGGGCAGAACGACCTGGCCAACTGCGCGTCACCCGGCCCGGCCACGCCGCACACCGTCAAGCACATCGACGAGGGCACAGGCACGATCACCGAGCCGCAGACCCATCGAAGCCGGCTGGTGGTCTGCGGGTGCCTGATGGCAGCCGTCATGTTCACAAGAACCTCCCAGCGGGTGACCCTGGCGGCGATGCAGGCCGGCAGCGCGGGCGACCCCGCGAAGCTGTGGGCGCCGCAGTGGTGCATCGGTCTGGCGAAACGGATGCTCCGGTGTCAGCCGCATACCGGGGCGCCTGCGCCCGAAGCGGCGGTGACGCCCACCGGCAAGACCGCCCACTGCGACATGCTCCGCGCCTGCGTGATCATGGCCGTTTCCGCCTCGGTGATCGCCACGGCCTCCAGCCTGGGGTTTCCGGTATCCACCAGGTACGTGGCCTTCGCGGTGATCGTGGCCACGGGCGTGGCGGATCGCATCTTCCGGCGCGGCGACGCGGCCCTGGAGCTGGAGCAGTCCATCTAGGTCGTGTTCTGTTGGTTCATGTCCGCGGTGATCGCGGCGGCCCGCAACCGAACCGTTGTCGCGAGCATACGAAACACAGCACCCCGGCGTGGCGTCCGACCATGCCGGGGTGTTGCGTTGGAGCTCCCACGAAACAAGAGGAATGCAACGGCTACGGCTTCTCCAGGCGGATGCGAATGTCCGCCACGTGACAGCCTTCGCCTTGCGGGTGCACGATCAGGGGGTTGATGTCCAGCTCGGCGATCCGCGGAAAATCATTAGCGAGCTGGGAGAGCCGCTTGAGAGCATCTTCGATCGACGGGATGTCGCTCGGCGGTTCGCCCCGCACTCCCTTGAGCAAGGTATAGGCCCGCGTTTCCCGGATCATCTTCCCGGCCGCGGAGGCGCGGATCGGCACGATACGGAAGGTCACGTCTTTGAAGGCCTCCACGAAGATGCCGCCCAGTCCGAACATCAGCATGTGTCCGAAGGTGGGGTCGCGGTTGATACCCAGGATGATCTCCTTGCCGGCCGGGATCATGTGGCGGACCAGGATGCCGGTCACGTCTTCCGCCTTGACGTGCTGGAGAAGGTTGTCGCGCATGGCCCCGTAGGCCTTCCGCACCTCTTCGGCGTTCTGGACGTTCAGGATGACACCCTTCACGTCGATCTTGTGGATGATCTTGGGTGAGACGACGCGGAGTACCACGGGGTAGCCCACGCGGTCGGCCGCCGCGACGGCCTCGTCGGCTGTCCGCGCGAGCGTGGAGGGCAACACGGGGAACCCGTACGCCTCCAGCACCTCCAGGGCCTGCGATTCGAGCAGGTACCCGTCCGGTGCCTTGTCGAGGATCGCGGCCGCCCGCTGCCGATGGACCGGCAATGTCTCAATCTGCGTCACTTCGCGGTTGAGCCACTGACGGTACCAGGCGGCGTGCCACATGGCATCGGCCGCCCACTCCGGCAGGATGTAATGGGGAATACGGTGCTGCTGCAGAATCTCGATGCCCGTGGCCACGTCCTTGGCGCCCATGAACGAGCAGAGCAGCGACTTGTCCGACTTCGCGTGGCGACTCTTGATGTCGCAGACCGTCTGGGCGATGGTGTTGATGTTCGTCATGGACTGCGGCGTCAGAATGACCAGGATCTGGTCGACGCCGTCGTCGTTGAACACCGCGTCCAGGGCCGCGGCGTAGCGGTCTTCCCGGGCGTCGCCGATCACGTCCACCGGGTTCTTCATGTTGGCGGCCGCGGGGAGTGCGGCCTTCAGCCGGGCGGTGGTCTCCTTGGAGAATTGCGCCATCTCCAGACCGTTGCTGATCGCCGCGTCCGTGGCCATCACGCCGGGGCCGCCGGCATTGGTCACAATGGCGATGCGGCTGCCCCGCGGCACGGGTTTCTCAGCCAACAGGTTGGCCGCGTTGAACATTTCCTCGAGCGACTGGCACCGGATGATCCCCGACTGCTGGAACACGCCGTCACACACCTCGGCGATGGCGGCCAGAGCTCCGGTGTGCGATTGGGCGGCCGCGGCCCCGGCGGCGGTCCGACCGCCCTTGATGGCCAGGATCGGCTTGGGGTTGCTGCGGTTGCCGGCAATCTCGCGGGCGACCTTCATCAACTCGCGACCGTTCGTGATCGACTCCAGATACATGAGGATGACCGACGTTTCCGTGNNTACGAAGCACGTCCACGTCACTCACGTCCGCCTTGTTGCCGAGGCTGACGAACTTGGAGAAGCCGATGTGCTTTCCGGCGGCGTAATCCAGAACCGCCGTACAGAGGGCCCCGCTCTGGGACATGAAGGCGATCCGGCCCGCGTCGGGCATGGCCCGTGCGAAGCTGGCGTTCAGCCGAACGTCCGGCTCCGTGTTGATGACGCCCAGGCAGTTCGGGCCGATGAGTCGCATCCGTCCCTCGCGGGCGATGGCCTTGATGCGATTCTCGCGCTCCAGGCCGGCCGGCCCGACTTCACGGAACCCGGCAGAAATGATGATCGCGGCCCGGATCCCCTTTTCCACACACTGCTGCAGGGCCTTCTCGCACACCGCGCCGGGAAAGACCAGAACGGCCAGCTCGACTGAGTCCGGAATGTCCGTAACATAGTCGTACGCCCGCACGCCGGCGATGTGTTTCTTGCGCGGCGCCACCGGGTACACCACGCCATTGAACCGAGTGGTGAGAAGATTCACGAATATGTCGTGCGGAACGGTGCCCGGGGAATTCGTCACACCAAGCACGGCAATGGATTTCGGGCGGAAAATCGAGTCCAGGCCGTCGGGGGAGGCCGGCGCCTGGGTGTTGGAGTGGGGTTGTGTACTCATACGCTTCCTTCTCTAACTGTTCAAACTTCCATCTGGGGCAGGGCCGGACCGGCACTGCGTTTCCGCGACGAGGTGCCGCCGGCACCGCACACGCGAGACACGCCGCCCGCCCGCACTTCCGGGGCACGCCGCCCCGACGCCGGTTACTTCAGAAATTTCGCGATGAACTCCGCCGCACCGCTCACGGTATCCACGGCGAGGGCCGCGTCTTCATTCATCTCAATGCCGAACTCCTGCTCGAACGAGGCCACCAGCTGGACGCTCTGCACCGATTCGGCACCGAGGTCAAATACAAAGCTGTCCGTCGGCTTGATGCTTTCCGGGTCCAGCGACAGTACGCGAGCCGTGACCTTGATCACCCGATTCAACACGTCCTGATTTGCCATGAATCACATTCCCCCGGCGCCCGGGGCACAGGTCAGTCCCGGACGCTCTGACTGCTGAGAAACCCGGTTGACGAACGTACGCCAAACCGTTGAACCACTGGTCGGAGGACCCCGCCTTCGCCACGCTTCCGCGTCCGGCGACGCGCTCTGGCGAACGCCCCGCGACTACCGGCCGCCGGCCATCTGCCGTCTGCCCTTCGCCACGTGCACGCTGCGCTCGTCGGCCGTCAACTCGTGCAGCCGCCGCAGCATGGCCTCATACGCCGGAGTCATCGTCACCTTCCGCCGCGACATCGCGATGCGGGCCGTATCGATCAGACCGTCGAGCCCAAACCCGCGGGTCACCACGCCGTTGAGGAACCAGGCAAACGGCGTGATGTACTTCGGCAACGGAGCCCCGGTAGCCACCAGCACCGCCATGGTGCCCACGATGGTGCCGGTGTTCAGCAGGGTCCCGATGCTGGTCTTCACGTGATCGCCGAAGAAACTGCCCACCTTGGTGGATCCGCTGTCGACGGGCTTGCCGTCCATCATGATGCTGACCGTGCCGTAGTCGTTCTTCAGGTCGCTGTTGGTGGTCAGGGCGCCCAGGTTGATCCATTCGCCGACGTAGGCGTGGCCGAGGAACCCGTCATGGTACTTGTTCGAGTAGCCGTGGATGATGCTCTCCTCCACCTCGCCGCCCACGCGGCACATGGGCCCGATGCTGCAACCTTCCCGCACCTTGGCACCCAGCAGAATGGACTTGGGACCGACGTAGCAGGGACCCTCGATCCGCGTATACGGATGCACTTCGGCGCCGGCGTCCAGCACAACCGGCCCGTGCCGCGTATCCATGCAGACGAACGGCTGCACTTCGGCGCCTTCGGCGACGTACACGCGCTCCTTCGGCCCGTACACGACGGACGACTCGTGCACCTTGCCGTGGATGCCGGTCTTGCCGGCCGTTGCGAAATCGGCCTCGATCTGGGCGGGGTTCGCGTTGATCAGGTCCCACAGGTAGTTCATCAGCGGAACCTTCACCGTTTCGGTCTTGAGCCCCTGGGCCCAGCCGTCGGGCAGCGGGCCGGCGGCGATGGCCTTGGCGATTCTCGAATAGGCGGCGCCGCTGACCCGGGCGGCCACGATCTGCCCGTCGCACTCGTACGCAACGTCCGGACCGTCGGCCGGGATGATCCCGGCCAGGTTCCGCGGGGCGAGCACGCGCCCGTTGATCAGCAGGGCGGAATCACCGCTGAGCTGGTTGATCTTTGCGTGGGGCACCTCCTCGGCCAGCACCGGCGCGATGTAGTCGCGTACGTGCAGCACGAGCGGAGCGGAGGGGTACGCAGCCGCGATCTTCTCCGCCAGCGAGGACATGCCGCAGCGCAGGCGGCAGGCCGGACGCGTGTAGGTCAGCGGTCGCAGGTTCCGGTGTCCTTCATCCTCGAAAATCACCAGGGGTCTTGGCATAAGTTCAATCTCCTTCGGCTCTTCCCGTCCGCGTCGGTTCGCCATGCGGCCGACCGCGTTCGCTGTATGTTCGTGACGGTTCTGGTGCGACCGCCTAGGCCGACACCACCACCCCGCGCGGGTTCGCCCAGAATCGCTGGCAGACCTCGGCAGCGCCGGCGATGGCCCGGTCTTATGACATCACTTCGCCGAGGACCACGCGAACCTTTCGCTCCTCCCAGTCCAGCACCATGGCCCGCAGGGCCTTGCGGATCCCTTCCTGCAGGGCCGGGTTGTCCTCGAACGCATACCCGCCCAGCACCAGCACGTCCGGATCGTACGCGGCGACCGCCATGGCTGCCCCGAGCGCCAGATGCGCGGTCACCCGGCTCAACAGCTTCGTGAGCGGGTGATCTTTGGGGCCGTTGGCGTACTGGAATGCCGTGCGCACGATGGCTCGTTTCTTCTCCGGCGGCTTCTGCCGAAGCATTTTCCCCAGCGGCTGGGGCAGGCCCCGGCGAGGCAGCCGGGACAGGGCCGCGACGATGGCCGGCCCCGACGCCACGGCCTCCAGGCACCCGCGATTGCCGCAGGCGCACTTCGGCCCGCCCGGCTCCACCACGACGTGCCCGAACTCGCCCGCCCGCTGGGTGCGCCCGGCGAGCGCGTGCCCCCGGCTGACGAGTCTGGCGCTGATGCCGCGGCCCACGTGGTAGTAGACGAGGCTCTCCGCCTCGCGGCCGGCGCCCATGAGCGACTCGGCGGCCGCGTTCATGACGCCCGCACTGCCCTGCACCAGCGTGTCGCACCCGTACCGCTGGGCCAGCCGATCACGGAGCGGCACGTTATACCAGCGATGAGACGCACAGGTCACAACCACGCCGCGATCATTCACGGCGCCGTTGATTCCCGCCCAGACTCCCAGAAGTCGGCTCACGTCCGCATCAATGCGGGAAAGCAGCCCGCGCAGGTTCAGGTCAATCTGATCCAGCACGGCCGAAAGCGAGCGGTCCCTGCCGAACCGGGTGCGCACCTGATCCTGCAAGGTGCCGTCGGCCCCGACCACGGCCACGTGCAGCTCGTCCGCGGCGATGTCGATGCCGGCAAAACAACCCAGCGACTTATTGACGGCCAGCAGGATCGCCGGCCGACCGCGGCCCGTGCCCGACTGCCCGGCCCGGACCAGCCAGCCCGAAGCGAGAAGCCGCTGCACAGTACCGTTGACGGTCGAGCGGTTGCGACCCAGCAGATCGGCCAGCTTGTACTGCGGGATCGCCCCCAGCCGGTGGACGACCTGCAAAACCTGCCAATCCGAAGGTCGCACGGTCGGAACGCCCATTTTCGCAGAATCCGAATCTATTCCTAGACCCGTAATCCCCAGCATAATGGCACAGAGAGGGCTTTTCAAGGGGGACGGCTTGAATAGTTACGGAAACTGAATTAAATTAGGGATTCCCACCGGGCAGGCGGCCCGGGCTGGAAAAGACTGACTTTACGGGTCAGGAGGCACACCGTGGAAATCATCATTCGCGACACGTACGAACAGATGAGCAGGCTGGCGGCCGACGTGATCCGCCATCAACTGCTCAAGAAGCCCAGCAGCGTGCTGGGACTGGCCACCGGCTCCACCCCCATCGGGACGTACAAGGAGCTGGTCCGGATGCACAAGGAAGAGGGGCTCGATTTCTCCAAGGTCATCACCTTCAACCTGGACGAGTACCTGGGATTGCCCCCCTCCCACGACCAGAGCTACCGCTACTTCATGGATCAGCACCTGTTCAGCCACATCAACGTGGATCCCAAGAACATCCACGTGCCCTACGGCCACGCGGAGGACATCGAGGAGTTCTGCCAGTGGTACGAGGCGGAGATCAAGCGGGCGGGCGGCATTGACATTCAGGTCCTGGGCATCGGGGGCGACGGGCACATTGCGTTCAACGAGCCGGGCTCGTCGCTGGGCTCGCGCACGCGGCTCAAGACCCTGACCAAGCAGACCATCGACGACAATGCCCGCTTCTTCTCGAAGGAGGAGGAAGTGCCGCGGTTCGCCATCACGATGGGCGTGGGCACCATCCTGGAGGCCAAGAAGATCCTCATGCTGGCCAACGGCCCCAAGAAGGCCGAAATCGTGGCGGAGGCCATCGAAGGCCCGGTGACGGCCCAGGTCAGCGCGAGCGTCCTGCAGCTGCACCGCGACGTGGTCGTCATTCTCGACGCCGAGGCCGGCTCCAGGCTCAAGCGGGCCGACTACTACAAGTGGGTGTACCAGGAGAAGAAACGCCTGATCCCGCAGATGATCGGCAAGGTGACCTGACGCCCTTCGCCTGGACGGATATGCCGCATACAGCGGACGCCCAGCCCGATTCGCGGCGTAACGCGCTGCCGCTCGCTGGACCGAGATTCCCGTCTCGGTCCCTCCCCTCGCTTGACCGAGATTCCCATCCCGGTCCCTCACGGCTGGAGCGATCCCGGCGCGCGGGAACTACCTTGGTCCGATTCCGAGAGGGAATTCTCGGCACGGCGAGCCTTCCCGGCTCGCCGCCTATGCAAAGTACTCCTGCGCCTTCTCCACCACGTGGGGGAAGTCCACGTGACACTTGCAGGCACAGGTGGCCGCGTGCAGATCGGCCCCGGACCAGTCACGCGCCTCCGGCGTCAGGCTCGCGAACAGGGCGCGGGCCTCCTCCCGCTGCCCGTTTTGCTCGACGTACGACACGCAGCGGGCGATGGTGTTGAGGTCCGCCCGGGTGCCGGCGGCCCGGCGGCAGCTTCCGTCGCAGGCATCGCAGTACGTGCGTCGGGCGCCGCGCAACATGTCGGCCACCGCCGCCATTTCCTTCTCGTTCAGCGGCTTGAAGTTGCGGGCGGCCGCCGCGTTCTCTCGCAGCTTGTGGATGTTGTCCATGAGCGAACAGACGCTGACGAACCGCTCGTCGGACCACATCGCGGTCAGAACGGCGGTGAACTTGTTGAGCCCCTTGGCCTCGAAGTCCGGCATGATCTCCCGGATGCCGTCGGCGCCCTTGCACTCCTTCATGGAGATCAGGGCGATGCCGGCCTTGTGGCAGTTGTCCAGGGCCTTGTTGAACTCCGCGTTGTCGCGCATGAGCAGGGGGCTGGTGGCGGGCATGATCAAGTCCACCCAGCCGCCCTCTGCCGCGCTGTTGAGCAGGGCCGTGCGAAGCTCAATCGGGTTGCAGTGCGTGCTGAAGCCCACAAAATGAACCTTGCCGGACTTCTTCATCCTCTCGGCCGCCGCCGCCCATTCCTTGTCCTTCGGCACGTCGCGGCCGGCCTGCCCGCCGTAATCGCCGTCGCCCAGCCCATGAATGAAGAACGCGTCCAGATCGTCCGTCCGCAGGGCCTTGAGCCGTTCATCCACGCCCGCCACCCACTCCTCCGGCGTGCGGGGACTGTTTTTCGTGATAAGGAAGTATTCCTTTCGGTGGCCGGTCTGCTCGCACCACTCGCCGATGCATTTCTCCGCGGAACCGCCCTTGTACGACGCGGCGGTGTCGATGAAACGGATTCCCTCGTCGTGCAGGACGTTCAGGTGCCGAAGATTGCAGCCCCAGGTCGTGCCCAGGTTCAGAATGGACACTTCCACGTCGGCCCGGCCGAGCTTCCGCTTGGGCACGAGGGCCGATGGTTGCGTTGTGGCGGGCTTGTCCTGTGCCAGGGCCGGCAACGCGGCCACGGTCACGCCGGCGGCGGCGCCGGCACGCAGGAATTCTCGTCGGGATACGGCATCGTCGAACATACGATCAATCCTCCATTCATGTGCGACCGCAGAGTCGGCACAAATCAACTCAACAGACTCCTCGGATCGGGCTTCTCGCCCGAACCCGGTCTCCGTAAATTCTCTTCAACGGCCCGCCCGGCGTCGGCCGTCCGGGTCAGCCGTAATGACCGGTTGCGGGCCCGCTCGGCGTAGTTCATCGAGCGGGTTTCCCCTTCGGCCGTCACGTACACCGCCCGACGGTCTCCCACAACGGGACACTCCAATTCGCACAGCCCGCAACCGATGCAGTGCTCCGTGTCAATCTTCGGGACCTTCAGTTGCACGTGTATGGCGGCGACCAGGCCGGCCGTCGGCACGGGGTCCATCACGCCGTCAACAACCAGCGTGTCGGCGTCGTTGTCCGCGATGGGATATGTCCGAACGAGCCCGCCCGACGTGTGCACCTGCACGTGGTACGAGAGGCTCGCGTCCCCCTTGAACTCGCCGGGGCGGAAAGTACACGGCCCGCCGACGGCCTGGCCCGGGGCCGGAGCGTCAACCAGGGTCAGGGCCGTGGCCGTCGCCGCGCGCACGAGCTTCTTGCCGTCCCGAACCAGCATCTGCCTGTATTCGCAGTGGATCGCCTTTGGCGAGACCGGGCAGACCTCCTCGCACACCACGCAGGGGATGTTCTTGCTCCAGGGCAGGCAGCGGCCGACATCAAAATGGGCGGTGCCCAGCCGGACGGGGCCGACCGCCTCGAACTCAGCCAATCCCAGCTTCTCCTCGACCGTGATCCGCTGGATCGCCCCCGTGGGGCACACGTGTCCGCAGGCCGTACACTGGTGCTGGCACGCCCCCATGCGGAAGTTCAGGATCGGCGTCCAGAGCCCCTCCACGCCGGCCTCGAACGACGCCGGCTGGAGCACGTTGGTCGGGCACACGCGAATGCACTGGTCGCACTTGATGCAGCGGGCGAGAAATTCCTGCTCCTCCACCGAGCCGGGCGGCCGGATGACCTTGCTGGAGAAGTCTCGCGTGCTCTTGCCGCCGGCCTTGGTCCAGCCGAAGAAAAGCGCGCCGACCAGCGCGGCAAAGACGGCGCGGCGGCGGCCGATGTCCGGGCTCCGAATCTCGTGCCGGCGCGACGGCAGGAAGGCGAAGCGCAGGGCCTCGTGCGGGCAATCCTCGATGCAGTTGAAGCAGACGAAGCACTCCGACATTCGCAATTGCCTGTGCGGGTCCGACGCCCCTTCGCACGACTGGAGGCACAGGTCGCAGTTCACGCATTTGTCGGGGTCGCGCTCGATCCTCCAGAACGCATAGCGACTCAAAACGCCCAGGAGCGCCCCCAGCGGGCAGACCGCCCGGCAGAAGAACCGCGGGACGACCCAGTTCATGCTGACGAAGAAGAGGAACAGGAACCCCACCACCCAGGCGTTGGCGTGCATGGTGTAATCGCCGAAGAGACTCTGGGTGGGCATGTTCGCGACGGGCAGCACACCGATGGTGAACGCCCGGTATACGAACACGATCGGGTCCAGCAGGCCGATCTGCAGGCAGCCGAACACGGCCGCCGCCAGGAAGCCGATCAGGATGTAGTACTTCAGGGCGAACAGCGGCCGGTAGCGGTTCGACTCAATCTTCTCCTTTGCGTTCCTCCGGTTGAACACCCAGCCGATGAAATGGTGAAGGATGCCGAACGGGCAGATCCAGTTGCAGAAGATCCGGCCCAGGAACAACGTGGGGATCAGGATCACCAGGCCCCAGAGCAGACCGCGGTAGACCGTGTGCGTGGTGATCGCGGTGGCGATCCCCACCAGTGGGTCCACTTCCAGGAACTTGCTGACCACCCATTTCGCCGACGGCCAGTCGTTCAGGTGCGTAAACGTGGTCAGCAGCACGAACGCCAGGAAAAGGCCGAACATCACGGTCTGAACGAGAATGCGTACGGTCGTGATTCTCATTCGCCGCTCCGTACAACGGTTTCCACGATCAGCCCGCGATTCCTGTAGTCCGTCCAGTGCCGTGTGCCGAATCGCCCGGCCTCCGCGTAGCTCCGCGGGCCGGCCTCCTGCTCGCCGAACTTCTCCTGGGCCAGGTCCAGGTAGCGCAGGGCGGCCGGGTCACGCTCCAGCAGGTTCTCGTAGCACCACGCATCGCAGGCGAGCGGGTCCACACTCGCCACGATGGAGTTGGCGTCCCGAACATCCGAGAGGCTGCCGCCGGTGGGGCCGTTTCTCATCATGACCCGCGTGCCGTCCACGATCATGAGGGTGGGGCTCAGCATGAGGCCCAGGTCGCTGATGATGTTGTGGATGGCCTGATGAAACTGGTTCCGCCGACCGCCCAGCAGCCCGTACCAGTTCTTCAACCCCATTGACGCGTAGCAGAGATTGTGATCCTTGATGACCGGGATGCCGATGACCTTGTTCGCCTCTCGCAACGGCTCCCAGAACACAGGCCAGGTGCCCAGCGCCTCATGCCGGGCCGGGTCCGGCTGGTGCGGCGTGCCGTCCGGATTCGGCTCGCGGATGGCCAGCGGTGTGAAGTGGACGTTCGCCGGAATCAGCACTCTGGCCCCCTCACCCTGCGCCGCGTCCAGGATCCCCGACCGTGCGAAGCAGTTGGGCGCCGCCTCGATGGGGTTGTCCGCCACCAGCACTTTCGACGCGCCCGCCTCGCGGCAGAGGCGGATGACCGCGTGCACCACGTCCGGATTGGTCGTGGCGGCAAACTGCGGGGCCCGCTCAAACCCGACGTTCGGCTTGAGAAGCACCACGTCGCCCTTGCGGATGAAGCGCGACAATCCCGAACCCCCGTTCAGGCCGCTGACGGCCGCCCGCACCATCTTCGCGATGGTCTGCGGGTCGAGGGCGCCTCCCCGGGCGATGCTGATCCGCGGCGCGGACACGGGATAGTCCACGCTCGCGAAGTAATTCGGCAATCGCTCCGGCGGCGGCTGCCGGAGCCCCGCCTTGCCGGTGGGGTCATACAGCCAAAGCGCTCCGCCCGTGGCCGCGCCGGCGGCGATCAGGGTGGCGCCGCCGCGACGCAGAAATTCCCGGCGGCACATGCCGGTTTCGGTTGGCTGCGATTCCGCCATCGGGCACTTCCTCGTCGGTCCGCGCTCAGTTCGCCTCGCACAGCAAGATCCGCGCGAACGCAACCACCTTCTCCTCGGCCAGGGCCGCGTCGCCCGTCTCGCTGACGCCGCCCAGGTAGTTCTTCACCACGACCACGGCGTCCACGACTCCCCCGACTTCGCCCACGACGAGGTCGAACCCTTCCCGTGTCTCACGTTTGACCAGGCGGCCGTGCTCCTGGAAAAACGCCGCGTACGCATCGAATGTCGCTCGGGCCGACGCCTCATCCTTCGCCCGGTGAACGAACGTCGTGTAGGCGACATCGCCGGCCCGGTACTCCGCCCGGAAGACGTCGTTCAGAAAGTCCAGGCTGAACGCGTCCGTCGCCTCATAGCCGAAGCTGCCGGCGACCCGATTCTCCGCCGGGAGCAGGTCGTCCGCCCACAGCCGACGGTCGGCATCCGGCACCACCTGAGCCACGGCGCGCGCAGCGGCCAGCGCCACAGCGGCCAGCTCCTCCGAGCCGTCCGACGCCTCCACCCGCACGTAACTCCCGCCCTTCCAGAAGAACACGCCGCCCGGCGTCGCATATCCTTCGCGCCCGACGTCGACGGACCGCGGTTCGCTGCTCATCTCCGCGCGATAGATACCGAAGGCGTTGTCCGGCATGCCCATATCGTACCAGTACACGTCGATGAACTTCCCCGGATCGCGGCTGTCGCTGTACGTGCCGAACACCATGCGAACCATGTGGAAGGCCAGGTAGAGGTCCGCCCGGCCGTTGATTTTCTCCCACAGGTCTTCCGGCGTATAAACGCGAAGCCCCGTGGGCTCACCCCACCCGGACAGCTCGACCGACGGCAGCAGCGACTCCTCCTTTGCCTCTGCCGATGAAGACTCGGCTGGCGCAGGACCGTAGCGCAACTGCACGCCCGCCAGCGCGTCCGCAATGGCTTGAATCGTCGGGTCCGATTCCGTCACCGTGGAGCGATCAAATCGGGTGCAGTACCGGCCCGCCCAGAACCCCCCACCGGTCTGCGTGCGCCAGCCGCCGCAGCCAACAGCCAGCGGGGCCGAATCCGCCGGTCGCAGCGCGTTGAACAGCCCGAATGCGTTTTCCGGCGTACCGGCGTCGTAGATGGTCACCCTCACCTGCTGCGACCCATCCGTGAGGTTCTCGTAGCGGCCGATGAAGACGTGAACCACATCGTAACCGGCCGGCAGGGCAGCCGGCTGGTCGGAGGGGTCGACCTGAATCGCGCGAACTTCGGACCAACCGGCGGTCCCCAGCGCGGGCATCATCCGTTCCGCGATCAAAAGCTCACGGTTGGGGGAGATCTTCTCGTTGCCCGGCGTGATCTCGAAGAGCGGTGTGCTCTGGCGCGTCATCCCCACCACGCACGCCGCCACGATGGCTGCCGCAATCAGCAGCACAAGCCCGCCGATCGCCTTCTCACGCGCGGAAACCCTCTCCGGCGGTCGCATGTACCGGCGTCTGAAAAACCTGGGCATGGTTGATTCCGTCAGTCATCTCGCGCCAAGGGGCCCGCCGTGGCAGAGTTTACCGCACGCAGGCATACCCCCGTCAAGTCGCTGGCACGAGAAGACCCCTGAACCCGNNCGGGCGCATACGGGCCGCCTGTCTCAGCTTGTCTACTTTCTCCTGAATAACTTCCCGCTTGCGGAGGCTGAAGCGTTGAACCACCTCCCACTCCGGACGGGCGTCATCAAGCGCCAGGGCACGTTCGTACGCCTCGATGGCACGCTCGCGTGCGTCCCGAACGGGCGATTCCGGCTCGATGGGGAAGGAAGCATAGACATCGCCGAGACGCTCATGGTCGTCCGGCGACGTCGGGTACAACTCGACGACTCGTTGAGCGGCCGCCGCGGCCTGAAGGTATGCGGCCGGATCCGCTGCGGCCTCTGCCAGGGCCATCCGGGCGCGAACCATATCTCTCCACAACCGAAGCGAGAAAGGATCGCGATCCAACGCCGATTCAAGCCGCGTGACGGCCTCCGTGAGCGCCGATCGACGCCCGCCGGCCATTTCCGCATAGATCACGGCGAAGCGGGCCAGCTCGGCCGGGGCCGTGGGGTCCAGCAGATCCGCCTCCGCGGCCTGGGCGTAGGCCTGGTAGGTCGGCTGCTGCGCCAAGTCCAGCACAGGCACCATCGGCAGGCCCTGTCGCGCGTCCGCCAGATAGGCTCGGGCCCGCGCGACCGGGCGAACCACGAATCCCACGAGCAAAACCAGCCCAACGAGACACAGCGCAACCGGCAACCAGCGAACCGGACGCACGCGAACACCGGCCGGCTCCACCGGCGCCCGCACCGCCGCCGCCACTGCGGTCAACGCAAAGAACGTGGTTAGCGTGGAGGGCACAAGAAGCGAGAAGTTCACCAGGTCAGAAACCAGAAACGCCAGCAGGCCGCAATTCAGCATCAGCGGCAGCCGCGGCAGCGGCTCGTCATGAAACCGGTTGAAGACGTTCGTTTCCAGCGCCGCCACAAAGAATGTGCACGACCAGAACAACAGCGGAAATGCCGTGGACCAGACGCGATAGAAGAACAGGTCGCTCTCCAGAAGAAACACGCGGGGACCGAAAACACCCAGGATCAACAGAAGCCCCCAGATCCACGGGCGGCCGGGCGGTGACACCGGTCCGCCGGACTCATTGAGGAGGACGGCGGAACGGGTATCGTACGGCGTCGGCCGGCTCAACACCCACGACCCGCCGACCAACATCAGCACGACGCCAGCCAGCCCGGGCAGCCCCCAATCCGCCGCGGCCGAGACGAGAAAGTTGTGCGGGTTCTTCACCTCCTCCGGGCTCTCGATGGGCTTGTACCTCACGTAATGCCGGCCGAAGTTCTCCATGCCGACCCCGGTCAGCGGGTGATCAGCGATCATCCGCGCACTGGCCGTCCAGTACTGCCAACGGAAACTCAGCGATGCGCCAGGCAGCGAACCCCGAACCACGCCGTGCGTCACCACGGCCGCCAGCGCCCCCATCGCGCAAGACCACCCCAACCCGAACGCAAGCCGACGGTGCCGTCGAATCCAGCCCCCCAGCGACTCGAAGGCGGCGCCCAGCACGGCCACGGCAGCGACCGCCACAAACGCACCCAGGCTTCCCGTCGTTGCCGTGACGGCCAGCACGCCGAAGGCAAGCAGCCCCGTGGTGACCGCAAAGACCTTCCGAAATGGCGAACCCGCAAGCCTCGTATCCCGCCCGGCAGACGACCATCGAGCGTCCGGTGGGCCCCGTTTTCCCGTCGGCCGGCCCGGCTCGCCAAGCGCAGCGGGACCTGCGGAGGCCGCGGAACCACACCACTTCCCGACCGCCAGCCCCAGTCCCGCGAAGGCCGCCAGCACCAGGTACGCGCCCGCCACGTTGCTGTGCCACGTGTGCCCGGTGGCCTCGCGGGCGGCCAGTCGGCGCTCGAACGCCTCAACCTGCGGCGAATCGAGCTCCACGCCCTGATGAGCCCAGATTTCTCCGCGATGCTCGTAGTAATCCCGGCTGGTCTCTTCAAAACTGACGAACCTCTGGTACAGACATTCGCCGGCATTGGCTGCCGCGGAGGCCAGCACCACGCAGAGGGTCAGACGCACTTGCCATGGCCGACGCACGAGCTGAGCCAGGGTGATAGCCAGGACCGGCATCGCCAGCCAGTCCGCAGTGCCATTGATGGCCAAACGCTGGTTGCCCGCGAAGAAACACGACACGACCGCCGCAACCATGACCACGACAAACCCGCACTCCAAGCCCGTTCGGCGGTATTTGACCCGCGGACCGATGGCCCGAGCCGCCAGCCAAAGCCCNNCGCCAGCCAAAGCCCGGCGGCCGTCAGAATCACGCAGTCAATCACGAGCGTTCGGACCGGCGAGGGATCCGCCAGACCCGCGCCCGGATACGCGAAGGGCGAGCCGGCCGAATCGTAGGTCTCGCCGATCAACGGGCGCAGGCCGACGACCACCAGAAGCACAAGCAACGCGATGGATTCCAGGATTCGCGCCACGATGGCCCCAAAGGGTAGCCCAAACCCGTCGGGTTTGCGATACGCCCGATAACACCCGGGAGGGCGCGCGACGCGACCGTTGACCCCGTCCGCAACCCCCGCAGCCAAGGGGTAGCTAAAGGTGACCCACGCCGCCGTCGATGATCGCCGCAGAGGCTGTGGGTCTTTGCTCGAATGAGCGAACAGCCTGAAACGGGGACCCGAGTAACGGCGAGCTCGGGTCCTCCATTTTTTTGTCCCACCTCGCAACACCCGCCGCGTTGAACATTTCGCATCCGGTTACGAGAAATACCTCATTCCAGCAGCGCGCCAAAAGGCAGGCGCGGCGCCCAGCGGCGCGATATCGCGCGAGAAACGGCACAAACGGACGGCCCGAAAAGGTGGCCGGTATCGGCACGGAAAATGCCTAAGCCCACGCGGGCAGCCGGCCGGAGGGTTCCCGACCCGCCCTGACCCGAGCATCAGACGGTCAGGCCTGGTCGAGGCCGCATCCAGACGGCCGGACGCAAGAGCGGCCGAAAACGACACGGATCGCTCGTGACGNNGAGAGTATCGTTCCCGGCCGTGCCGGGGCGTTAACGATCCCAAGACAGGGCCAACGGCAACAAAGTCCTTCCTCTGCAATCCCCTCTCCGGCCCGAACAATGGAAGGATGCCGTTGGCCTTTCTTATGCGCCGACATCCGCCATCCGGGCCCCCAAAGCTCCACCCGTGTCCCCCTGGGGCTCTTCGGCGTAGAATCGTCCCGCCGCGGCCGACGCAATCGCAGGACGACGAACCATGAAAGTGGCCCTGGCCCAGACCAACCCGGTGGTGGGCGACATCGACGGAAACAGCCGAAAAATCCTCCGTTTCGTGCGGGACGCAGAGCGGGAAGGCGCGGAACTCGTCGTGTTTCCCGAACTGGCCGTACTGGGCTACCCGCCCCGCGATCTGCTGCTCAAGAAGACCCTCATCCGCGACAACCTCGCCGCGGTGGAGCGAATCGCCGCGCAGACCGGAACCACGACCGTCGTGGTCGGGTACGCCCGGCCAAACGAGACGCCCAGGGGAAAGACCCTCTGGAACACCGCGGCCGTCTGCCGCGAGGGGCGGATTGTGGCCAACCACGGCAAGCACCTACTGCCGACATACGATGTTTTTGACGAATCGCGGTACTTCCAGCCGTGCGCGGAACTGGCGGTGGCCCGCATTCCCGCGGGCGGGCGAGAGGTGCCCGTCGGCGTAAGCGTCTGCGAAGACCTCTGGAACGAAGAGCAACTCGACGGCCGGCGCCTCTACGACGCGGACCCCATCCGTGCCCTGGTCAACGAAGGGGCCGAGCTGCTGCTGAACCTGTCCGCCTCACCCTTCTACGTGGACAAGCAGGCCAAACGCGTATCTCTGTTCGGGCGGCAGGTCGTTCGATACGGCATCCCGCTGGTCTACGTGAACCAGGTTGGCGGCAATGACGATCTGCTGTTCGACGGCGCCAGCGCCGTGCTCGCCGAGGACGGCGCCCTCATTGCCCAGGCCAAAGCCTTCGAAGAAGACCTCCTGCTCGTGGACCTGGGCAACCGACCGGCCGGGCGGATCCACCCGTATCCGGGACCCATCGCC
>MTKZ01028371.1_pt2 | contig 20221 bp, 17 predicted proteins | sample 1042781 | NCBI WGS metagenome assembly MTKZ01 (sample SAMN06212207, study PRJNA360539) | anaerobic digester metagenome | biome: Wastewater treatment plant; material: sludge; isolation source: anaerobic digester fed with sludge from wastewater treatment plant | place: Denmark: WWTP Viborg ... | reverse complement strand
GAGACCCATGTGTCGCCAGACAGGAACTCGACCATTGTCAGGTAGATTGCGTCGTGTGTGTCCGTATCGGGTTCGACGACCAGGTCGGCAGGCCAACTGCCCGGCACTGCTCGCACTTCGCCGTTGACGATCTTGTTGCCTTCGCCGTTGACTGAATTGATCCGAAACCAGTCACCCCGTGAGACGAGGTGGCCACGGAGGACGGCGCCGCTATCAAGGCCAATGACGAGCTTGATTGGTCCACCGTTCTCATTCCTGTACTCGTGTCTTTCGGCAGACTGCAGGATTACGCCGACGAGATTGTCAATCATGGGTGTGCCCTCTCTGCATTAGTCGAACGGGAGAAACGCGACGATTCGACGCCGAAATCTGACGGAAACACAGGACGCAGGCGAACGAGTTGCGGAAGCATGAATACGGCGGGTCGCGTGTCTGGAACATAACAGTACCTGCCAACATTGTCAAAAGTTTCATCTCCACACTCGATCTGCTGAACGACTGACACAAGGAGGCGGCCGAAATGTGGGGTCGGCCGCCTCAGCAAGATGGGAAGGAGGGAGGGAAGGACTTCTGAGGTCCGGAGTCCGTCACCCGTGCCGTTGCTGGGTCACCAACTCTTGAGGATCAGGGTTCATCATTCGCCTTTCGCGTCGCGGGATCGCCATCGTCCCGCCTCGTGCCTTTTCGAGCCAGGTCGCGAAGCGCCGCTGCAAGCTCGTCGATCCACGATCTGTCCGTCTCGTCGCTGTTGTCATCTGGTGGTGGGTCTGGCTGGGGGTCGGCATCACGCGCCGGGCGAGGATGCTGTGTGTCCGACGCCTCGCTGAACATGCTCGGGACAATATGAGACTGCCAGACCAGGTGGTCGACCATTCCAGGGCCTTCCTGCGCGAATGGCTCGCGTGTGCCGATTCCCGCCGCCATGCGGATCGTTCCAGTGGACTGCCGCTATTGTGCGGAACTGTCCCGCGAATCCCATCGGAAAGAATGCGCAATTTGCCGTGGGTCGTCCGAGCATCGAGCATACGTAGAATTACGTAGTCGACGTGCAGTCAACTGACGCGAAGGCCGGCCATGATGAGCACAATCGTCTGATCGGCGATCGCCTGAAGCTCGCTGCGCGTGGTGATCCCGGCTCTCTCGGCCTCGACGAATCCGACGATACTGAGCAGCAGCGCGCGGGCGATTGCCGGCGCGATGTCATCGCCATCAGCCAGTACTGCAGCGACCGCGTCGACCAGAGGCGCTTCGAGCACGGCCGCGAGCGGAGACATGACCGGCGTGGCAGTCGCGCGAGCCGGACGAAGCGTGAAGATGAAATGAAAGGCGTCCGGCGCATCGAGCGCGGCGTTGGACAGAACGAGAAATGTCTGACGCAGCTGCTCGTCAGCGCCGATACCGCGTGGCAACCGGCGGAGGCGCGCGACGATCTCGTGCGCCGTAGACTCGGCAACCTGGTAGAGCAGATCGTCTTTGTCACGGAAGTACAGATAGATCGTCCCGTGAGTGACGCCAGCCAACTCGGCAACGTGACGGATGGACAGCCGCTGCCCGGCGTCGAGCACCAGGTCACGAGCCGCCGCGAGAATTGCCGCCCGCGTTCGGACGGGATTACGTCCACTTAGCGTCGGCTCGTCGGGCGCCATGAATCCTGCCCTTCATCGGGACCGAGACTCGTAAATCGCGGAGCGTGAAACGTTGTCATGGTCCTGTGGGTCCGCCACCGGAACAACCCGGTGATGATGACACCACCGAAAGCGATCTGGGCGGTCATTGGCATATCTCGGGTCACGGAATTGATCGGGATTCAGAAGCTGGCGTCTGGCCGGCAGCCCCCTCGGGCTGCTGAGCCAGCCACTCCGCTACCTGGCGCAGAATCTGAAGCTGCTCGTCGTTCACATCGTAGAGATGGCTCCAGGCGAGATGATCGGCTTCATCCTTCACGCGGTCGCGCTCGGCTGAACGGTTTGAAGCCGTGAGCATTGTCGGGACGAAGAGCGATTGCATCACGCCCCCGAGGATGAAGAACAGGAACGAGTATGGATAGGGGTCAAAGCCATGATCGTGGTCAAGGATGCTTTGCCAGAGTCCCCAGCCCATCATCAGACCACACAGGAGGTAGAAAAAGGCCATTGTTCCGGCAAGCCCGACGATATGGTCGCAGAGCAAGCCATTGAACTGCCCGATTGCGGAACGCCGCGATCGAAGCTCGTGGAGGACGACCTGTGGATGCACGAGGTAGGCTCTGCCCTTATGCACCCGCGTGACCATCTCACTCAACTCGTCGGGAGTCTGGTACGAGTATCCGCGCCGGTTTGCCACGCCCGCCACCTTTCTCAACTACCCACACACGGGGTCCGTCGGCCAATTCGGCTCACCAGTCTACTCCCGAGTCGGCTATGCCAGACACATCACCCCCTCTACGACGGCCAGGAGCGTTTGACTGACTCGAACAGGCCGGCGCGCGCGTCTGGTTGCGGGTGATCAACGTCACTGTCTCCTTCATGGGGTGACATTTTCACTGACCCATTCGGAGTGACAGATTCACTGGACCACGACAAACCACGAAGAATGGGTTGACACGGTCCGAGGGCGCTGGTATCGTCTGTTCCACAACTGAATAGACCCTGCGCTCATCCAGAGTGGTGGAGGGAATCGGCCCTTAGAAACCCGGCAACCGGCGTCTCGTGCGTGCGGTGCCAATTCCGCCGGAACCTGGTTCCGGAAGATGAGCGAATCGAGCAACCACCATCTCGATTGAGATGGTGATTTTGTTCTTCCTCTCCGGCGCAGGGCAGCTACGGCAACGACGAGGACGAGTAAACGGCACACTGCCGGCACAGCGAGCCACAGATGGTGTGAGGTGGCGTCGACCAGCCCGTTGAATATGACCTCCGAGCTGCGATCTGAACAGCGCCGTGCCACGCCATGCCTCGCATCGCTTTGATGCGCAGCCGTTTGGCGAACCTCATGGACGCACAGTAGGAGTCGCCGGAATCGCCCCCGATACAGGGCTACGTGTGCATGACATGCACCAGCTGAGTCCGTCGCCGCGAGGCGGTGGTGAAGCGGGGTGGTACCACGGGCGCGTCCCGTCCCCGCGCGGGGGCGATGTGTCGATGTCCTGCGCGCTCCCGCCGTTCCAGTCGAACGACGAACGAAGGGAGCCGCGACCAATGACCAGTGTCACACCGATCGACGCGCATACGCATGGAGCCTCCAGTATCATCGCCGCGCCGGGCATCGCCTGGGAGCCAAGCGTCGCCCAACAGACGATCCGGATTGCGACACCGGCCGATCCGTTTGTCACCGAAGCCGGCGCAGAGCTGGACGATGTCGTCTTGTCGTACGAGACGTGGGGTCGGCTCTCGGACGCGGGTGACAACGCGATCCTCGTCTTCCACGCCCTCACCGGTGACTCACACGCGGCGGCGCATCCGGAGATCCCCGGCGACCGGCCCGGCTGGTGGGAGCCGTTGATCGGCAGCGGCCGGCCGATCGACACGGATCGTTTCTTCGTCATCTGTGCCAACACGCTCGCGTCGTGCTACGGGTCAACCGGGCCGTGCACGCTCGCGCCCGACGGCGCTCGCTGGGGTATTCGTTTCCCGGCCGTTACCGTCCGCGATCAGGTCAGCGCGAACCTGAGGTTGCTGGACCTTCTCGGCATTGGCCGGTTGGCCTGCGCGATCGGCGGTTCGCTGGGCGGGATGGAGGCCGTCGAGCTCGCGACAACCGCGCCGGAGCGCATCGCGCGGCTGGTCGTCGTCGCTGCCTCGGGTAGATTCCACGCACAGGGAATCGCGTTCAACGAGATCCAGCGCCGGTCGATCATGCTCGACCCGAGCTGGCAAGGGGGCGACTATGGCAACCAGCAGCCGGCTGGAGGTATCGCTCTCGCCCGAATGGTCGGAATGCTCACCTTCCAGTCCGACGAGTCGATGACGATGCGGTTTGGCCGGCATCCGGACGCCCGCTATCACGCTTGGCCGGAGTTCCAGGGTCGGTTCGACATCGAGGGCTACCTGCAATACCAGGGAGATAAGCTGGCAACGCGGTTCGACGCGAACGCCTACCTTTATCTCCTTCGGGCGATGGATAGCCATGACATCGGTCGCGAGCGCGGCGGGCTGGCCGAGGCGTCGCGGCGGATTTCCGCCCGGACACTGGTCATCGGGGTGCGGTCGGACGTGCTGTTCCCGACCGTCCACGTTCAGGCAACAGCAGAGGCGATCACCCGAGGCGGCGGCGCTGCCCGGTATTGGGAATTGAACTCGCCGCACGGGCACGACGCATTCCTGAAGGATTTCCACCGGCTCGACGCTGTGCTTCGTGACGGTGTTGGCCAGCCGGGAACCCGACGAGTGGCCCGTCTCGCGGAGGCGGTTGAGACGGAGGCGGCTGATTGAATGCGCTCGCCCCCAGGTGGATCGTCCGCGCGCCACCGCTCGGCCGGGCTCGCGGTGATCCGGCGCGCCAGCCACTGACCGACACGATTCGTTGATACACACAGAGAGGGACTGATAGACCGATGGCAGAACATAATGGAAACGGGACGCACGAGCCGAAGCCGTGGGGGTTCAACACCCGCCAGGTGCACGCCGGCCAGCAGGTCGACCCGACGACGACCTCGCGAGCAGTGCCGATCTACCAGACTTCGTCGTTTGTCTTCCACGACGCCGACCACGCTGCGCGACTGTTCGGGCTGCGGGAATTTGGCAACATCTACTCGCGGATTATGAACCCGACCAACGATGTCCTTGAGCAGCGTATCGCGTCGTTGGAGGGCGGAATCGGCGCGCTAGCGACTGGCTCCGGTCAGGCGGCCGAGGCAATTGCCATCTTTACCTTCCTCGAAGCTGGCGACGAAATCGTCTCGGCTGCCAGCCTCTACGGCGGCACCTACAACCTGTTCGCCGTGACACTGCCGCGACTCGGGATTGTGACGCGCTTCATCGACCCGACCAATCTCGATAACTTCCGCAATGCGATTAACGATCGCACCCGCGCGATCTATATCGAGACGATCGGCAACCCGAAGCTCGATGTCGTCCGTATCCGCGACGTGGCCGCAATCGCGCACGAGGCCGGCCTGCCGCTGATCGTCGATAACACCTTCGCCTCGCCGTACCTCTGCCGACCGATCGAGCATGGCGCGGATATCGTCGTCCACTCGGCGACGAAGTGGATTGGCGGCCACGGCACGTCGATCGGCGGCGTGATCGTCGATTCAGGCAAGTTTGACTGGACCAATGGCAAGTTTCCGAAGATGGAAGACTATATCGAGCGGTTTGGCGATCTTGCCTGGATCCTGCGCGCCCGGGTCGAACCGTACCGCGACCTCGGCCCTGCCCTCGCGCCGTTCAACGCGTTCCTCTTCCTCCAGGGACTCGAGACGCTGTCGCTGCGGATGGATCGCCACTGTGCCAACTCACAACAGGTTGCCGAGTGGCTCGAGGCCGATCCGCGTGTCAGCTGGGTAACCTACCCGGGCCTGAAGAGCCACCCGGATCATCAGGTTGCGACGGAACAGCTCGAGAACGGCTACGGCGCAATGGTCGTCTTCGGTGTGAAGGGCGGTCGCGAGGCCGGCCGAACACTGATCAACAACGTCAAGCTCTTCTCGCTGCTGGCCAACGTCGGTGATGCCAAGTCACTGATCATCCATCCGGCAACGACCACGCACGAGCAGTTGAACGAAGAGCAGCAGGCGGCGGCTGGTGTTGCGCCCGACCTCCTGCGGCTTTCAATCGGCATCGAGGATATCCAGGACATCATCGACGATCTGGATTCCGCGCTCGACAAGGCGGTCGCGAAGAAGAAGGTCGCCGTCTAGGCCGGCTGGCCCCCACCTCCGTCCCCTCCCAGATTTGGGAACAGGGACCGGAGGTGGGGGCCGTTTTTCCTACCCCAGCCGCGGGGTCGCGGCGCTGCCGGTCTTCACCGCCTCGACGATGTCGGACAGGATCGCGCTGGAGGTTGGGGACGGGCCGGCGCCCTGGCCATGGAGCAACACCGGGCCGACGCGGTTTCCGACGATTTCGATCGCGTTGTAGTTTCGCATCACTCGCGAAAACAGATCATCACCCGGCACGAAGACGGGGCCGACCCGCAACGCTGTGGTATCGCCAAGCCGCTCGGCACTGGCGATGAGACGAATCGTGCCACCCTGCGCCTTCGCCTCGGCAACCTGCTCGCTGGTGACGCCGGTGATTCCCGTCCGATCGATCTCGTCTGGCTGGACGTGGCGACCGAGCATCAGCGACGCAACGATTGCCAGCTTGTAGGCAGCGTCGAACCCCTCGACATCGGCGGTCGGATCCGGTTCGGCGTATCCAAGCCGCTGCGCTTCGGCCAGCATATCGGTGTAGCTGGCGCCCTCAGCGTCCATCGCCGACAGAATGAAGTTCGTCGTCCCGTTCACGATGCCGCGCACTCGTTCGATCCTGTTTGTTGCCATCACCTGCCGGAGAGCGGCAAAGAGCGGGATGCCACCGCCCACACACGCCTCGCAGAGGAATGCCGCGTCGCCGTCGCGGGCGGCCGAAAGGATGGCCGGAAGATTCTTCGAGACAGCTTCCTTGTTCGCGGTGACGACATGCTTCCCGGCCGACAGAGCGCGGATCATCAGGTCGGCGGCCGGCCGCTCACGCCCGAGAACTTCCACGACGACCTGAACCGAGGGATCGTCGATCAGCGCGTTGCCATCGTCGGTCACCAGTGCCGGATCGATCCGGGCGCGCTCCGCCTTGTGCGGTCCACGATCGAGCGCGCCGGCCAGCCGCAGCTCGATGCCACTCGTGGCGGCCAGGCTGGCCGCATCGTTGGCGATCGCGTCGGCCACCGCGCTTCCGATCGTCCCGAGCCCCAGTACCGCGACCCCGATCGTCTGCGACACGGCGCAACCTCTTTCGTGATGCCGGCCGCGATCTTGACGCGCGACCGTCTGGCTGTTATCGTCCACCCACACCGGTTGGCAGTTGCAGCCTACCGAACTCACGCCATCCATGACAACGGGAGCGACGCAAGTGATCTGGCCCTGCTGGATTATCAACGAGGAGACTATTACCGCGCACGCCGCAACGGCGTTGCGCGGGGGAACCGGCTGACGGTTTCAACAGCGCGATGACGTTCTGGCGGCAGGAGCGACGGCTCCTGCTTTTTGTTGTTCGGGATCAGGTGATGCTCCGCGCTGGAGCGCGACAGGGAGGGATTGGACCGATGGCAGACAGGATCGATGTGGCGGTGCTCGGAGCGACCGGGAGTGTCGGTCAGCGTTATGTCGAGCTTCTGGCGAAGCATCCGCAGTTTCGGCTGGCCGAGCTATTCGGGAGTGAGCGTAGCGCCGGCCAACGCTATGCCGATGTTGCCGACTGGCGTATCTCGGGCGCGCCGCCGGAAGAGGCGGTGAACAAGGTTGTCAAGCATCATGAGGAGCCGATCAATAGCCCGATTGTCTTCGCCTCGCTTCCTGGCGGGATTGCTCGCGAGGTCGAAACTCGGCTGGCCTCCGAGGGTAAAGCGGTGTTTTCGAATGCCCGGGACAACCGGATGGACCCGGATGTCCCGCTGATCATCCCTGAGGTGAATGCCGACCATGCGCGAGCGATCGACGTTCAACGCAAGCTGCGCGGCTGGGATCGTGGCTGTATCGTGACGAACCCGAACTGCTCCACGATTCACCTTGTGCTGGCGCTCAAGCCGATCTGGGATGCATATGGCATTGAGCAGGCGATGGTGACTACGATGCAGGCGACCTCCGGCGCGGGGTATCCCGGCGTGCCGTCGCTCGACCTGATCGACAATGTCGTTCCCTACATCGGCGGCGAAGAAGAGAAGATCGAGTCGGAGAGCAAGAAGCTGCTCGGCGGCTGGATGGGCGACGAATTCCAGTATGCCGACCTGCGAATGAGCGCCCAGTGCAATCGCGTGCCCGTCCGGCACGGCCACCTGGAGACGGTCAACCTCAAGCTGGGTCGGAAGGCTACGCCGGAGGAGGTTATCGAGACACTGCGGTCGTTCCGCGGCCGGCCACAAGAGCTCGGCCTTCACTCCGCGCCGGCGACTCCGATCATCGTCCGCGACCAGCCGGACCGTCCGCAGCCGGCGCTGGACCGCGATGTTGCCGCCGGGATGGCCTCGGTGGTTGGGCGTGTCCGCGAATGCTCGCTGTTTGATATCAAGTTTGTCGTCCTCGGCCACAACACGATCCGGGGCGCGGCCGGCGCATCCATCCTCAATGCCGAGATGATGCTGGCCGACGGCTATCTGCGGGTCTGAGCCGCGCCGGCCAGCGTTGGGATTTGTGCGTGGGTAGTCGGTCCGATAATCACGCACACCGCGTGGCCACCGAATAGACGTGATGGCGCCGACAGTTCTGTCAGCGCCATCACGGCTACGGGTCTGAATTACCCGCGCGGGCGCACCAGCAGGAGAGGGTGCGTCGATTCGTGGAGCACCCTCTCGGCAACCGAGCCGAAGAAGAGACGCGATACGCCGCCCCGGCCGTGCGTGGACATGAGGATCAGATCAGCTTTTTGCTCCGCGGCAGTTCTGAGGATCTCATCAGAGACCCGACCCTGACGCACCTCCGATGTTACGGCTACGCCCTTTTCACTCAGCCGCCCGGTCACCACCCCCAGATAGTTCGTTGCTTCCTCTTGCATCGCCTCTGTGTATTCGGCGACGAGTCCGTAATCAAGAGGGATGTCCGGCCCGGGGATTCTGACGGCGAGAAACTCGATGACGCGCAACAGATGCACGGCAATCGACTGGCCGCCTGGAGCGATAGCGTCCAGCCCCCGATCGAGAGCATGCTCGGAGAACTCAGAACCGTCGAGCGGCACCAGCACTCGATCGAAGGATGGCGTCACGTCCGGCGTTTCGCGCTGCGAGCGGATCACGAGCACCGGGCAGCGTGCGTCGCGCACAATGCGGTTCGCGGCGCTTCCCATCACCACCCTGCTCGCGCCGGTCCTGCCATGGCTCGTCATGACTATGAACGGGTCCTCAACGTCGCCAATTGCGCTAAGAACCTCGCTGGTGGGACTGCCGATACGGCTGACGATATCGATCTGGATACCGTCGATCTTGCTGGCGACGTCCTTGAGGTAGGCCTTTCGCTCGGCCGCCCATTCGTCGAGCTCGTTTCCGACGGCCATCGCGCTGGCTGCGCTCCACGCGCCGAACTCGACCGGGATCTCAACGACTGAGATCAGTGTCAGCCGGGCGTTGATCCTGTGGCAAAGCGCTGTTGCCCAGGGGATGGCCTGCTCTGCACGGTCCGACCCGTCGAGCGGGACGATGACTGTTGTCATCGATGAGGCTCCTCTCCTCCTGCGAAGGTCCGGCGCTGTTGCCGGTGGCAATGATACGGATACACGGTTTCGCCGGGGAAGGCAATGGCTGGCCGGCATACTGCGCCTACCAGAATGCATGCCCGGCTCGTACACTTGGCAACCGGAGTCGCAACTTGCCGGCACGTCGCCTGCCGGTCGTAAGGGCCAATTGAATGCATCGAATCATCCTGACACGACGGTCGTTTCTGCGTGTTGTCGCTGCGACTGGCGCAACGTTGCTCGCAGCTTGCAGTGGCCCGGAGGAGAAGCCGGATGCGGCGCTCGGTCCGAATGCCGCGTCGCAGCCACAAGTGGGTGCGTCTACGCAGGTTGCGAAGCCGGGCCAGACGCCATCCGGAACCAAAGGCAGCGGCGTCGCGTCGCCGACTTCGGGCGGCGCGAGCGACGGCACAATGACTGTCCGCATTGACGGCGTCCCCGAACCGTTGTTGACGCATGCGAGCTGGATGCGGGATCGATTCGTCGAGCATCTTGGCGCCGTTGCGGCTGCCGCCTCCGACAGTCGCGCAGACCTGACGATCCGTATGGCCGAGCCCGGCGCTGCGGACGCGGGACTGCCGCGGCTAGTGACAGACTATGTTGCGGTCGTGTCTCGTCGGCTGGTGGTTCGGGGAATCACGAGCGAACAGCTTCGCGGGCTTTGGTCTGGCGAGATTACCGACTGGAGCGCGCTCGGTTCACCGGTGTCGCAAAGGGTCGTGCGGGTGAAGGTGGCGGAATCCGCCGGCCCGTTCGCTGTGGCGCAAGCTGACCAGGCGGTGCCGAACCGCGACAACCTGGCGACCTTTATGGAGAATGAACCAGGCGTGCTGGCGATCATCCCGGCGGCGTGGGTCGATTTTCGATTCCGAACGTTGCGGCTCGATGACATCAGCTGGTTCCGGACGGGTGACGCGACCTGGCCGTTGCAAGTGACGATGGTGGCTGATGTCGATGACTCGCGCGAGACAGGCCTTGCCGCGCGGGCCGCGGAGGCCATCGCAACCGTGCCACTCCAGCCGGCCGTGTCGATGACCTGGGCCGGCGACATCATCATGGGCCGTCACGTCCACGTCAGGATGGTCGAGCTTGGTGATTGGGCGGCGCCATTCCGCGCGATCGCCGACGAGCTGACCTGGGCGGATGTGACGATCTCGAACCTGGAATGTTCGCTGTCAGATTCCTTCGAGACGCCGACGGACTGGTCAACATTTGAGTTCAAGACTGATACCCGCGCTGTTGCCGGACTGCAGCTCGCCGAGATCGACGTCCTCAACAGAGCGAACAATCACTCGTTCAACTTCGGCGTCGTCGGTATGGATGACACGACCGATGTCCTCGACAAGGCGGGAATCCTGCACTTTGGCATGGGCCACACCATCGAGGAATCGCGGAAGGCGGCGCTGGCCAAGGTCGGCGGCGTCACCTATGCGTTCCTTGGCTACAACGGGATCAGCGATCAATGGGATGGCGCCGAGGCAAATAGCCCGGGCACGAACCCGCTGATTGACTGGCTCGTTGTCGAAGATATCAAGCGCGAGCTGGCCGCTGGCCACGTCGTCATCCCGTTCTTCCACTGGGGCACCGAGTATGTTTACGATCCGACCGAGGAACAGCGCGCCTTTGCGCAGCTGGCGATCGACAACGGCGCGGCGATGGTCATGGGCTCTCACCCCCACTGGGTTCAGGCCGTCGAGACCTACAAAGATAAGTCGATCGTCTATTCGCTGGGGAACTTCGTCTTCGACCAGGAATGGTCACTCGAGACCAAGCAGGGGATGATCGCCGATGTCTGGATGCGAGGTGACGCGGTGCTGGCGCTCGATCTCGTCCCGGTGTTGATCGAGGATTATCATCGGCCGCGGCGGATGAGCGATGACGAAGCCTGGCCCGTCCTCCAGCATGTCTGGGACGCGAGCGACCTTATTCGCCACGGCTGATCGGCGCGGCTGGTGGAGAACCCACGCCCAGGAGAGCGATAGAGTGCGTGCTATACTGCCAGCAACGTGCGCATCATCTGGCGCGTCCACAGGAATGGCGTGCCTGTGTATAGATCGAACCCCACTGAGAAAGGTACCGCGCGATGACCTATGTGATCGCCGAGCCATGCATTGACGTGAAGGACGCCTCCTGCGTCGAGGTCTGCCCCGTCGACTGCATCCACTCGGACGACAATTCGAACCAGTATTTCATCAATCCCGACGAGTGCATCGACTGTGGCGTCTGCGCCGAGGTCTGCCCCGTCGAGGCGATCTTCTTCGAGGATGATCTGCCCGAGCAGTGGGCCAGCTTCCTCAGCCTGAACCGTCAGTACTTCGACAATCGGTAGCCGCCGATACGGCAACGCAGCATCCCCGGCAAGGCCGGGGATGTTGCGTTTTGCGCCTCTCTCACTGGATCCAGGAGGCCATATTCAGCGACGGTGAATCGCTGAACATGGCCTCGGTTGGTGACAGGGAGCGCCGCATGCTTATGATCCGAGCGAATACACCCGGAAGCTGCGGATCATCACCTGGATGTTGCCATCCAGGTAGAGGCCGGCGCCGCCGGCTGCCGAGAACTGGCTGTTCTGCGTCTCGCCAGCGAACTTGCCATCGATGAACAGGCGGATGTTGTCGCCCTTGACCTCAAGGCGATAGGTATGCGCCGTCGTGTCGAGCGGGCGATAGCCGCTCTTCAGTGTCGAGCGACTGTCCTGGCTGACAGCGTCGATGCGCCACTCGTGCGCGCAGGCGTTGCCAGCGTAGCCGGAAGACTTCGGCGGAGTTGAGTCTTTCGTCTGCGTGGCGCGCACAAACACTCCAGCGAGCTCGTTGCAGCCATGGCTTCCGATGATGGCGATCTGCGCCTCGACTGCGTAGTCCGGGCTGGTTGGCGTGAACGGGGATAGTAACGGGCCGGCGAGGGCGCCATCGGCGACCAGCGCACTGCCGTTGACTTCCCATCCTTCGCCGAGCTTCCAGTCACCCGCGCCACCCGACCAGTTGGCCGAATACACCAGCGCGCCTGGAACTGGCGTCGGCACGGTTGGCGGCTCGGTAGCGGTCGGTTCCGGCTTCGGCGTTGGAGTCGGTGGCTCCGGCTTTGGTGTCAACGTCGGCTCGGGCTTCGGTGTCGGCGTATATGTTGCCGTGGGTTGCGGCTTCGGCGTTGGTGTGTACGTTGGAGCCGGCGTATATGTTGCAGTTGGTTTCGGCGTCTCGGTGGCCGTCGGGCTTGGCTCTGGCGTCTTCGTCGGCTCGACAGGGGTAGCAGTTGCGGTTTCCGCGACTGCTGTCTCCGTCGCTACTTTCTCCGCCGTCTCCGTCGCCACAACCTTGGGAGCCACGATCGTCTTGGTTGCCTCGGCGACATGATCTTCGTCGTCATCATCGTCATCACGGGAGATGAAGAACACACCAATGAGCACGATAAAGACCAGGAAAGCGATGAGCCCGCCGATGACCCAACGCTGATACGTCTGTCTGTCCGATGATTCGGGCGGCTCGCCGCCGCCCGGTGGCTCGATCGGAGGCTCTCCCCCCGGCGGCGGCGGCGTGTTGGGAGGCACTATTGGGAGCGCGGTTGTCGGCTGATCTGGCGTGATGTCGCCGCCAGCGCCATGCATATCGCCGGCCTCGTCTGGCGCGGACGAGGCCGACGGGGTCTCGTCGTTAGTTGGTGGTCGTTGTTCGTCAGTCATCTTGCCTCCTTCGGGTATTCCGTTCAGTCTTGCGGTTGCGCCGTATCCTGGCGCGTCGGTGTTATGTGTCTGCTGGCAGCGACTCCTCACCAGAGGTGAGGAGCGCGAACGCCTCCCGTCGAGTCATCATGGGCTGGTCCTCGCGCTTGAAGCTGTAGCGGAGCAGCCAGATAACCGGCAGCAGCACGATTATCGGCGCCACGATCATGACGATACGCGGGCCGACGAGGTTTGACACGACTCCCAGCGCGATGATCGTCGACAGCGCGAGGGCGTTTTCCTGGACTTCCTTCAACCCGAACGTCGCGCCCTGACGATCGGCTGGCGTATGACGGTTGACGAAGTTGTCGACGGCTGCGCCGGCCGCGGTCGAGCCAAAATTCGTCGGCAGTGCGATGACCGACGCCGCCAGGACCTCCTTGCTGAGGTGAACGCCGAATGGCTCGAGGAGCCGGAGGGGGCTGATGATCGACACAAACGGCGCGATCGGCCTGATCAATCCAAACAGGATCATTCCCGTCGTCACGCAACCGAGGGCAACGACCGCGAGTCGCCGCTCCCCAAACCGCATGATGACCCAGGGCGCCACAACAGTTGCGACCAGAAAGCCGACGCCGGCCGGCGCGAAGATGTAGACCGAATGAGCCGGATTTGCGTTCAACACATCCCGCACATAGATCGGGATCAGCGTGGTGAATGCTTCGAAGAGCGCGACGACGATAGCGCCAGTCAGGATCATCGTCCCCACCGAGCGGTGGTCGCGAATCCAGTCCGCGTTCATGCGAAGCGAGATGGAGCGGGGCTTCCAGTCGATTTTCCGCCAGGCGCCGGGTTCTGGCTTTCCGTGTTCAACGTCCATCTTGAAGACGCGGATTGCGCCGACTGCAAACAGGACAGCGGCGACGTAGAGAACCATGTCGATGCCAGAGACGCTGATCAGCACTGGCGCGATCATCGTCGAGCCCAGCGCGGAGCCGACCGAGCCAACTAGCGCGATGACCGCGTTTACAGACGCCATCTCCGACGGCGTCGAGACAATCGCGACCGCCGCCTTCATGCTCGGTATGACGATCACCATCAGCAGGCTGGTCATGAACATGAGGAACATCAGACTGCCGACTGTAGTTGTGAGGAAGACCGCGGACAGTAGGCACAGCAGCGCCTGCATGCCGAATCCGAACGCGAGAGCGACGCGTTTGGACATCGTGTCGGCGGCGGCCCCACCCTGCACGCCGAAGAACAGCGGGGCGATGTAGGACACGGAGCCGACGAGCGAGACGCCGAGCTGTGATGCGCCGGCCTGCCCGAGGTGAACCATCGCGCCGTAGCTCAGTGTCGTCTGCGCCATCCGGCTGGTGAATCGGGAGCCGGCGAGCAACCGCACATTGCGTCGTCGGAGAATCGTTCGGTATGGGACTGGCTTGTCAGAGTTGTCTGCCGAGGGTGTCTCGGCATCCGAAAAGGTCGGCTGCATACGAGCTCCTCAGCGTGCCGCGCCGGGGATGAAGGCAAAGACCATCATCCCCGGTGAGCGCCCGGTATCAGGCAGGCTCGGCCCGCGTCCAGCGATCTTCGGGCAGAACAACTGCCTTGATCGACTGGAGCTGATAGAGGATGCCGACCACCGCGGCGACGATCCAGATGATGAGCCAGAACCACGACTCGTTCACGGTGGCCCAGGCGAGCCCGTAATGCAGGTCCACTCTGTCGATCTTGTTAATGATCAGAAGTAGCCCGGTGACGGCGGCCGCAGCGCCGACGAACGCGGTGTTGATGACGACGACATAGACCGGCAACGCCAACAGGAATGCGATGGCGAAGAAGACGATCGCGACGGCGGCGGCGATCAGGAAGATGACCCAGCCCGAGCTAACGCCGATGGCCTTCATAGCGCCCGAGCCGATCAGCGCGCCGGTTGAGCCGGCCGAGAGCAGCGCGCCGAGATACCAGAAGAGATACGCCAGCGTGCCAAAGACGACGCCGACAACGAACCCCACGATGACCGCCGTCAGATCTCCAAGGAAGCTGCCATTGGTGATCGCGGCAATCGCTGCCGCGCCCGCGTAGAATCCCGCGACAAAGCCGATAATCGGCAGCGCCACGAAGAATACCCGGAGACCAGCCAGACAGACGAGGAGACCGAACGCGCCGAGAATGAGACCGATAATGATGTCGGCCACGGAGCTACCCCCTTCTCCACTAGACCCCACGCTCCACGAAGTGATCCTGCAGGATCACTGTTTGTTGAGAACCCCCTGGTTACCCCCCGAGCAACTGCGCCTTCGCGGCCTCGAACTCAGCGTCATTGAGTATCCCGGCAGCCTTCAGGTCGGCGAGCTGCTTCAGTTGCGTGATCAGGTCGCCACCAGCAGCCGGAGCCGGCGCTGCCGGGGCCACGGGCGTAATCGTCGCTTGCGCCTGTTGCATCTGAAGCGCCGCGAGCTGTTGTTGCATCTGCTCGACATCTGTCTGGGTTTGCGCAGCTGCCTGCTGGGCTGCCTGCTGCTGCTGAGCAACGTTGGCTTTCGCGTGCTGCTTCTGCGCGACGTTGCCAGAGACCGCCGTCGCTGTGCCGGCGATCACGGCCGTGCGGGCCATCGTCCCCATCAGGCTCGGCCCACGCCGCGGTGGTGGTCGACGTCTCATAGCGCTGTTTCCCCCTTCGTCGTGTCCGGTTCGGTATCCGGCCGGCCTTAGTTAGGCCGATTCGATCTCGGCGGCAATGAGCTCCTCGATAACCGCTCGCGGGATCCGTTCGTTCAGGATAACCTGTCCGTTCGCCTCCGCGACGGCGTCCGCAAAGCGCTTGGCCCAGACGTTCTCGAACAGCATGATCCCGGCAGAGGAGTTCGGCGCCATGGCCGCCGTCAGCAGCTCGGCATCCTCGTGTGTCAGCAGCCCACTGACCTCATCCACCACCGGATCGTAGGCAGTGTACACGTCGTCAATCAGATCTCCGAGCTCGCGCTCGGAGACGTTCCCATCGGCATCTTTCGTGACGAACAGAATATCGATGATGCTGACTGTCCCGTGGTCTACCAACTCCTTCAGGGCCGGGGCGAGCTCCCCGGTGAACTTGTTGCCGGGGAATTCAACGACCAGAAGCTCGATCGGCCCAAACGGCATGTCTATCCTCCTTAGTCCAAAAAGCGCCGGTGCGCCACAGCAGACCGTGGCGCACCGAACTGAGTCTCGTTTTACTTCGATTCGTGGAACATGACAAGGAGCTGCCCGTCACTGCCCCGAAGGTCGAGCGTGCCATTGCCCAGCTCGTACGTCTTGGACTGCTCGAGCGCCTTCAGGAATCGCTGCTCCTGGATCATGATTCCCTGGTCGCAGGCCATCGCCGTCTGCGCGATCACGCCGATCTCCAGCGTGTCAGCCCCCCGCTTGTAGCTGCTATTGAAGGTATTGCAGCCGCCACTGCCACTGACGGTGCCGTCCGGAGCGAACACGGCGGTCATCGTTGTGGCGTCGACCGAGATCACGGCGTCCTCGCCGTTATTGATCCCGACGGCTTCCCACTTCGTCCGTGTCAGTTCGGTGGCCTTCAGGGTCGCGAACTCGGCAACCTTCACGTTGTCAGCGTTGTAGAGGCTGAGGTCGTCACCTTCGAGCCTGTACCGCGAGGTCTGCTCGAGAGCCAGCGAGAACTCATGCTCCTGCTTCATGACCGGCTCTTCGCACGCCATCATCGTCGATGCGCCCATCGAGAGTGCCAGTCTGTTCGAGTCGCTGTGCTTCCAGCTCCCCATGTAGTTATTGCAGCCGCCATTACCGATCAGCTTGCCATCTTCGGCAAACTTCATCGACACCAGGACAACCGGCACCGCGTCATTCCCATTCAGTTGGGTCAGTTGCCACTCGGTGTCCAGGAGCGTCGCGGCCTTGCCGGTCGTTCCGCACGCGGCCAGCAGCGACCCAAGCATCACCAGCGCAGCCAGCGCCAGCGTGCTTCTGTAGATTCGTCTCATCTTCATGTCGTGTCCCTTCGCGTCACCTACACGTCGTCGCAGTTCGACTCACCGTTATAAGACGATAGGCGCCGTTATAGTTTCACCGGGTAGCCGGGGCCCAGTGGGATACCGACCAGATACCAGATGACGAAGAGAATGATCCAGACGATCGTGACGATCAGCGTGTACGGGATCATCAGCGAGATGATCGTGCCGAGCCCTGCGCTCTTCACGTAGCGTTGCGACACGATCACGATGAACGGCAGGTAGACCATCAACGGGGTGACGACGTTCATCGGCGAGTCGCCGATTCGGTAGGCTGCCAGCACCGTCTGTGGAGCAACCCCGAGCCGCATAAAGATTGGCACGAACACCGGCGCGAAGATCGCCCACTTCGGCATCGCGCCCGGGATGATGATGTCGAGCAGCATGATCACCAAAATGAAGCCGATCAGCAGTGGCAGCGCGCCCACGTTAGCGCTCTCCAGCAGATGAGCCATTGCGCCGGCCAGCACACGCGGAATGTTGGTGAAGTTGAAGTAGGCGATGAACTGGCTGATGATCAGCAACATGAAGATCAGGCCGGACAGGCTGGCGAAGGTCTTGACGATCGCGTTGATCACATCGGTGCTCTTGGTGAACGTCTTCGCGCCGATGCCATAGCCCAGGCCGGCCAGCATGAAGATCACCGTGATCATGAAGACCAGGCTATCCATGAACGGGGTGTTGCCAATGATCGAGCCATCGACCGGGTCGCGGAGTGGGGCGCCCGGAGGAGCGGTCATCACGGCGAAGAACACGACGCCGGCCAGGATGCCATAGACCGAGTACTTCAACCCGCGTGATTCGGCGGCGTGATCGATTGCCACTTCCTCTGCCGGGACTTCGTCCCCAGCCTCGGACGGATCGTAGATGCCGAGTCGCGGCTCGATCAGCCGCGTCGTGACGAACGTGATGACGAGCGCCATCAGAATCGTGAATACCGCCGAGAAGATGAAGTTCGCGGTAATCGTGATCGATCCGGTCGGATCGGTGATCTGGATGGCCTCGTTGGTCATCTCGGTCAGCATCGCGTCGAGCGGCGCGATCAGAATATTCACCGCAAAGGCGGCGCTGACGCCTGCATAGGCTGCGGCGACGCCCGCGAGAGGGTGTCGCTTCACGCTCAGGAACGCTGCCGCGCCCAATGGGACAAGGATCAGGTAGCCAGCGTCGGTCGCGACGCTGGAGAGGCCGCCGATCAGGACGATAATGAACGTCAGCGCGCCACTCGGAGCCACAGCCACGAGCTTGCGGATCGATGCGGCCATCAGTCCGGCTTCCTCAGCGACGCCGACGCCGATCATCGCCACGAAGATCACGGCGACGACACTGAAGCTGGCGAAGTTGCCGACGAACGATGTCAGCAGGAATCGCAAGCCGCTGATCGACAGCAGGCTCTTGACTTCGACCCGTTCTGTGATGATCTCGAAGTCGGGATTGAGGATTGCGCTATCGGTGACGTCGAGAATGTTCTCGGTTGTGCCTCCGAGAATGTTGTACTCCTCGGTGACGTTTGTGCCGACCGGGACCATGATCTCTTCGACGATTCCGACGTTCATCATGTTGAGGATCGCCGACAGGATAATCACGAGTACGATCAGGTAGACGAACATCATCACTGGATGGGGAACCTTGTTCCCCGCTTTTTCGATGCCATCCAGCATCTTCTCGGTGAAGCCGCGTTTTTGTGCTTCTGGCTTCTGGGCGGCAGCCCCCGCTGCGCTCATATGGTCCTTCCCCCTACCGCGTCACCCCCGGCGCGGCTACATGCTACATGTCGAGTGCGCTTGCTATGGCCGAGCCACCGGCTCGGCCGACAACCAGATCCTCATGAATCGCCGGCACATCCTTTCGCTACTGCTGGCTCCACAGCTCGGCGAGCCGCACGCACATTTCGGTGGCGCGAGCCATGTCCTGAACGCTGACCCACTCCATCGGCCCGTGGAATGCTTGCATTCCGGTGAACAGATTCGGCGTCGGAACGCCGAGCTCGGTGAGGCGAGATCCGTCGGTGCCACCACGCGTTGGCTGCGAGAACCAGTCGACGCCGATCTCGGCGCATGCCTGGCGCGCCAGCTCAACGGGCGACATGTTGTCCTCCAGCCAGTAGCGCATGTTGCGGTACTGCGGGGTGATCTCGCAGGTGACCGTCGCGCGGGGCTCGCTGGCCTGGACTGCATCGCAGACCTTGGTCAGCAGCTCGCCGTGTTGGGCCAGGAGGTCCAGCTCGAAATCGCGAATCGCGAAGTGCATCTCGGCCGCGGCCGCTGTACCACTCATCGCGTAGAGGTGGATGAATCCCTGCCGGCCGTCGGTCGTTTCCGGCTGGAGCGTTGCGTGCGGAAGGGTCATCACGACCTTGGAGGCGAGATGCAGCGCGTTGACCATCGTGTCCTTCGCCTGCCCGGGATGGGTCGAGACGCCCTGAATGGTCACCGTGCCCTTGTCGGCGGAGAACGTCTCGTAGACGATCTCGCCAAGGTCTGCGCCGTCGAGCGTGTAGGCGTATTTTGCCTTCAGGTCTCCCGGCAAATTCGCATGGACCCCACGACCGATCTCCTCATCGGGCGTGAAGCAGATGCGGATCGGGCCGTGCGGAGTTTCCGGGTGCTCGGCGAGGTGGCGAACGAACTCCATCACGATCGCGAGGCCGGCCTTGTCGTCAGCGCCGAGCAGCGTTGTCCCACTGGCGGTAACGATGTCGTCGCCGACCTTCTTCGCCAGATACGGCATCTCGCTGGCGGAGAACACGATGCTGGGGTCGTCTGGCAGGACGATGTCGCTGCCATCCCAGGCACGGTGGACGAGCGGCTTGACGCCGGTCGCGTTGAATGCGGACGACGTGTCGACGTGCGCAAGGAAGGCGACCGTCGGGATGTCCTTGTCAACGGTGGCCGGAATCGTCGCCAGGACCGCGCCGTAAGCGGTTAGCTCGACATCCGCGAGGCCAAGCCCCTTCAGCTCCTCCACGAGCAAGTTGAGCAGATCGTACTGCTTCGCAGTACTGGGAATGGTGGCCGATGTCTCATCGGCCTGGGTGTCGATGATGCAATAACGCACGAGCCGATCCTCGAGCGCAGCGTACAGGTCGTGCCCCATAGAGCTATTCCCTTCCTTCCGATGTCTCTCGCTGTTCGCTGGCGGGTATGACAGGCCTCGACGCGAACAGATTCAACCCGAGCCGCTCTGAGAGAAGCCTCGTC
>MTKZ01024548.1_pt2 | contig 20252 bp, 15 predicted proteins | sample 1042781 | NCBI WGS metagenome assembly MTKZ01 (sample SAMN06212207, study PRJNA360539) | anaerobic digester metagenome | biome: Wastewater treatment plant; material: sludge; isolation source: anaerobic digester fed with sludge from wastewater treatment plant | place: Denmark: WWTP Viborg ... | reverse complement strand
TGGGTATTTTCACGTTCAGATCAAGAAATGCCTCATCGGTCAGTCCCGAAGACGACCAGACCCTGAGTTTGACGGTATAGCTTCCTGAAGCAGTGTATCTGTGTATGGGATCAAGCTCTGCAGATGTGTATCCGTCGCCGAAATCCCATTCAAAGTCTGCAGCATTTTCTGATTCGTTGGTGAACCAGACCTCCTCTCCCACCACAGGATCGCCCGGACTTGCCGAGAACCAGGCGCGTGGGGATGATTCGCAGGAAAAGAGAATCAGAGAGAGAACGAGTGATAAATAAGTTAACCTTTTCATGGTTATTGGAATTAAGTTACATTTGAATAAAGTCAAATTTGATGCCATGTTATAAGACGGATAAGTTTATTTTTTGATGCACCCCGATAATAAAAATTCACTAAATTTGCACCTCAATAAAATTGACTTATGGCAATGATAAAGATAACGTTCCCTGATGGCTCTGTAAAAGAATTCAGCAGCGGCATCAGCAGTATTGAAATAGCCAGGCAGTTAAGTCCGGGACTTGCAAGGGAAGTGTATGCAGCAACTGTAAACGGAAGTGTGGTTGATCTTACGAGACCGGTAACATCCGATGCAACTCTCATCCTTCACAAATGGGATGATGAGCCAGCACGGCATGCTTTCTGGCACTCGTCGGCTCATCTAATGGCCGGAGCCCTCGAATCGCTGTACCCTGGTATAAAATTCGGAATAGGACCTGCTATTGAGAACGGATTCTATTATGACGTGGATCCCGGGGATGGAAGAGTGATAACCGAGAGCGATCTGCCTGCCATAGAAGAAAGGATGAAAGAACTTGCAGCCTCTGATCTTGAATATATAAGGAAGGATGTGAGCAAGAAGGAAGCGATGGATCTTTTTGCAGCCAAAGGAGATGAATACAAGGTAGAGCTCATTGGTGAACTGGAAGACGGAACAATTTCACTTTACACACAGGGAAGCTTTACCGATCTCTGCCGCGGACCGCATCTTCCATCAACTGGTCCCATCAGGGCAATTAAGCTGCTCAGTCTTGCAGGAGCATACTGGAGGGGCAACGAGAAGAACAAAATGCTTACCAGGATCTATGGGATCACCTATCCGAAACAGAAAATGCTGGATGAATACCTCCAGATGCTTGAGGAAGCAAAGAAACGGGATCACCGTAAGATAGGGAAAGAGCTTGAGCTTTTTACTTTCTCACCAAAAGTCGGCATGGGGCTCCCTCTCTGGCTGCCAAAAGGATCTGACCTGAGACAGAATCTTATCAATTTCATGACTAAGGTTCTCAGGAAAAGGGGATACAGGATTGTTGCCACTCCCCATATCGGTAACGTTGATCTCTACAAAACATCGGGGCACTATGAGAAATACGGCAAGGATTCCTTTCAGCCCATGCATACACCGCAGGAAGGTGAGCAATTCATGGTTAAACCAATGAACTGCCCCCATCACTGCGAAATATTCAATGCCACGCCCCATTCCTACAAGGATCTTCCTTTAAGGATGGCCGAGTTCGGAACGGTATACAGATATGAGCAGAGCGGTGAACTTCACGGGCTTACAAGAGTGAGAAGCTTTACCCAGGATGATGCCCACCACTTTTGCAGGCCTGATCAGCTTAAAGAGGAGTTTAAAAGCATTATTGACCTGGTTCAGTTTATTTTCAAGGCCGTGAGTTTTACGGAATTCACCGCACAGGTCTCTCTCCGTGATCCTGATAACAAAGAGAAATACATCGGTTCCGACGAGAACTGGGAAAAAGCGGAAAAGGCCATAATAGAGGCAGCAGCAGAAAAGAATCTCGAGACAACTGTAGTTCCCGGCGAAGCTGCATTCTATGGTCCCAAGCTCGATTTTATGGTAAGGGACGCAATAGGACGCAAATGGCAGCTTGGAACGATCCAGGTCGACTACAACCTTCCGGAAAGGTTCGACCTCACTTACAACGGAAGCGACAATCAAAAACACCAGCCTGTGATGATCCACAGAGCTATTTTCGGATCGATGGAACGTTTCATAGCGCTCCTTATCGAGAATACAGCCGGTAAATTTCCTCTCTGGCTAGCTCCCGAAAAAGCTGTAATCCTCACTATCAGTGAAAAATTTAATGATTATGCTTTAAAAGTTTTGGATTTTCTAAATAATTCCGATATTTGCACACTAATTGACGACAGGAACGAGAAGATAGGTAAGAAGATCAGGGATAATGAATTAAAGAGGATTCCATACCTTCTTATCATCGGGGAAAAAGAGGCAGAAAACGGAACTGTTGCCGTCAGAAAGCAGGGTGAAGGCGACAAGGGAAGCATGAAAATTGAAGAATTTGCCGCTTTTGTCATGCAGGAGATCAACAGGGAAGTTGCGTACTGATTGTACAATTAATAAAAAGAGTATTAACAAAAGTTAGGAGGAAAGAGCTATTACCCTACCACTAAGGAGAAGTCCTGCCAGAGTTGCCCAGCAGGCTCACAAGATTAACAACAGGATCACTGCGCGGGTGGTCAGAGTTGTCGGTGATGGAATAGAAACAGCAGTAATGAGCATCCAGGATGCTTTGAGACTTGCGGACCAGATGGAGCTCGATCTTGTTGAAATTTCCCCGAATGCGGATCCCCCTGTTTGCAAAATTGTTGATTATCAGAAGTTTCTTTATCAGCAGAAGAAGAAACAGAAAGAAGCAAAAGCCAAAGCAGCCAAGATAGTGGTGAAAGAGATACGATTTGGCCCCAACACTGATGATCACGACTATAACTTTAAGCTCAAACATGCAATGAAATTCCTCGAGGAAGGTGCAAAGGTAAGAGCTTACGTGTTCTTTAAGGGGCGTTCGATTCTGTTCAAGGAACAGGGTGAAGTCCTGCTTCTCAGGTTCGCAAACGACCTGGAAGATTACGGGAAGGTTGAACAACTTCCAAGGCTTGAGGGCAAGAGGATGATAATTTCTCTTTCCCCGAAGAAGAAGAATTAGTTTTTTACAAGTATATTTTAAGGAAATGCCAAAAATGAAGACGAACTCCGGTGCAAAGAAGAGATTCTCTCTTACCGGAACAGGGAAGATCAAGAGGAAGCATGCATTTAAGCGTCATATCCTGACCAAAAAAGCGACGAAACGCAAAAGAAATCTCACTTATTTTGGCCTGGTCGACAAAGCCGACACGAAGAACGTCAAACTTCTCCTTGCCAGCAAGTAAATATTTGTTTCACCGATTGAAAAACACAATTAGTATTAACAGATTGTTCAGCAGATAAGAGTCCGGTTCATAGCGGAACGCTGACATTCAAAAAAATGAGTTATGCCACGATCAGTAAATTCAGTAGCCTCGAGAGCCAGGAGAAAAAAGGTTCTCAAGCAGACAAAAGGTAATTTCGGTTCAAGAAAGAACGTCTTTACGGTTGCAAAAAACACCCTCGACAAGGGGATGGCTTATGCATACCGCGACAGAAGGAAGAAAAAAGGTGAATTCAGGGCTCTCTGGATTCAGAGGATAAATGCCGGTGTAAGGCAGTATGGAATGAGCTACTCCCAGTTTATCGGCAACCTTGAGAAGAAAGGTATAGAACTAAACAGGAAAACACTTGCCGACCTGGCAATGAATCATCCCGAAGCCTTCAAGGCTATCGTCGAAAAAATAAAATAAGGTCATGCCATGGCATGACCCGTTACGTGCCCGGTACACGCATACGAAATAAAAAATAGGGACATGCCATGGCATGTCCCTATTTTTATTTTTTCCCCGAAACGTATCCTTATTTTATCCCCATCGCGAAACGCTTAAAGCGGATCTTCTTTAAACCGGTGGCTTCCTTGTCGATCGACAACCATATAAACTTTGGCTTTCCCACTACGTGATCCTGCGGAACAAAACCCCAGTACCTCGAATCGGCCGAGTTGTGACGGTTGTCTCCCATCATAAAGAAATAGTCCATACTGAATGTGTAGGAATCCGAAGGCTGCCCGTTAATGAATATGGTTCTTCCTTCAACGCGCAGGTCATTGCCTTCATAAACATCAATTATCCTTTCATAGAGGCACAGGTTGGAAGTGTCGAGCTTCACCACCGCCCCTTTTGAGGGTATCCACAAAGGACCGAAGTTGTCCTCGTTCCACCTGTAAACCGGACTGTGAGGAAAGATATGCGGGGCATATTCTCCCGGTCGTGAAAAAACAGGAGCTACCTCCCTCACGTTTGCAAATTTACCTATTGCTTCGGCATTTGTCCTTGTAAGAGGCAGATAGTACGCTGAGCCCGAAACCATATTCTGATCGGAACGTGCAATTCCCATTCTTTCAAAAACTTTTGGATTAATTGTGGTCCCGTTGGTGCTGACAACATAATTGAACTGCTGCGATTCATTCTCAGTAACCTCCGCTCCATTAATATATACCACACCCTGGCGTATCTCGAGAGAATCGCCGGGAAGCCCGATACAACGCTTCACATAATTATCGCGCCTGTCAACCGGACGATAGATTATTGTGAACCTGTCCCTCACCTCATTCCTTGCCGCATTGAGATACCAGGATTCCGGACGGGCGGGTTGACTTCCATAGCTGTCGCGTGCCATCATTTCCCTTGCTGTACGCCGGACTATTTCATAATAACTTGTGACCTGCTCCTCGACAACCACAGTGTCGCCGGCAGGGAAATTAAAAACTATCGCATCGTTGTGCTTCACATGTCCCAGCCCCATAAGTCTTTTGTAAGGCCAGTGAACTATGTCCGACCACGACTTCCCTTTTGTGAGAGGCATCGTATGCTGCGTGAAAGGGAATGCCACCGGAGTATTGGGCATCCTTGGGCCATAAGCCAGCTTGCTAACAAAGAGGTGATCGCCGATAAGAAGCGATTTTTCCATCGAACCTGTTGGAATCCTGTAGTTCTGGAAAAGGAAGATGTTGATAAGTGTAACGGCTACAACAGCAAAGATTCCCGCATCGAGCCATTCGACAAATGAATTGTTCCTCACGTCCCTTTTTTTCCAGAAGGTCCAGTTCACCTTTTTCGATACATATATGTCGTAAATTATTGCAAGACCGGCAAGAAGCCAGTAATTACCAATCCATATTACTACAAGAAGGTATATGGCGGCTGCGATCCCAAAACGTATCAATTGTATTTTTTTCTCACTCATTTTGTGCTAACGTATAAGATGCGGCAAAAATATAAATAATTATCAGAATCTCAGCACGTCTTCCATTGTGAAGACCCCTTTTCTGTTGCTGATGAACTCGGCAGCAACGACGGCTCCCAGAGCCAGGCCCTTTCTTCCCTTTGCCTCATGCTTCAGGCTGATCGTGTCGATCTCCGAGTCCCAGCTGATGGTATGAGTACCGGGGACCATTCCTTCGCGCACCGAGCGGACGGGGATCATCCTCTCCCCTGCTTCCCTTTCAAAACCCCAACCATCATAGTTTCCGTTCTGAGCCGAGATCCCGCCTGCAAGAGTAATAGCCGTACCGCTTGGTGCATCCAGCTTTTTTGTATGGTGTATCTCTTCAATAAAAGGTTTGTATCCGGGATATGCTGAAAGACAGCGTGCAAGCTCGGCATTGAGCCTGAAAAGGATATTAACTCCTATGCTGAAGTTCGTTGAATGAATGAACGAAACATCATTCTGCAGACATAGCTCTTCCGCCCGCCGGTAATCGTCCTGCCAGCCGGTGGTTCCGCACACAACAGGGACCTTCATTTTCAGGCAACTGGCTACATTGCCGAAAGCAGTTTCAGGTGTCGTGAATTCAATGACAACATCCGATTCTGCAAGATTAGCCTCATTAAGGTCCTGCAAATTATCCTTGTCTATAATAAGATTTATGGAATGTCCCCTTTCAAGAGCGGCCTTTTCAATTTCATGGCCCATCCTTCCGTAACCAATTAGCGCAATCTTCATTTTTCCGGTTTTATGCGAATTTATTCCTTTTCATCAAAGGGATATCTTAAGAATTGCTTAATTTTTAACAAGTGATGAAAAAAGACTGAATACGTGCGCCCATTGGTATCATGACAATAAACAGGCTGCACAAGGGAAAAATGCTTTCCGGTCATTTTAGCCGGCGGGCTGACTTTTAAATCCATTTTTTCATATATTTCCGCTCTTAAAGAAAATTTCAAATGAACACAACCATTCTTCCGATAATTATTGCCATCATGACAGCAACAGTTGCATGCAACAACAGGGAAAAGGCCGATCTGGTCATTATTAACGGAAAGGTTCTGACTATCGATTCCGGAAATCCATCTGCTGAGGCTGTAGCTATCAGTGGTGAGAAGATAATTGCAGTCGGGTCGGACCAAGAGATTTCGCGGATGATCCTTGAAGGAGTAACTGAGATAATAGATGCAGGAGGAAGACTTGTCCTTCCTGGATTCAATGACGCGCATGTCCATTTCGGCCCTCTCGATCCCGATTACATAGAACTCAGATATGTTACCGATCCCTCAGTAATAACACAAAAGGTAAAGCAACAGGTTGAAAGGTCGGAACCAGGTCAGATAATCAGAGGAGGGCACTGGGTGCATGAGCTGTTCACCGACAGGAAATGGCCCGCGAAGGAACTCATCGACGGCGTGTCGCCCGATAATCCCGTACTGCTGTCTCGTGCCGACGGGCATTCAATGCTTGTGAACAGTTATGTCCTGAAGAAATCGGGAATTACCAGGTCCACCCCCGATCCTTTTGGCGGAGAGATCCAGAGAGATCCCGCGACAGGAGAACCAACAGGTATCCTCAAGGATGCCGCCATGGATCTTGTCAGAACAGGAGAACAGGTAATTACAAGAAGTCCCGCTGAAGAAGAGGAAAGAACCTGGCAGGGTTATCTTCTTGCAATGAAGGAAGCCCGCGAACTTGGAGTTACCAGTGTTCAGAATGCCGGAGGCGCCGACTTTGAAGCATACGACAGGCTGATGCAGGAAGGACTTCTTACCTGCAGGATCGATATCGGTGCCCCGCTTACTGCCGACACAACTGTACTTAAGCAGTACCGGGAAAAAGAGAGCCTGTACCCGAAAAACGGCAACTGGATAAGGTTCGGTTATCTGAAAGCATTTTCCGACGGCTCGATAGGGTCCTCAACAGCCCTCATGATGGAGCCCTACAGTGATGATCCCTCAAATTCAGGCCTTGCCATGTGGAAGTACGAGGAACTTGAGAACACGGTTGTTACCGCTGACAGAATGGGCTTCCAGATAGGCATACATGCAATCGGAGACAAGGCAAACAACTGGGTTCTCAATGCCTTTGAAAAAGCTATTGAGGTAAACGGCCGGCGCGACAGCAGACACCGTGATGAGCACTCCCAGACACTTCTTCTTACCGACATCCCGAGATTTGCACAGCTGGGGGTTATACCTTCGATGCAGCCGACCCACTGCATCTCCGATAAGCTCTTTTATGAGAGAAGAGTCGGATATGAAAGATGCCTTGGAACCTACGCATGGAGGAGTCTTACAGCTTCGGGAGCAATGCTGGCATTCGGTACCGATTACCAGGTGGAGCCCCTGAATCCCATGGAGGGGCTTTATGCAGCAGTAACACGGAAAGACAGGCTTGGTGAGGCCGGAGAAGGATGGTTCCCTGAGCAGAAACTCACCATGGAGGAAGCCATCAGATACTACACACTGGGATCAGCCTACGCCCAGTTCATGGACGACAGGAAAGGGATGCTCAGAAAAGGCTACCTTGCAGATATTGTCATTGTCGACAGAGATCTTCTGACGATATCCGAAGATGAGATAATGAAGACCAAAGTCGATTATACAATTACGGGAGGCCGTATCGTTTACAACCGCGGAAAATAGATCCTTATCAAAGTCCCGAAAGGAATGAAAGGATCTTCATTGCTTCCTCCCTTGTGCTTCCGCAAAACTCCGGTTCAGCTTTAAAGTCGCTGCACACCTTTGGCCTTTCCGGCGAGTTGTACAGCACACATCTGTAATCACCAGCAAGATGAATGCACCTCACTCCCGCAGGCTTACCCTCCGGCATCCCTGGAATCGGCGAGGATATTGAAGCGGCAATACAACAGGCGCCACAACCTTCACGACAATCCATAGCTATAATGATATCAATTTAATATTATATTGATATCTTTTTATATCATTATTATATCATACTGATATAATACAGATATTTAACATTCTTTTTCCTTCCTTGAAAAAAAATCCCGTAGTAAAAGTCCCGGGTTCAGGATAAAGTAAAAATAATGAAAAAAGCCCTGCTGAACACCTCTTCTGCTGATTGCATTTAATAAATAATCCGCCTGCCTTCCGGACGACTGTCGCAATCCGGCGGAATCAAATGAGATTTATTAAAGCCGGTGTATGATTATTAGACATATTATTGTCTTATTATCATACAGTAAGCAGCTTCTGTGGATCTATATCTTACTGTTTTTATGACACTTACAGACAATGGCACAACATTTGATTTATTAAGGAAAATTCATGTCAGGAAAATGAACAGGACACTACGCACATTGATATTATTTCTGGTTGCAGGATATACCAGCCTGTCTGCACAGGAGAGCGGGAAATGGACCCTACAGGATTGCATAAACTATGCAGTGGAGAACAACATCGGTCTGCAGAGGCAGATGCTTCAGACCGGGCTGGCTGAAGCAGATCTGCTTAAGGCAAGGATGGATATGCTGCCATCCCTGAATTTTGGTTCAGATGCACAGATGGGTTTCGGAAGGTCGATCGACCCGGTAACAAACCTCATCACCTTTGAACAGAACATAAGCAACTCCTATTCCATCAATTCATCATTCAGGATCTTTTCGGGGTTTGCTGCCCTGAATGCTATGGCGGCTAACAAATTCATGCTGAAAGCAGGTATAGAAACCGAAAAGGTTTTCAGGAATACCCTGGTTGTAAACATTCTCGGAGCCTACTATCAGGTTTTGTATGCAAAAGGCCTCGAGGAAGCAGCAAAAATGCAGGTTGAACAGTCGGAAAAACAGCTTTTCAGGATTCAGAAGCTTGTGGAGAACGGGAGAGAAGCCCTCTCAAAGCAATTTGAAATGGAAAGCAGGGTATCGGATGACAGGCTTTCATATACAATTGCCATGAACACATCAAGCCAGGCGCTTACCTCCCTGAAACAAATGCTCCAGCTTGCTCCGGGAACAGAGTTTGATATCCTGATGCCCGAGCTCGGCAATATTCTTATCACTGATGAGGAATTCAGAGTCGACAGTATATATGCAATAGCATCCGGAACCCTTCCACGCCTGAAGGCCATAGATTATGAGCTTACGGCAGCAAAAAGGCAGGTTGCAGCAGCCAGGGGAGGAATTTTCCCGCGTCTCTCAGGAGGAGGAGCAATATTTACCGGATTCTACAAGATCACCAGCAAGGATGCTCCCGAGCAGGATCCTTTCACCACACAGTTGAAGAACAACAACAGCCAGGCGGTATATCTGAGTCTCGATATTCCCCTTTTTAACAACTATACCGTTGGAAGGAACATCCGGCAGGCAAAGATCCGTAAAAGCGACGCTGAACTAAGGCTGGAACAGGAAAAAAACAATCTCTATACTGATATCGAGAACGCCTGTCTCAATTTCAACAGGGGGAAAAGCGAATTCACAGCCGCTTCTTCCAATCTCGAATTCAACAGGAAGTCGTTTGATGCGGTGGAAAAGAAATTTGAGGCAGGACTCACGGACGTCACAGACTATTCAGCTGCAAGTACCACCCTTTTCAGGGCTGAGACCGAAGCGCTGAGGACCAAGCTGCAGCTTCTTATCAGAAAGCTCACCATAGAATTCTATACAACCGGAGAATACGAATTATTGATTAACAACTAAATAAACAACATCTGCAATGGATAGACCTATTGAAACAATGGATAAGGCCATTCCCAGGAAAAAAGGGCTTCAGAAGAAACACATTGGTTATATTGTTGGCGGCCTTCTGATCATATTGCTGTTTTACATGGCTTTTTTCACGGACCGGACCTCCACTTATAAAGTCGAGAAAGACAAGCTTATCATCGAACAGATTACCGAAGGCCAGTTCAACGATTACATTACCGTTCCCGGAACCGTTGAGCCGATAAGTACCATTTTCCTTGATGCTCAGGAAGGCGGTCGTGTTGAGGAGATACTCATCGAAGAGGGAAGCATGGTGAAGGAGGGGGATATAATACTCAGGCTAAGCAATCCCGACCTGTACCTCAATATCCTTGACAGTGAAGCACAGCTGGCTGAGAAGGAAAACTTCCTGAGAAACACTCAGGTAACAATGGAGCAGGAAAGGATAGCCATCAAGAAGGAGCTTATCAGCCTCAAATATGACATAGAAAGGAAAAAGAGAAATTATGATCAGAATGCCAGGCTGATAAAGGACAACCTCATCTCGATGGAAGAGTTCATAAGATCGAAGGAAGATCTTGATATGGCGGTACAGTCGCGGGATCTTTTTATTGAGAGGGAAAGGCAGGATTCAATCTTCAGATCGGTCCAGGTCGAAACTCTTAAATCGAATCTCGACAATATGCGCAAAAACCTTGCACTCGTGCGTCAGAGGGTCGAAAACCTCAATGTCAGGGCAACGGTCGACGGGCAGCTTGGACTTCTGGTTCCCGAGATCGGACAGTCGATCTCCAGGGGAGCCAACATGGGTCAGATCAACGTTCTGACCTCATACAAAGTTACCGCACAGATCGATGAACACTACATCGACAGGGTAAAAACGCAGCTTACCGCTACCCTCGACAGGCAGGGAAAAGAGTACAATCTTGTCGTAAAAAGAGTCTATCCCGAAGTCAGGAACGGGACATTCGAGATCGACATGGTTTTCGCCGACAGCATGCCTGAGAATATAAGGACAGGGCAGACATATTATACAAGTCTTCAGCTCGGACAACCCAAAATATCAATGCTAGTCCCGATCGGTGGCTTCTTTCAGGTTACCGGCGGCCAGTGGATCTTTGTTCTTGACCCGTCGGAGTCGTTTGCTCTTAAGCGTTCGATATCCCTGGGAAGAAAGAATCCAAAATACTATGAAGTCCTCGAAGGTCTGACCCCTGGTGAAAAAGTAATTGTTTCGGGATATGAAACTTTCGGGAAAAACGAAAAACTGGTTCTTAAAAAGTCAAAATAGATAAACATTTGTAATAAATTGAGCCATGATCAAAACCAACGAATTAACCAAGATTTTCAGAACAGAAGAAGTTGAGACTACTGCTCTGAATAAAATCAACCTCGAAGTAAAAGAGGGTGAATACGTAGCAGTAATGGGACCCTCGGGTTGCGGTAAATCGACTCTTCTGAATATTCTGGGGCTGCTCGACAATCCCACATCCGGAAGCTATCTTTTCAACGGTACTGAAGTCGCCAATCTCAAGGAGCGCGACAGGACTGTTTTCCGCAAGGGCAACATCGGATTTGTCTTCCAGAGCTTTAACCTCATTGATGAGCTGAATGTTTTTGAGAACGTCGAGCTTCCTCTTATCTACCTGAAGATGAAGACCGGCGAAAGAAAGAAGAAAGTCGAGGAAGCTCTTGAAAGGATGAAGATAACTCATCGTGCCAAGCACTTTCCCCAGCAGCTTTCGGGCGGACAGCAGCAAAGAGTGGCGATAGCCAGGGCGGTTGTCGCAAATCCCAGACTGATACTTGCCGACGAGCCTACAGGTAACCTCGATTCCAAAAACGGTATTGAGGTAATAAACCTTCTTTCGGAATTAAACAAGGAGGGAACGACCATTATCATGGTTACCCACTCCGAAAGGGATGCAGGTTATGCCCACAGGATCGTAAACCTGTTCGACGGGCAAATCGTGTAAGGCTTGTTGTATAAAAAAAAGGCCATGCCATGGCATGGCCTTATAGGTTATATTTACGGATTTTATTATAAAGGGTTTGTCTTGTTATCCCAAGCTTATCGGCGACCACACTTAGATTACCATCATGTCTTCTGAGAGTTTCGAGGATATGTTTCGCCTCCATTTCGGCCAGGGTAAGTTCTTTGTGAGGAATGTTTCTTGACGAGGGTCTGAATTCAAAATCAGAAGGAAGAAGTACAGACGAGTCACTCATGATAACTGCTTTTTCAACAGCATGACGAAGTTCTCTCACATTTCCCGGCCAGGAATGGTGAGACAGCTTTTCAAGCGCATGAGTGTTGAACTTCATCTGATCTCTGTTATATTTTTCACAGTAATATTTAAGGAAATGATTTGCAAGGATGGGAATATCATCAACCCTGTCGCGCAAAGGCGGAACGTCGATTACGATTGTATTTATCCTGTAAAGCAGATCCTCCCTGAATTTTCCTTCCTGCACCATTCTGTTAAGGTCACGGTTTGTGGCACAGATAAGGCGTATATCCACTGATATCTCCCTGTTTGATCCTATTCTGGTTATCTTCCTGCTCTGAAGGGCATTAAGGAGCTTTGACTGCGAGCTGAGCGGGAGATTGCCTATCTCATCCAGAAAGAGGGTACCTCCCGAGGCCAGTTCAAATTTTCCTTTTCGGTCGTCCCTTGCATCCGTAAATGCGCCCTTCACATGTCCGAAAAGCTCACTCTCAAAAAGGGTTTCAGGCACTGATCCCATATCGACGCTTATCATCAGTTCTCCTGCCCTGCCCGACCGCTTGTGGATTTCACCTGCAAGAAGCTCCTTGCCTGTGCCGTTCTCACCGGTTATCAGAACATTGGCATCAGTGGCAGCAACCTTCTGAACAATGTTCAGAACATTTATCATTGTGGGCGAAGCACCATAAACCAGCTTTTCAACTCCCCTTACCATCATTAACAGAATGAGACACGAAGATAAAAAAACCAGTCAGTTTTTATAATATCTGCGCTGCTTTATGAAAAAAATCTGCAACAATCCGTAAGATTGAACGTCTTTAAGAAAAACGATAAAAATGACAGTCAGGTTAAATCCAAACGAAGTTGTCCTGAAAGCAGGAGACACGAATCAGGTCATCGAAAACAGGACGGTTGAAGGCAAACTAATTGTTACCAACCAGCGGATATATTTTAAGACCATTGCTGAAGAGCTCGACAAGTTTAATCTTGAGATCCTCTTTGAGAATATCCTGGAGGTTATTTTTTACGGCAAGGGTTTTTTCTTTACCAAGGGGCTGAACATTGTTACCCGTGACGGTAAAAACTATGAATTCCCACTCAGAAAAAGAGACGAGATAGGGCAGCTCATCAACAAAATGTATTGAAAAAAATACATCCTGTTGATTCAATATAGATAAAAAAAGGAAACCCGGCCAATCGGCCGGGTTTTGCATTGCAGTCCCTGCTTTCAGGGTGTAACCTTCTTTTACAGTCGACAAACCATTATCCCTTAAGTCCTATTCATATTTGAGCGACTGGGCAGGATTTACCCTTGCAGCTTTCAGTATCCTGTAACTTATTGTTATTGTGGCAACCGAGAGCGCTACTGCAAGACCAGCCAGGAAGCTGAATGCGCCGGCGTTGATCCTGTAGTAGAAATTCTCAAGCCAGTTTGAGGCTATATAATAAACCAGTGGCCAGGCAATAAGCGCAGAAACAGAGACCAGAATCATTATTTCCTTTGAAATCACAAAATAAATACCCGATACCGATGAGCCCATTGCCTTTCTCACTCCAATCTCCTTTGTTCTCTGTTCAACGGTAAATGATGTGAGGCCGAATAATCCGAGAGCAGCGATAAGGATTGCCAGAGCCGAGAATATCACAGCAAGCTTTGCATTCTGTTTTTCCTGCAGATACATTCGCTCAAAGTCCTCATCGACAAAATAATACTGGAGGGGGTCATTGGATGTAAACTGCTTCCATCTGCTCTCTATTTCGCTAATCGTCTGCTGGTAATTCATTGCTGAAAGCCTGACGGTAACATAACCCCAGTTCTGGTTCTCTCCCTTGCTGACAAGAATGTAAGGTTGAATGGGATTTCTAAGCGATTCAAAATTGAAGTTCTTCACAATACCAATGACCTGCAGGTACTGAAACCTGCCTGAATCCTGAGGAAGCATGAACCTGGTGTTTGCAATGTCGGTTACTCCGAAGTTCTTTGCGGCGCTTTCATTTATTATGCATGCATCCCTATCGGATGTGAATGATCTGTCGAAATCTCTTCCTGTGACCAGAGTCATCTTGTAGGAATCGATATAATCATAATCAACCCAGTTGGTCTGGAGCAGGATCGTTTCGTCCCTCCTTCCCTCAATAGCGTAGCCGTTAAGGTTGTTGTTTCTGCCAGGCACCGCAGTTGAGCTTGCAATACTTACCACGCCGGGGATCTCCTTCACTGCCTCCTTGAAGGCTTCAACGCGGTTCTGAAGCGTATGTGCCGCGTTTATAACCAGAAGCTGCTCCCTGTCGAATCCGACATCCTTGTTTAGCATGAAGAAAATCTGCCTGTACATCACGAGGGTTCCTGTAATAAGAAGTATCGACACCGCAAACTGAAACACGACAAGCACCCTTCTAATCCTTCCGTTCCTCATCGAACCTTTCACGCTCCCCTTCAGAACCTCTGAAGGATTGAAAGAGGAAAGGAAAAATGCAGGATAGCTTCCGGCAAGTATGCCTACAAACAGAGTGAAACCAAGAAGGACCGGAATTTTATACCAGCTGTCGAACAGGGAAAGACTGAGATCAGATCCCAGCAGATTATTGAAAAACGGGAGTGTTATCCTGATCACAACAAGGGCTATTATCAGTGAAAGGAACGACAGTATAAATGACTCGGAAAGAAATTGTGAGATCAGCATTCCCCTTGTTGAACCGGAAATCTTTTTTATCCCTACCTCCTTTGCTCTTCTGGTTGCTTGCGCAGTTGCCAGGTTCATAAAGTTAATAGCTGCTATCAGTATTATAAGCACCGAAATGCTTGCAAATATCCAAAGGTATTTAGGATCGCTCGCTTCCTTAAACTCCTGCTGTATTGAAGGATCGAGATGTATGTCTTTAAGGCTCTGCAGGTAGTACCTGTATTTGTTACCCTGCGACATGAACTCATCAATAGATATTCCCATGAAGCGTTCGACCTGAGGGCCTGCGTACTTCTCGAGCAAGGCAGGGATCTTGTCATCAACCGTGGTATAGCTTGAGTTAGGTTTCAGCAGGACATAGGTACTGAAACTGTTGCTTATCCAGACAGGGTCCTGTGAACGCGGATTAGTCATGAAAGACAAAAGGATACTGGCTTCAAAGTGAGAATTGCCCGGGAAATCGGCCATAACGCCCGAAACGATGTATCGGGCAGTATCGTCTCCTATTTTTATTGCTTTGTCAATCGGATTTTCATTTCCGAAAATTTTCCTTGCAGTCGACTCGGAAAGCACGGCACGCCTCGGCTGGTTAAGTACGTTCTTGGGATCTCCCTTCAGAAGAGGGATGGAGAAGAAGTTGAAAAAGGCCGAATCAGACTCCACAATGTTATCGTCGGTAAAAGTCAGGTCGTCGTATTCTATGACTGTTGGTCCCCTGCCGGTAAGCCTTAGGTAATCTTCCACCTCAGGAAACTCATTTAACAATGTAGGTCCTATGGGTGCACAGGTAAAGGCCCCCACGAATTCCTGCCCTCCCATCTTGCCATTGAGAACGATCCGGTAGATCCTGTCCTTTTTTTCATTGAACCGGTCAAAACTAGCTTCATTTATCACATAAATTGCTATCAGAAGACTGCATGCTATTCCTATCGATAATCCGAGAATATTTATAAGAATATAAGATCTCTGTCGCTTAAATGATCGCAAACTGTGGGCAATAAGATTTCTGAGCATAAATGAATGTATTTAGTTCTTTATTAAACAATTACTTATTTTCTACCGAGATTAAATCCGGAAAATTTCTCTTTTTGTAAAGACGAAAAAGGTTGCCAAGTGTTGCACTTTAAAAAAAATAAAGTCTTTAGAGTAAAGAAAATTAAACCTGGAGGTCATTAATTTTTCTCATGGCAGAATGTTGTCACAAAAAATAATGGCCTATATTTAAATTACTAATATACCAGCCATATGCTTAAAAACCTGCTTAAGACCACTTTAAGATATATCCGCAAACATCCCGGATATAGTCTGTTGAATGTACTGGGCCTGACTCTTGGAATTACGAGCGCCCTGTTCCTTATTATTTATGTCTCGGATGAACTAAGTTACGACCGTTACCACGAGAAAGCTGAAAGAATCTACAGGGTATCCTCGAAGATAACAGAGACTGATGACCAGTTTACATGGATCGTTGCACAGATACCCTTCGGTCCCCAGGTAGCAAGGGACTATCCCGAAGTGGAATCGTTCACCCGTTTTATCAACATGCCGCGGGCAGCCTATAAATTTGAGGACAAGGAATATATTGAGGAGAACTTCTTCTACGCCGATTCAACTGTATTTGACATATTTACATACAAGGTAATCAGGGGAGAAGTAAAGTCGGCAGTTAAAGACCCGAAGAAGATCGTTCTTACCGAGACGGCAGCAGGCAGGTACTTCGGAGATTCAGATCCGGTAGGAAAAGTACTTACCTCGGGTGAAAACACCTATGAAGTAACAGGTGTGATTGAAGATGTCCCTTCAAATTCACATTTCCGTTTTGAAGCTCTGGCAGCCAGGAACAACCTTCCGAAAGAACTTGGCAACTGGGGCAACTTCGGGGTCTTTACATATCTTTTACTGCCCGGGGGACTGGACGTAAAAGCTTTCGAGACGAAGATACAGGGGATGTACGAAGCACATATGAAATCTATATTCGGTCCGTTGAACATAAATATCGAATATATACTTGAACCGATCAGGAAGATCCACCTGTACTCCACTAATGCGGCAGAGCCTGAACCCACCGGCAGCATTTCATATGTATATATCTTTGCTATAGTAGCTGTTTTTCTGGTACTTATTGCCGCGATGAACTATATGAACCTTGCTACGGCAAGATCAACGCAACGGGCCAGGGAGGTAGGCCTGAGGAAGGTTGTGGGATCGCGGCGATCGCTTCTTATAATGCAGTTTCTCTCAGAATCAGTTCTTCTTACTTTAATTTCTCTTATAATAAGTATTATTCTGCTGCTTGTCCTGCTACCACGGTTCAACACCCTGGCAGGAAAGTCTTTTGACATTGGTATTCTTCTCAGCCCGGCAGTGCTGATATCTGTATTTTTGGTCATTGTCGTTTCAGGAATAATCGGTGGAAGCTATCCGGCATTCTTTCTGTCGAGATTCAGCCCGGTTACCGTCCTGAAGGGAGAGATAACACAGGGATCTGCAGGGGCACTCTTCCGTAAAATACTGGTAATAATACAGTTTACAATCTCAGTAGCAATGATCGTCTGTACTATGGTTGTCTTCAGGCAATTGAACTTCCTTAAGGAAAAAGACCAGGGATTCAACCAGGAGAATGTGCTTTCCCTTCAGCTCAACAACCAGCAGATGATAAACAAATATCCGGTTCTGAAGCAACTTCTTCTTAAAAATGAAGATATAAAATATGTTACATCAACCAACACGCCTATGGGTGAAGGTTCGGGAAAGGTGATCTTCAATATGGAAACAGATCAGGGGATGGCACAAAGAGGCATTAACTTCGCGGTTGTGGATCACGACTTTATTGATGCCCTTGAAATAAAAATAGTGGAGGGACGCGATTTTCAGCTGGACATGCCATCAGACACTCTGACGGGTGTAGTTGTAAATGAAACACTTGTCAAAAGGATGGGATGGAGTGATCCGATCGGCAAGAGGGCGGAGGTCGGCGATGAAAGTACAGTAAGGGCAAGGGTAATAGGAGTAATGGCCGATTATCATCAGACGGGAATGTACAATGAGATTGAATCCCTGCTCCTGGTGTACAGGGAACGGAATAACATTGTATATGTGAAGCTAGGCGGAAACAATACAGAACAGACACTCAGTTTCATTGAGAATACATGGAAGGAGGTTTTTCCCGACCAGCCATATTCCTTTACTTTCCTGAAGGAAAGGTTCAACAGGCAGTTTGAGGCTGATGAAAAACGGGGCCTGATATTTACAATGTTTACAATACTTGCCATTCTCATAGCCTGCATGGGATTATTCGGACTGGCCTCGTATATGGTAGAGCAGAGGACAAAGGAGGTAGGAATAAGGAAGGTATTCGGAGCTAGCGAGGGAGTTGTCGTCAGGCTGATCTCGAGAGATTTTCTTTTACTGGTAGGAATATCTATTGTAATTGCCTTGCCTGTAGCTTTCTATTTCATGAGCAACTGGCTGGAGAATTATGTGTACAGAACAAATATCAGCATCCCTCTTCTTATTCTTGCGGCATTGCTTACGATAGGCATCACCTTTATTACAATCAGCTACAAGGCATACCAGGCTGCAGTAACCAATCCGGCAAGTTCTATCAGAACAGAATAGAAAACTCTTCTCTTAATACGTAATCCGATGATTAAGAACTTCCTTCTCAACGCCAGACGCAACATGCGAAAACACCTTGGGTATTTCGCCATCAATATAATTGGTCTCGCCATAGGACTTATCAGCTTTATTTTCATTTCATTGTACATTTTCAATGAACTCAGTTACGATAAGTTTCACAAGAACTTCAGAAATATTTACAGGATCAAGATCATCGGTCAGATGGCTGGCGGCAAGCTCGACCAGGCTATCACAGCAGCACCCATGGCCCAGGCGCTGCTTAAAGACTACCCCGAAGTGCTGACAGCCACAAGGGTCAGAGGCATGGGAGACTGGCTCATTAAATACGGAGACAGGAAGTTCAATGAAGAGGGAGTTCTGTTTGCCGATTCTACCTTCTTTGATGTTCTGGATTTTCCCATGGTAAAAGGAGATCCCCGGACTGCGCTTGTCCGCCCCCGGTCGATGGTACTTACAGAGGAATATGCGCAGAAATATTTTGGTGATCAGGACCCCATAGGACAGAAACTCATTGTGGAATCAGATACAGTACTTTACACGGTAACAGGAATAATAAGGAATGTTCCTGAGAATTCGCACATAAAATTCGACATGCTGGCATCGATGAGCACTTATCCGGGGATGGCCAATGACCAGTTCTGGATAAGTCACAGCTACCATACATATATTGTTGTAAGGGATGATGCAGACATAATGGCGCTTCAGGACAAGTTTCAGGAAATGGTTATTAACTATGTTGGTCCGCAACTTAAAGAAATTATCGGACAAACTATTGAAGACTTCAGGAAAGCCGGAAACGATTTTAGTTATGTCCTTGAGCCTCTGAAGGATATTCATCTCAGGGGGGCAACACAGTATAATCTTGAGCCTCCCGGATCTCCTGCCACCGTAGTTATTTTTGCTGTAATTGCAATTCTCATCCTGGTTGTCGCCATTATAAACTATGTAAACCTGGCGACTGCCAAATCGATGGCAAGGGCTAAGGAAGTGGGTATAAGGAAGGTCTCCGGAGCAAGTAAAGCAAGTCTTATGTTCCAGTTCCTTGGTGAATCCCTTATCACTGTTTCAATAGCAGCATTGCTAGCCCTGCTTTTTGTCTGCATCCTTACACCGGCCTTCAACCAGATGATCGGAAAATCGCTTTCACTTGATACCTTTAATAACTTCAGGGGAATAGCATCAATAATTGCCCTGATAGTTTTTGTCGGAACGGCTTCCGGATTTTATCCGGCTTTTATACTGGCCTCATTCAATCCATCAACAGTGTTGAAAGGCACGATGAACCCTGGCTCAATGTCAAAGAAGCTCAGAGCTATACTTGTGGTTTTTCAGTTTACTGTTTCAATTATCATCATAATCGGGTCGATAATAGTGTCGCGCCAGCTCAATTTGCTTACTCAGAAAGATCTCGGATTTGACAAGGAGAACCTTCTTATTTTGAGGCGCACGGATGCTTTCTGGCAGCAAATGGAATCATTCAGGACTCAGGTGCTTGAGATTCCGGGTGTCGAAAAAGCCGGATTTTCAAGGTCCGTTCCCGGAACCAACTTCAATAACAATGCTTTTTTCAGGGATGATGATCCGGAAAAGAACACGTATCTGATAAACCAGGCAGCGGTTAGCATTGATTTTCCTGAAGCCCTGGGAGTCAGGCTTGCCGAGGGACGATTTTTTTCAAGGGAATTCGGGACCGATTCAACTGCAATCCTTATCAATGAATCAGCAGTCAGATTCCTTGGTCTCGAGGACCCCACGAATCAGTATCTCCTCCAGCCCGCAGGGCCTGATGAATGGAGGCGGTACAGGATAATCGGAGTAATGAAGGACTTCAATATTGAATCGATGCATAAGGAAATCGGACCGGTATGCTT
>MTKZ01005187.1_pt1 | contig 20255 bp, 16 predicted proteins | sample 1042781 | NCBI WGS metagenome assembly MTKZ01 (sample SAMN06212207, study PRJNA360539) | anaerobic digester metagenome | biome: Wastewater treatment plant; material: sludge; isolation source: anaerobic digester fed with sludge from wastewater treatment plant | place: Denmark: WWTP Viborg ... | reverse complement strand
GCGACAACAGCCTCGGCGTCGCCGCGGTGGTTGGAGCGTTGAAGGCGCTCGATGATCTCCGGGTCGAAACCGAGCACGACATCCTGGCAGTCGCGACCGTTGGCGAGGAGGGGCTCGGCAACCTTCGCGGTGTGCGTGAGGCGGTTCGAAGATACCAGGATCAATTGGCCGGCGTGATCGCAGTGGAAGGTCACAACGTCGGGCGTATCACGTACGGCGCTGTCGGCTCGGTGCGCTGGAAGGTAACGGTTCGCGGTCCCGGCGGGCATTCCTGGGGCGCGTTCGGAAAGCCCAGCGCGATCCATGGCCTGGGTCGGATTATCGCGGCCATCGATGAGCTCGAGGTTTCGTCGTCACCGAAGACGACCTACAATGTTGGCGTCATCGAGGGCGGAACGTCGGTCAACACGATTGCGGCGAGTGCGTCGGCGGTGATTGACATGCGATCGGTGGATTCCGTGGCGCTGCGTCATCTTGTCGATCGGATCGGAAACATCGCAACATCGGCTGCTGGCGATGGCCTCGGAGTCGACATCGAGGTGCTTGGGGAACGGCCGGCCGGCGAGATTCCAATCGAGCACCCGTTTGTTCAGCGCTCGGGCGACGTGCTCAGCGCCCTCGGCATGGAGCCGATCTTCGAGGCGTCAAGCACGGATGCCAATATCCCGATCAGCCTCGGGATTCCGGCGGTTTGCGTCGGCATCTCGCGCGGAACTGGCGGGCATACGGTCAACGAGACTATCGACGTCGAGCCAATCGCGACAGGGCTCGCACAGCTCGTCCTCCTCGCAGCCGGCTCTGGCGCTACGACGAAATCTGGGTAACGTATTGATGAGGGATGTCTGCGTCGCGCTCGATATTGAGGCGACGGGCATGGACCCGAGCCGCGATGAGGTCATCGAGATCGGCGCGATCAAGTTCCGTGGCGCTAGAGTGATCGACCGCTTCGAGACACTCGTTCGACCATCCAGACCGGTTTCGTTGAGCATTCAGTCACTGACCGGGCTGGCAAACGACGATCTTCGAGCGGCCCCGCTATTCCCGCTTATCGCCCCCCGTCTTCGGGATTTTGTCAGCCAGGCGCCGATCGTTGGCCAGTCGGTCGGCATGGATCTCGACATGCTGACAGCCAGCGGGCTGCGCTTTGACAACACCCGGTACGACACATTCGAGCTGGCTACGATCATGTTGCCCGAGCTCCCTGCCTACAACCTCGCGACGGTCGCTGCCGCGCTCGGCGTCGATGTGCCGAACACACATCGCGCTGTGGCCGACGCTGAAACGACGATGGCGGTCTTCAATCGTCTCGCAGAGCGGGCGGATCTGTTCGACGACGCGACACTCGAGCGCTTGATCTCGGTCACTACATCGACTGGGACGCACGTCGGTCGCTTCTTTGCCTCGATCCTTCGCGAACGACGGCAGGAGGCTGTCGATCTGGGGGGCTCGTCGATCGGCGCGCAACTCATGGCGCAATTGGCCGGCGCAGGAACCGCGAGCTCCGAGGCGATGTTCCTTATGCCGCGTGAACGCCCGGAACGGCTCGAGCCAACTGGCAGTGATTCGCCCATTTCCCCGGACGTGCTCGACGCCGCCATGGCCATCGACGGGCCGGTGGCGCGAACTATCTCCGGATATGAGCTTCGTCCGCAGCAGACGCAGATGATGCATGCCGTAGCAACAAACCTCAACCAGGGGGGCGCGTTGCTCGTCGAGGCTGGCACTGGCACCGGGAAGTCGCTTGGCTACCTCCTCCCGGCAGCGCTCCATGCGGTCGAGCGGGGCGACCGAGTCGTGATCTCGACGGCCACCATCGCGCTGCAGGATCAGCTCATGAAGAAGGATCTCCCAGCGCTACTCGCGGCCGCAGAACAATCTGGTCCGGGCGACGATGAACTGGGCAAGCTACGAGATCTCCGGGTGGCAGTGCTCAAGGGGCGCGCGAATTATCTCTGTCTCCGGCGCTGGTTTCTGGCTCAGCGTGAGGCGCCGACATCGGAGCCGCAAGCCCAACTCTATGCCAAAGTCATTGCCTGGCTCCAGCAGACCGACACCGGTGACTCTGCTGAGCTGCACCTGTCACCGGACCAGCGTCCATACTGGAAGCGGCTGGCCGAGGAGGAAGGCTCCTGCATTCCGGGGCAGTGCGTGTTCCATCGGCGAAACCAGTGCTTCCTCTTCCGCGCCCGTCAGTCCGCCGAAGCGGCGCACGTTGTCATCGTCAACCACTCCCTGCTGCTCTCCGATATGTTGGCACGGCACTCGGTGATTCCGCCGTTTCGGAACCTCATTATTGACGAAGCCCATCACCTCGAGGCTGAAGCGACGTCCCAGGTCGGCCACTCGCTTTCACGATCTAACGCGCTCGATCTGATTCACCGTGTTGTCACCGAATCGGAGCCGGTTGGCGTCGGCGGGACGCTGGGCCTTGCGTTTCGCGCAATCGCGGGAAGTCCTCTCGAGTAAGCGCGAGCACAGGCCGGCCCGCTACAGGAACAGCTGGCGGCCGGCCTCGCTGCCGCGAAGGAATGTCTCTCTCGTGTCGATGGCTTTTTCGGCGCGCTCGGTGAGTTCATGGACCGATCTGAGCACGAGGCTACCGGCTACGATCGACAGACTCGAATTACCGGGTCGGCTCGTCGCGATCCCGGCTGGTCGCAACTGGAGATCGAATGGGACGATCTCGGCGCGCCACTCGGCCGTCTGTTTGAGGCCATGCGGCACTTTGACCGCGTGCTCGATCTCATCCCTGATGAGGATATGACGACACGCCCGGAGATTCGAACTGAGCTCGAGCTCCTTCAGGAGGAACTGGATCTCTTTCGGATGCGAATGGCCGAGTTCGTTTCCAGCCCGAATCCAGACACGATCTACTGGCTTAGCCGGCGCCCAGCTACTGATGAGACAACTGCCCACACCGCGCCGTTGCATGTCGGTGAGATCCTCAATGATCAGTTGTTTCATCGCTGCGACAGTGTGACATTGACCTCCGCGACTCTGACGACCGACGGCTCATTCGACTACATCCGCGACCGCCTCTCACTCGATCACGCGGATGAGCTTCGTGTCCCGTCGCCATTCGACTACGAACGATCTGTGCTACTGGCGCTTGTCGAAGATGTGCCGGAGCCGGGCGAGGCTGGCCACCAGAAGCGCCTCCAGGAAGCGGTCGTGCGCCTGACTCAGGCAACCGAGGGACGAGCGATGGTGCTGTTCACCTCGCATAGCGCGCTGCAGACGACCTATCGGGCGATCAAGCGCCAGCTGGAAGCGCAGAATATTCTGGTTCTCGGCCAGCGCATCGACGGTTCACCGCGGCAGTTGATCGAACGGTTGAGGGCGAACCCCCGCACCGTGCTTCTGGGCACCAACTCATTTTGGGAAGGGGTCGATATCGTCGGGAGTGCGCTGAGCCTGCTCGTGATCAGCAAGCTGCCATTTCCGGTGCCGTCGGACCCCGTCTTCGCGGCTCGCAGCGAACTGCTTGACGATCCGTTTGGCCACTACGCGGTTCCGCAGTCGATCTTAAGGTTCAAGCAAGGATTCGGGCGACTGATCCGCAGCGCCGATGACCGGGGCGTGTGTGTTGTTCTCGATCGCCGCATCGTTACCCGCCGTTACGGAGACGCGTTTGTAAACTCACTGCCCACTTGCAGGATCGAGCACGGGTCAACCGATGACGTCGTGCAGGCCATTAGTGCGTTTCTCGAGGACACGGACGCGGAGGCGCGACGTGCGTTTCCGTTCTGACGAAGGGAGATACTCGGGATGAGCGAGTCACTCGTGATGCAGCCGGATCGAAACCTGGCTCTCGAGCTGGCGAGAGCGACCGAATCAGCCGCGCTCGCTGCCGCACGCTGGATGGGGCGCGGCAGCAAGGAGTCCGCCGATCAGGCTGCGGTTGATGCATTGAGGACAACCCTCCACCGGATCGAGATGGATGGCATCGTCGTGATCGGTGAAGGCGAGAAGGACGAAGCGCCGATGCTCTTCATCGGCGAGAATGTCGGATCGGGGAGCGAGCCGCGGGTCGATATCGCTGTTGACCCGATTGACGGGACCCGACTGCTTTCGAACGGAATGCCGAACGCGCTAGCGGTCGTCGCGTTGTCGGAGCGCGGGACGATGCATTACCCGCCTCAGATCGCCTATATGGAAAAGATCGCCACTGGGCCAGAGGCGGCCCATGTGATCGATATCGAGGTCTCGGTTACTGAGAACTTGCGCCGGGTTGCCGAAGCGAAGCAAATGGCAGTTCGGGACCTGACAGTCGTGATTCTCGATCGTCCGCGTCATGCATCCATTATTGACGAGGTTCGCGCGGCCGGCGCTCGAATCAAGCTGATCATGGATGGGGATGTCGCCGGAGCGATCATGGCTGCCTTGCCAGGAACTGGTGTCGATCTTCTGGTGGGAATCGGTGGCGCGTCAGAGGGGACGATCTCGGTTTGCGCCCTCAAGTGCATCGGTGGCAACATGCAGTGCCGCATCTGGCCACGCAACGAGGACGAATGGCGAATCGTCCGCGAGCAGAACCTGGACACGACGAAGGTCTTCGGAATGGATGATCTCGTATCTTCGGATAATGTCTTCTTTTCGGCGACCGGAATCACCGATGGTGAGCTGCTCCAGGGCGTCCACTACACGGGACGCGGCGCGACGACAGAGTCACTCGTAATGCGTTCGCGATCAGGCACGATCCGACGCATTGCGGCATCACACCGGCTCGACAAGCTTGAGCAGATTTCGGTCACTGAGTATTAGGGTTCTGGGAATTCGCATATTTGACGTGGCGCTGAACTATTGATATAGTGCGGTATGGTACGCTACGCGTCGTGCCTGCCTCGGGCTTGTTTCAGCGCCACAATCCCATCACAATGCAGCAGTCATCACAAACGAGCCCTTCCGCNNGATGATTTGCCCGTCTCAGGGCCGCATGCGCCGCGATGGCGCGAACGTAAACGGTGAATCATGTCCCAGGAAACCAGCACTGACGTCGTCGACGAAGCGATTGAGGACGTCGAAAAGCCGAAGCCGCGTCGCGCGCCAAGGCGAAAGCCAGCCAAGGTCGAAGTTGAAGCCGAGACGTCTGTTGATGAGGCTTCGACGGCAGAGATATCTGTCGAAGTCGCGCCTCAACCTCCTGCGGAGGCCGTGGAGGCGCCAAGTCCAGATGTGCCGGCGGCGCCGGCCGTGGTTGCCGGCACAGACATGGCGGTTACGGTGTCTGTTGAGCCCCCTGTCGAAGCGGATACTTCCACCGTGGTCGAGCAACAGGACAGCCAGATTCAGGATCGCGGGCGTCAGCCTGCGCCCGTCCGCCAACAGCGCCCGGTGCGACGTGATCGCTTCGATGGCCGGCGAGGAGCGCCGGACGGCTCCGATGGGGATCGTGCGCCGCATGACGGTCAGCGAAATAACGGTCGCAATCGCGGGCAATATCGCGAACGTGATGCCGATCTCGTTCAGCGTGACAGCTTGACGATCAACATCATCGAACTGATGCAGAAGGAGCTCCCCGAGCTTCAGGAGATGGCCCGGTCGATGGAGGTGCAGAACCCCCAGCGATACAAGAAGGCCGACCTGATGAATCGCATCCTTCAGGCGCAGACCGAGACGGCTGGCTTTAAATGGGGCGAAGGCGTCCTTGATGTCATCGAAGATGGCTTCGGGTTTCTGCGTGGTGAGCGCTACCTGCCGGGTCCCGATGATATCTACGTTTCCCAGTCGCAGATTCGTCGATTTGGCTTGCGCACCGGTGACAAGGTCGCGGGCCAGATCCGGCCACCGAAGGACAACGAGAAGTTTCACTCGTTGCTACGTGTCGAAGCAGTCAATGGGCTCGATCCGGAGACGGCGCGACGTCGGCCAAACTTCGACGGATTGACACCGATTTTTCCGTTGGAGCTCATCGATCTCGAAACACAACCCCACATCCTTTCGACGCGACTCGTAAACCTCGTCGCACCCATCGGCCGTGGCCAACGCGGTCTGATTGTCTCCCCGCCGAAGGCAGGAAAGACGATCATTCTGAAGGCGATCGCCAATGGAATTACGACAAATTGCGAGGATATGCACCTGATCGTCTGCCTGATCGGCGAGCGGCCAGAAGAAGTCACCGACATGAAACGGTCGGTGGATGGCGAGGTCGTCTCGTCGACGTTCGACGAGCCGGTCGAGGATCACACCAAGGTCGCCGAGATGGTTCTGGAGCGAGCGAAGCGGTTGGTCGAGGGCGGACGCGATGTCGTAATTCTGCTCGATTCGATTACACGCCTTGCGCGAGCGTATAACCTGGCAGTGCCGCCGAGTGGGCGCACACTGTCCGGCGGCATCGACCCGATCGCGCTCTACCCTCCCAAGCGTTTTTTTGGCGCGGCACGCAATATCGAGGGCGGCGGAAGCCTGACGATCATCGCAACCTGCCTCGTCGACACCGGTTCCCGCATGGATGACGTCATCTATGAAGAGTTCAAGGGCACCGGCAATATGGAGCTTCACCTGGATCGCAAGCTGGCCGAGCGGCGCATCTATCCGGCAATCGATGTCCAACGCTCCGGCACGCGGCGTGAAGACCTGCTGCTCGATGAGAATGCGCTCCGACAGGTCTACACGATGCGCCGGATGGTCTCGATGCTTGGCGGCACCGAGGGCACCGAACTCGTCATCGGGCGGCTGGCAAAGACGGAGAACAACGCGGAGTTTCTCGTCACCCTCACCAAAGACATCTAGCTCGAACACGTGACACAACAACGGGCGGCCGGTCAGGCCGCCCGTTGTTTGCTTGAACGCCTGAGACACTGGGCGTTATCGTGAGCGGTAACCATCCTCGGCAAAGAACCGGGCGATTTCGTCGACCGCGAAGGTCGGAAGAGGCAAGCGTCGCCCCGACGTTGTGAGCCAGTGGCCGGGCGTTGCGGTCAGCGTGCCGATTCTTGCTCCAGGTATCCCTGCGTCGTTGACGGCCTGGACCGCGCGTGCCGCGTCGGACCCGGCGACAACCGCCAGCAGCGCGCCGCTCGCGATGAGGCCCAGCGGGTCGATGCCGAGCGCTACGCAGATTTCGCGGGTCTCGGGCAATACATGGATGGCGTCGCCATCGATGTCCACGCCCAGTCCGGTAGCTTCGCCCAGCTCAGCGAGCGCCGTCGCTAACCCACCTTCGGTCGGGTCGTGGAGACCACGGACGGTGACGCCGGCGGATTGCAGCGCTCGCGCGGCGGGAATTACGGAGATTCCGGGGCTAATCAGCAGGCCGGCTGCCGCCGAGATCGTTCTCGCTGTGACCAGGCCGGAGAGCGTTGCGGATGCTTCACGGGCCAGAATCGCGGTGCCTTCGATCGCGATCCCGGAGGCGAGAATGATGGCATCTCCCGACTCCGAACGCGATAGATCGTACAACGCGTCTGGCTCACAGGTCCCGATCATCTGGCCGACAAGGATCAACCGGTCCAGCCCGATCGTGATCTCGGTGTGGCCGCCGACGAGGGTGACACCAATTTCGGAAGCGGCCCGCGAAAGAGACGCGAATGATTGCTCGACTAGCGCCGGGGTGGTGTGCTTCTCGGGAAATAGTGCTGTGACGAGAATCCAGCGAGGAGTCGCGCCCATACAGGTGATGTCGTTTGCATTGACGTTGATCAGATAGCGGCCGGCGTCTTCGGTTGCAAAGGTGATTGGGTCAGTCTTGATGACGAGCGCGGTCTCATCTACCCGAATCGCCGCAGCATCGCGCCCGATCCCAGGTCCGATTATCACTGCCGGGTCAGATGTTGCGTAGCGGTCGAGGAGATCCCGCAGGAGCGGGCCGGGTAGCTTGCCCGGTGGCAGCAGCCTATCGTGAGTTGCCAACGTAGAGTCCCATCGTCTCGGCAGCGCGAATCATCTCGTGGTCGTCGGGGACGCGGCGTGGGCCGATTGCGACGCTCGAAAGCGGTGTCTGCTTGACGCTGCTGCCCTCGATCCCGACCATCACTCCGTCGGCGCCATCGTGGATAGCATGAATCGCCGCCGATCCGAGTTGTGTCGCCAGCAGTCGGTCGAAGACGACTGGTGATCCACCACGCTGGATATGGCCAAGGACGAGCCCGCGAACGTCCCGGCTGGTGTGCTGCTGCAAGGCGTTGGCCAATGACGCGCAGACGCCACCGAGCTTCCAATGGTGCGCGCCGCCATGTTGCTCACGATAGACAGTTTCACCGGACGGCGCCGCGGAACCCTCGGCGATGACACCGATCGTGAAGTGGCTGCCTCGTGCTTCGCGCTGGCGAACCTTGTCCAGAATCTGCTCGATCGAATAGGCGCGCTCAGGAATGAGGATGATATCAGCGCCACCAGCGATGCCGGCAAATAGCGCTACCCATCCGGCGCTGCGCCCCATCACCTCAAGTAGCACGATCCGGTGATGCGACTCGGCCGTTGTGTGGAGTTTGTCAAGCGCATCGGTAACTGTTGTGATGCAGGTCTGGAACCCGATCGCGTAGTCAGTGCCATGGACATCGTTGTCAATCGTCTTGGGGATGCCGACGACAGGGATGCGACCTTTCGCGAACTGGTGGGTCAGGAGCATCGTGCCGTCGCCGCCGACGACGATCAGCGCCTCGGCGCCGACCTTCTCCAGCGTCGCGAACGCCTCGCTACTGCGATCTCGTGGCTCTGTCTCACCGGGGCCGGTATAGTCAGTCGGGTCGGTCCGATTGGAGGAGCCGAGGATAGTCCCTCCGATGCGCAGAATGCCGCGCGTGTCGTTGATGTCCAACTCACGATAGCGGCCCTCAATCAGCCCCTCGTAGCCGTCCTCAATGCCAATGACACGGTCGCCATATTCATGCCGGGCAATCCTCACAACGGTGCGGATGGCAGCATTGAGCCCGGGGCAGTCCCCACCGCCGGTCATCAATGCGATCGTTTTCCTCATGCGTTCCTGATACCTTCGCGTGGCTGCGACCGGGTTCTCTGGCAGATTGTGGTTGCTATACTGATGCGCTGGCGTAACTGCGAGACCGGCATCCGAATGTCAATAGTACATGACGGATACGGACACTTTTCCCGGCAAAGGCCGGCCAACACGATGAGGCAGAGAATGCAGGAAAGCGGAGCGTCCCAGAATCGCGGTTTCGTTGAGGAGCTGATCGACCAGGAGGATGATTTCGACCGCTGGTACGTCGATGTCGTCAAGCGCTCCGAGTTGGCCGACGATGCCCCCGTTCGGGGATGCAAGGTTGTGCGACCGTATGGTTTCGCCCTCTGGGAGAATTTTCAGGCCGCGCTGGACCGACGCTTCAAGGCGACGGGGGTGCAGAACGCCTATTTCCCGATGCTTATCCCCCAACACATGATGGAACGCGAGGCCGATCATGTCGAAGGATTTGCGCCAGAGGTCGCCTGGGTCACGCGAGGTGGCAAGAACGAGCTCGAGGAGCCGTTGGCGATTCGGCCGACCTCCGAGGCGATGATCTGCACGAAGCTCGGTGAGTGGATTCAGTCGTATCGCGACCTGCCGATGTTGGTCAATCAGTGGTGTTCGGTTCTACGCTGGGAGAATCGCCCGCGGGCGTTCCTCCGAACCAGCGAATTTCTCTGGCAGGAGGGACATACCGCTCACGCCACCGCAACCGAGGCGGAGAATCGGGCGATGATGATGCTCGACATCTACCGCGAATTCATCGAGACGGAGCTTGCGATACCGGTCATCCCCGGCGTGAAGAGCGAGAGCGAGAAGTTCGCCGGGGCTGTCCGCACCTACACTGTCGAGGCGATGATGGGTGGCAAGCATTGGGCGTTGCAATCCGGCACCTCACACTATCTCGGTGACAACTTCTCGAAAGCGTTCGGTATCGAGTTCCTTGATTCCGACGGCGAGCGCAAGTTCGCTCACGGCACCAGCTGGGGTCTCAGTCAGCGAACGATCGGCGCAGTGGTGATGGTCCATGGCGACGATGCCGGCCTGAAGCTGCCACCACGTGTTGCGCCGATCCAGGCCGTGATCGTGCCGATTTGGCGCAAGGATGCGGAACGTGATGCCGTCGAGGAACATGTGACTCGTGTCGTGGCTGCGCTGGACGGTGTGCGAACATTCGTCGATCGGCGTGACGACAAGACGCCGGGGTGGAAGTTCAATGAGTGGGAGCTTCGTGGCGTGCCTCTGCGGGTTGAGGTTGGTCCGCGGGATGTTCAGAACGGCAATGCTGTCGTGGTTCGGCGGGACACGCGCGAAAAGCAGGTCGTCTCCCTCGAATTGCTGGGCGACGTAGTCCCCAGTCTGTTGGAGACAATTCAAGCCGACTTGTACGCGGCGGCGCTCAAGCGTCAGACCGAGCGGACGGTCGAGGTCATGTCACTCAGCGAACTGTATGAACGGGCCGCGACGAATGCCGGTTTTTCGGTTGCTGCCTGGTGTGGCGACGAGGCTTGCGAAGCGACAATCAAGGAAGCGTCGAAGGCCACGATCCGTTGCCTGCCGTTGGACCAGCCGGCCGAGATCGGCCAGTGCATTGTCTGTGGCCGGCCGGGCAAAGCCCAGGCCATTTTCGCCCGTGCGTATTGATCAGCTCGAGTTGACAGAATGAGAGTGCGTTGGGCGCACTACGACTCTTCGTCCTCGAGAAGATCCATCAGGTCGTCGTCATCGCCAAGCAGCAATCGCGTGTAGGGGTTCGCCTCGGCGCGATAGGTGACGGCTTCTTCGCGCAACCTGCTCGATGAAGCGTCGATGCTGCTGACCCGCAGCTCAGCGGCATCGAGCATCTGGCTACATGAGGCTGCCAGCCGGACCGCCTCCTCGTAGGCGTCAATGGCGTCGGAGAGTGTCAGGTTCTCCTCCTCCAGCCGCCGCACCGCTTGTTGTAGCTGGTCCAGCCGTGCTTCGAACTCGCGCACAGGCGCGATAGCCCGGTCGTCGTCGATCATTCTTGCTCCTGTCGTACCGTCGCTCGAGCTCGGCCATCCTGAAATGCGATCTCAACCTGTGCCGCCTCGATCGCGCCGCTCGCCGTGGTCACCCGCCGTTCCTCGCCCGCTGTGCGCGTCGATACGATCGCGTAGCCGCGGCGCATGATTGAGCGTGGGTCGAGCAGCGCGGCGGTCGTGTCGAGGCTAGCAACCTCTCGGCGGAAGGCGGAGAGCAGGCGAGGCACGATTCTATGTGCGTCGCCGATGGTGTTGTCGACTTGTTGTCTGGCACGGTCGATCGAACGCATCGGACTTCGATGGTGAGTTGCGGTCAACCCGCGTTGGACCTGCTCTCGATCGGCGCGGATCACTTCACGAACAGACGATTGCGCCTGGGTGAGGGCGAACCCGAGTCGTACCACGATCTCCGCCGAGTCTGGCACGCATAGTTCAGCGGCGGCGCTCGGAGTCGGAGCCCGCAGGTCAGCGACAAGGTCCGTGATGCACGTGTCGGTTTCGTGGCCAACGGCGCTGACAACCGGCGCACGAGTGGTAAAGATTGCGCGCGCCAGTCCCTCGTCGTTGAATGCCGCGAGATCCTCGGCTGAACCTCCGCCTCGCCCGATGATGATGACGTCGCAGCGATTCGTATCATCGAGCGCGCGAAGGCTCCGCGTGAGCTCGGCCGGAGCATCAGGCCCCTGGACGATGCTGGGCGCGAGAATCAGCTCAACAATGGGAAACCGCCGAGTGACAACGTTCTGGATATCGTGCCAGACGGCGCCCTGTGCCGAGGTGACGACACCGATCGTCGCTGGCATCTTCGGAATCGGTCGTTTGCGCTCGACATTGAAGAGGCCTTCTGCCTCGAGTCTGCGCCGGGTCTCCTCGAACTGTAGTTGTAGAACGCCGACGCCGACCGGCGCGACGTTATCCACCATCAGCTGATATTGCCCGCGGGCCTCGTAGATGGTGATGCGACCGTGGGCGAGAACCTCTTCGCCGACTCGCGGCATCGCCAGAACACTGCGCTGGGTTCCGCGGAACAGGACACAGCTGATCTGAATCTCGTCCGCGCTGAGGTTGAAGTAGACATGCCCAGCGGCCGAGCGGGTCATGGTCGTGACCTCACCGCGAATCCACACATCGGTGAGAACCGGGTCGAACTCGATGAGATCCTTCAGGTAGGCAGTAGCTTCGGCAACCGTCAGGATCCGCACGCTGCCCGTCTCAGACGCCGTCGGGACGGATCTTAACGAGAGGACTCCCGTATTCAACTGCCTGCGCGTTGCCCGCTATGACCTCGATGACCGTTCCCGCCCGATCAGCGGCGATCTCATTCATGATCTTCATCGCCTCGATGATCCCGATCGTCTGGCCCTCCTCAACCCTGTCGCCTGACTGGACGAAGGGCGGCTCGTTGGGCGCAGACGCGACGTAGAACGTCCCGATCATCGGCGCGGTGATCGTGTGGTGCTCATCCGGGTTCGGCTGCATGTGTTCAGCGTGGGAGATATCGACAATCTGCTGCGTGAGATTGCCCGGCACTCTCGCGCTTTTCACCTGTCCCGCTCGCAACTTGAGACGCAGGTCTCGGTAATCGAGATCGAGCCGCTGGATATTGCCGGATCGCATCATTCCGATGAGTGACTGGACGAGAGTTGCCAAGTCATCTGAACCCAACGTTTCATCATGGCCGTTGTGTTGAGTCTCGCTGTCATCGTTCATGCAGCTGCTCTCCTACGTGACGCGTTCGAGATACTCGCCGGTGCGGGTGTCAATCTTCAGTGTATCGCCCTCGTTAATAAAGAGTGGAACATTCACAACGACGCCGGTCTCGAGGGTGGCTGGCTTGTTGCCGCCCGTTGCGGTATCTCCACGAAATCCCGGATCGGTCTGAGTGACGACCAGCTCGACGGTGATCGGCATCTCGATGTCGATTGCCTCTTCCTGGTACGTCATAAGATCGATCGTGTCCTGTTCCTTGAGATAGTTGACTGCGTCGCCCAGCGTTTCCTTTGTGAGCGAGAGCTGCTCGAAGCTGTCGAGATCCATGAAGATGTACGTGTCGTCTTCCAGATACAGATATTGCACACGTTGCCGCTCGAGACGGACGAGTGGGAAGCGGCTCCCCGCCTGAAATGTCTGCTGCGTCGTAGAGCCCGTCCGCAGATTCCGCATCGTCAGCCGGACGAACGCGCTGCCACGACCCTGCTTCACGTGTTGGTAATCGATGATTCGCTGCAATGTTCCGTCGTGCTCGATGATGAGTCCCTTGCGGAGGTCACCGGTATCGATCATCGTGGTCGATCTCCTGACTAGCGATCTGGGATCGCCATCTTCGACGCCGAGGTCAGGACCTCGACCCCGTCTTCGGTAAGGAGCACAACGTCCTCGACGCGGACGCCGCCCCATTCGGGCAGATAGACTCCTGGTTCGATGGTGATGACGTTGCCGGCCCGCAGGGTGTCGGTTGAATCGCGGCTGGCCGACGGCGCCTCGTGGACGCGCACTCCGACTCCATGGCCGAGACCATGGCTGAATGCATCGCCGAACCCTCGGCTAGCGATGTAATCGCGAGCTGCCGCATCCATCTCCTTGCCCGTCATCCCGACATGGATGCGTTCGATCACTTCCTCTACCGCACGCGCAACGATCGGGTAGACCTCCCGAAGTCGCTCGTTCGGTTCACCCACCCAGACCGTCCGGGTTAGATCAGCACAGTAACCCATGTACCGTGCTCCCATGTCGATGACAATTGGCTCGCCATCGCGGATGACACGGTTCCCGGGCTCGTGATGTGGACGCGCGGCGTTGGTTCCGGCGGCGACGATAGTAGGGAACGACGGACCTTCGGCACCCAGCTCGACGAACGCAACATGGATCTTCCAGGCGATTTCGTGCTCGGTTTGTCCAGCCTTGATCGTCGACGCAACGCGGTCAAACGCTTCGTTGGTGATCTCGAACGCCTTGCGCAGCAGCTCGATCTCTCCCGCGGACTTCACTGCCCGATACGCCTCGACTAATCCGTCCGCCTCGATCCACTCTACGTCGTGGGTCGCCGCAGAGAGCTGCTCGCTGATTCCGCGAAAAACGTCCTCAAGCATTGCCTGGCTTTCATAACCAATGCGTCTGGCGCCGGAGTTCTGGATGACTTCGGCGTCGGCGCGAGACCAGCCACCCTCACGCTGGACGACCCGGACGTGGGGCGCCTGAGCCTGAGCCTGGGTCACGTTCACCGAGCCGGTGACGAGCACAGCCTCACCAGGGGTCACAAGGAGGTGACCGGAGGACTCATTCGGCGCGGTGTCTTCCCCGGTGAATCCGGTCAGGTAAACCCTGTTTGACGGATGCGTGATCAGTATCCCGTCGAGTCCGCGGTTCGCGAGCTCTTCTCGCACCGCGTCGATCCGATGGCTGGCGTCATTCATCCGTTGGTTCTCCCTCTGCGTCGATAGCATCCATCAGGTAGCGAAGCGATAGCTCGTAGCCAGCGGAGCCCAATCCGGCAATCGTCCCACCCGCGACGGCCGAGATCACTGAATGATGCCGGAACGGCTCGCGCGCGGCGATATTCGACAGATGCACCTCGATAGCCGGGGAGGGAACCGCCGCGATCGCGTCTCGCAGCGCAATACTGTAATGCGTCAGCGCACCCGGGTTGATGATAATACCAGAGGCAACCCAGCCATACCGTTGAATCTGATCCACCAGCGCGCCTTCATAATTTGACTGACTGATGACGATCTCGAATCCGCGGGCGCTTGCGAGATCCGTCAGGCGTTGGTCGATCTCATCGAGGGTCGTCGAGCCATAGATTCCCGGTTCGCGCCGGCCAAGGAGATTGAGGTTAGGCCCATGTAGAACCAAGATGAGCCGGCGTCGGACGATCGAGTCGCTCATCGAACCCATCCTCGTTGACGTAACATCTCGTTGCCAAGCAGCCCCAGCAACACTTCGTCCTTTGTGCCGGCGTATTCCGGGTGATACTCGAATCTGGCACGCTCGAAATACTGGACGACATATGTCTTGCCGTCCTCAGGATTTCGCTCGCGCATGGTCTCGCTGATTGGAAAGCCAAACGACATCAGCCCGCCGTTACTCCGCCAGTAGGCAACAAACTCGGCGCCCATGTTATGGCCAGTCTCCGGAAAATACGTTAGCCCCGGCTTTGCCACGGTAGCGGACGCCCAGGGGTCGATATCCCGCCGCGCAAGCGCCCAGCGACCCATGTGTCCGAGCAACACCTCGAACTCGGTGCCGGCGAACTCCGGGTGATACTCAAATCGCGCGCGCTCGAAATACTGCACGGAGTAGCGCTTGCCAACAAGCGGATCGTACTCGGTGAATTCTTCCGTCTTTGGATAGCCAAACCGGGCCAGCCCGCCGTTCTCTCGCCAATAGGCGAGGAACCCGTAGGCGAGGCTGTGCCCGGTCTCTGAGAAATAGATGCGATTGGCGGTATCGGGGAATGGCGAGATACGGGCGGCCGGGGTTGCCAGGCTGTTAACGACGTACCAGCTGGCTGGATCCTCATGGCCAAGCCGCCACGTTGCAAACCCGGCAATTTCTTTGTCGAGCACGAGATTGATCTTCGCCTCGAAGCTGGCTGCGTTCTCGTACCAGACCATGTGCTCGTCGCCGGTGTCGTCGCGATACCGAATCCAGGGTGCTTCCTGCTTGGTGTCGTAGCCACTTTCCGCGCCGTCTCGTAAAGCGATCTGGGAGGCTCGCGGGAAGCTGACTGATTTGGCGGGTGGCCCCTTGGTCGTATTCCAGTCATAGCCGTAGAACGGAATCCCGAGCAGAATCCGATTGTCCGGCATTTGCTTCTTCGCATAGGTCACAACATCTCGCACCCACCAGATCGGCGCGACGGGCGCCGGGTCAGGCCGGCCTGCGTATCCCCAGTCATAGGCCATGATCGCGACGTAGTCATTGACGGCCGCCAGCGCCTTGTAGTCATAGACACCACCCCATACTGAGGGAGCATCGCTTGTTCTAGCGATGACGGCCTGGCTCACGATCCAGCCGCGTGGTTTGAATGACAAGTTCAGCCGACGCATGAAATCGGTCAGTGCATCCCGATCAGTCTGATTGAGCGCCTCGAAGTCGATGTGAATGCCGTCGTACCCATTTGTGGCAACGACGTCGGCGAGCGCGGCGACGATCGCGTCACGCTTGCCCGCCGTGTCAATCTGCTTGGAGAACTCGTCCCAACGAGCCTCGTTCTGAATGAGCGGCACGATCTTCTTGCCGTGCGCCTGCACGAACGCGGTCACGGCGGGCTCCGAGAAATCCTTGATCGAGCCGTTAGGAGTCAGATGATAGAAGTACGGCGACACGACATCGATCTGCTCGATGTTCTGCTCGAGCGATGCTCGGGATGTCGGGTCGTTTCCGACGTAATATGCCCATTTCGTGACATCCCGCGCTCTCGCGACGTTTTGGTCGCGGCTCGTGGCGACCAGACTGGCGGCGATTCCGAGCAGGATGACAGTCGCGATGGCTGCGGCAAGTCGGTCTCTCGTTCGGCGCTTCAGCTTCATCCTGCCGTCGCCGTCTCACCTTGAACGGCCGAGATATATACCCACATCGGGAACGCCGTCCCGTCATCTGACACTGCCGTGCCGTTGAACACCATGATCGGCATCAGGAATTCGCCGTTGTTACCTGCGCCAACCGAATAGGCAATCCCGACGCTTTCGACGGTGAACGTCGCGGTGACAGCGCCCGAGCCGGGAACACCGCTCATGTCAGCTTCAATCGCCCCATGTCCAGCGAGAACCTGGTTCCAGACTTCGGAAAGCGAGCGCATCCCGTATTCGGATGCGATGTAATCCGCGGGCCACTGAATGTTCGCTTCCCGGACTGCGCCATTTCCGGTGACGGTTATCGCCGCGGATGGGGACGCCGCCAGCAGAGGCGCAGGGTTGGATGGCTGTACGAGGACGACCGCCAGGTCCGAGCCGTCGTTTCTTCCGATGATGTGTCCTCCGCCAACACCAGAGCTGACCAATCCACTCGACGATAGCCAGCTTTCCGCTGCCGCGATCAAGGTTGCGTCATTGGCCAGCGCCGCCGAGGCTGTCGAGGAGTCACTGTACTGGATGACGCGCGACCGGACCGACAGCGATTTGCCAGAACCAGATACATGGAATGCGCCGTTCCCGGAGCTTTGAACCTCGCCGGATACGCCGAGCTGCGCGGCCATTGCCGATACGTCATCGACAGTGTAGTCAGGCCAGATGAACTTGAAGACCGTTCCGGTCTCCGGCGCGGAGACGGACGACTTGTCAAGGACGTACGTCAGTGAGAGCCGCCGGGATAGTCCGCCACTGACGATCTGGGCCGGCGGCAATGCGCCAAAGTCGCCGATAAGCGGAACCACCGTTGGTTCGGGCGCCGAAGGCTCCGTTGCCGGTTCCTGAGTCGGTTCGGCGGTTTCTTCGGTCGGGTCAGGTGACGCCGTGTCGGTTGGTTTCGCGCTCTGGTCGTTCGAGGCTGGTGTCCCCACCTTCGCCGTCGACGTGGCGCCAGCGATGGCTACCTGGGGAGTCGTCGGGTTCAGCGACGCGGTCGGACTGCCGCCGATCTGGCGGAGCGACGCCGACGTCGATGGATCCGATGCCTGAGATGGCGCGTCGTTGCCTCGCCCGGTCAACAACATGACGCCAACGAATGTGAAGGCCGCGACAAAGAAGAGAATAGCGATCAACGCATTGCGTTGCGACGCGTCGCGGGTCGCCCGGCCCGGCTCTTGCCGGCGGGCGTCATACGTGCGGCGATCTCGCAACCCGATCTTTCCTTTCCCACCCGCCCTCGCGGGTGCTCTCCCGGCATACATGCCTCGAGAGAGTCAGACTGGACGCGATTCGAAAGCCTACACCACTTCCTGGATGCGGCGCAGATGGACAATCTGATCGCGCAGGAGAGCCGCCCGTTCGTACTCGAGCGCCTTGGCTGCGGTTTTCATCTGTCGTTCGAGATCGCCGATCAGTCGCGCCAGCTCATCTGGCGGAATCATTGCGACTTCACCATCGGGAGCATCGGCGTCGTAAGGTGTCGTGTCTTCCGCCGCCATCCTCACGCGGTCGGTCAGATCGCGAATCTCCTTCACGATCGATCGCGGGGTGATGCCATGCGATTCGTTGTGGGCCATCTGCCTCTCACGTCGACGATACGTCTCCTCAATTGCGCGGCGCATCGACTGCGTGATCGTATCGGCATACATGATTGCCATGCCCTCGACGTGTCGGGCGGCGCGTCCGGTTGTCTGGATGAGCGAGCCGTAGGACCGCAGATACCCTTCCTTGTCCGCATCCAGGATGGCAACGAGGGAGACTTCGGGTAGATCCAGACCCTCGCGAAGCAGGTTGATTCCGACGACGACGTCATAGATGCCTAGCCGCAGGTCGCGGAGAATCTCGATGCGCTCCAGCGTCTCGATTTCCGAATGCAGATAGTGGGTTCGAATGCCCATCTCCTTGAGATAGTCGGACAGGTCCTCCGCCATCTTCTTGGTGAGTGTTGTTACCAGGATGCGCTCGCCACGGGCGACGCGCTCGTTGATCTCGTGTATCAGGTCGTCGATCTGTCCCTTGGTAGGACGCACGGAGATCTGCGGATCGACGAGCCCAGTAGGACGAATGATCTGCTCGACGATCTGCTCCGAGTGTTCCATCTCGAACGGCCCCGGCGTTGCTGACACATGAACGATCTGGTGGACGTTCTCGAGGAACTCATCGAAGGTCAACGGTCGGTTATCGCGGGCAGAGGGCAGCCGAAAGCCATGCTCGATCAGTACATCCTTCCGCGCCTTGTCGCCGTGGTACATACCCCGCACCTGCGGGAGGGAGATATGTGATTCGTCGANNCGAGGTGCATCGAATAATTCTCGACCCCCGCACAATAGCCGGCCTGCTGAAGCATCTCGACGTCGTACATCGTCCGCTGGCTGAGGCGCGCGGCCTCCAGGATCTTGCCCTCACGATTAAGCTCGGTGAGCCGATGATGGAGCTCGTCAACGATATCGACGATCGCGACCTTCAGCTTTTCGTCAGTCGTCACGAAGTGCTTGGCCGGGTAGATGGCGGCCTCGTCGCGTTCGGCCAGGATTTCGCCGGTCAGTGGATCCAGCTCTACGATGCGGTCGATCTCGTCCCCGAAGAACTCAACCCGGACGGCAAGCTCGTCGTAGACCGGATAGATCTCCAGCGTGTCACCGCGGACGCGGAACGTGCCACGGACGAGTGTCATGTCATTGCGGTCGTACTGCACGTCGATGAGGTGGCGCAGAACCCGATCGCGGCGGACCGCCTGGCCGCGTTTGAGGCTGACGACCTGCTCCTCATAGTCCGACGGTGAACCAAGACCGTAGATGCAAGACACCGAGGCGACGATGATCACATCGCTTCGCGACCGCAACGCCCGTGTGGCGGCGTGGCGAAGCTTGTCGATCTCATCGTTGATCTGGGCGTCCTTTTCGATGTAGGTGTCAGATCTCGCGATATACGCCTCTGGTTGATAGTAGTCGTAGTAGGAAACGAAGTATTCGACTGCGTTGTCTGGGAAGAACTCCTTGAACTCACTGTAGAGCTGGGCCGCGAGCGTCTTGTTATGAGCAAGGACGAGCGTTGGCTTCTGGACGCGCTGGATCACGTTTGCCATCGTGAATGTTTTGCCTGAGCCGGTGACTCCGAGCAGCGTTTGCTGAGCCATTCCCGCCTCAACTCCGCGGGCAAGCTCGTCGATGGCTTGTGGCTGGTCGCCAGTCGGCTGCAGATCGGAGACGATGCGAAATGCTGGCATCAGACGTCGCTCCATTCTGGAGGGATGAAGAAGCCGGCCCCGAGGCTGGCCGGCAGGAACCGTCGAATTATGCCATACCCCGGACGTTTTCCCGTGCGGACGCGCGAATCCGACGCCGGCAGCAATCTCGATCTGACGGGTGAATTCAGCGTACGGCTACCTCCGATGCATCTCCACCTCAGTGGCGCACGCGATGGATCCAGTCCCGGAGACGCCCGCCCATCGAGCTTCCGTCATCCGGTGTGAAGCTGATATCTCGTCCTCTCCAGGTCCTGGGCCCGTCGATCGAGCTGGCAGTGGCGCTGGGCCGGCCACGCCTGAAGAACAGGATGATCAGACACCCAAGCGACAGCACAGTCGCGGCAATCTGGATGACGCCACTCGACATCAGCGCGACGAACGCGAAGACGACAACGAGACCCAGGTTCATGCTGGGGGATACCCGAGACAGGCTCGGTAGTTGGAATCGCCGACGGGTTGGGCCAGACGAAGGCGGGTGGACGACCCGCAGATGGGGATACTTCGGCTTCGGCGCGTCGTTCTCCATCTGGTCG
>MTKZ01098444.1_pt1 | contig 20261 bp, 19 predicted proteins | sample 1042781 | NCBI WGS metagenome assembly MTKZ01 (sample SAMN06212207, study PRJNA360539) | anaerobic digester metagenome | biome: Wastewater treatment plant; material: sludge; isolation source: anaerobic digester fed with sludge from wastewater treatment plant | place: Denmark: WWTP Viborg ... | reverse complement strand
ATAAGTATTACTCTTGTTTCTTTGCTAAAATTATCTTCAATATAATCTGCTGATTGATCGGGAGAGTCATTATCTACAATGATTATTTCACAATTCTCCCAAGCTGATAGCAAGTTATTTACAAACTTATCTAGCAGACCCTTGGTCGCGTAGTTAGATACAATAAATGACACCTTTTTAGACATAAGTTTCTCTTTCAAAAATATCATATAGACAGTAAATGTCCAGCATAAATATATTATTAGTTATAGTATATTATGGTAAAATTACTTCGTGGGTACACCGAAATCTTCCTATCTTTACAAGTATAAAATAATACTCTTTTTTCTAGCATTAGTATTATTTATTCCAAACAAAGCACTGGCAGAGGAGAAAATAGATAATTTCTTTAACAATGTAACCGTAGAGAAAGACGGAAGTATAACGGTAAGAGAGAATATATATTATGATTTCGGAAATAATCAAAAACATGGGATTATTAGAAAAATACCTTTTATTAAAACCAATGAAGATGGAAAAAGATATAAGATGGAGATTTACGATATTAGTGTTTTTGACGAGAAAAATAATCGTATAAACTATAGTATTAATAAAAGTAAAGAAGAACTGGAATTAAAGATTGGTGATGCAGACACTTTAGTATCGGGGAAAAAAACATATTTAATTACGTATAAAGTAAAGGGGGCTATTGCATACTATACAGATCACGATGAGCTTTATTGGAATGTCACAGGGGATAAAAATACTATATCCATATTAAAATCGGGAGTAAGCATAACTCTGCCCGATGAAGCATATACTTTCGGATCAGTAAATGTAGTATGTTTTACAGGTTCTCAGGGAAGTAAGAATAAAGACTGTAGTACAACTACATTAGGAAAAGAAATACGAATTACATCAAATATTGGATTAAATCCTTATGAAGGTCTTACCATAGCTGTAAGTTTTCCTAAGAATATTGTATCTATTATGGAACCCGATGAGGTGGGAATAAGTAATCCTGTAATTTTATTTATTAGAAAAGTATTCATTATTCTTCTTGAGATACTATTATATTCTGGAATATTCTGGTGGAATGTATTCTATCCCATTAAAGTATTTTTTAGATGGAATAAAGATAAGAGAAATACAAACAACCTTCAGAGAATTGTATCTGCCTGGTTTGAATCTCCCGAGACATTAGATAAAAGGTCACTTACTCCTGCTGAAACGGGAGCCTTGGTAGATAAAAATATAGACCACAAGGATATTACATCGACAATAATTGATTTAGCTCAAAGAGGATATTTAAAGATTAAAGTAGATGGGAAGAAAAATACTACAATAATAAAGAATAAAGATTACCAGAATGACGGTAATATATTAGAGTTTGAGAAGAACCTAATGGAGGGAATATTTAAAAAAGGAATGTTAAATGAAAGACACATTGACGATCTGTCTACTGATAGATCTTTTTATACCTGTATTGAAGAATTTAAAAAGAATATAGCTAAAAGATTAGTTAAAGAGCAGTTATTTAAAGATGATATTAAAAACGTAGAGAATAAATTTACTATATTAGGAACTATTGCGTTTATGTCAGTAAATATAATTGGAGGAATTATATTTTTAATATTTGGGAGAAAATCTGCACAAAGGACACCCTTAGGTATTGAGAAATATTCAGAAGGTGTATCTTTAAAGAATTTTCTTATTTCACAGGATACTCAGCTTAATTTTCAATCAGACAATCAGATGTTTTTTGAGAAACTTCTTCCTTATGCAACAGCATTTGGAGTAGAGAAGATATGGGCTAAAAGATTTGAGAGTTTAAATATGATTAAATCTGACTGGTATGAAGGGGATATTGTTAATGCAGGGGTTATGACCTCTCTTAGCAGTAGAATGACAAGCAAAATATCAAGTAATGTATCAACGATAAGTAGTACAAGAAGTTCATCGGGATTTTCAAGTGGATTTTCTTCCGGAGGACATTCAGGGGGAGGGGGAGGGGGAGGAAGTACAGGAAGCTGGTAGATAACCAGCATGATATAATTCTCAAGTATTAAAGGTAGTGCGAGAGTAGTTCAGAGGAAGAACGTCTCCTTGCCAAGGAGAAGGCCGCGGGTTCGAGTCCCGTCTCTCGCTCCAAATATTAAAATACCCTATTCTTTTCAAGTAATATATTCTAAAGTACTTAATTAATTATAATTATTTTTTAGATTAATTAATTCTGTTATAAATATAGTAGGATATATCTTCTTTTGTATTACTTATAAGTTAGAGGTAATAAAATTAAATAAAAAATGCCTGTAACTATTTTCATAATCACAGGCAAAGAAATAACTCATTGTGTACTTTGTATAGACACCACATGGTACAAAGTACCCTCAATAATCAATTCCCCCCCGATACCCCACTCCTCTGTTACCCCCAAAACTTGGGTAGTCCAGACGATATACGGGTCTCCGTCATCGTCTTTTCCAGACAGAAGAAATGAATAACCATATGGGGGTTGAATGAAAAGATGGCAGTTTTTGCCACCAAGGATGGTTCTTTGGATTACACACCATCCCTCACCCTCATTTTGAAACATACTGAGATCAATAGAAACGATCTCGGCCTTCGGTTGATAAAGAAATATTATTGCCCCGAAGATTAAAACCACCAAAAAAACTAGTAAAAATAACTTTTTCATTCTCGTCTCCTTTTTTAAGATATGCAGATTATACACCCTATAGTATATTATTCAAATTTAACAGTAATTAGTTTATGAATAGAAAAATGATATAAAGTAAGTTAAAATACTCATGTACTTTCAATTCTTAATTACTTGGGAAGATAGCCAAGGTGGTCACGGCACCGGTCTGAAAAACCGGCTATGTGGGTCCGACTCCCACTCTTCCCACCAGAATATTTCTTGGGCGGTTAGCTCAGCTGGTTAGAGCATTCGGTTTACATCCGAAAGGTCATTGGTTCGAATCCATTACCGCCCACCATAAATATTATTATTGTTTAATAAATAATTTCTAAATATAAATATTTTAATAATTAAAAAAAGGTATTGAATTGTTGTTTGTGATGTGATTTTATATTAAATGACATGATATTAGATAAAAACGACACAAATAATAAAAATCAAAACGAATATAATAACAATAGTAGTAATATAAATGATAATACTAATGGACATAGTACAAACGGAAACGGACATAGTACAAACGGACATTCGAATAATGGAAATGGGATTGATTACACATCAGAAACGAGAACCATTGAAGGACTTAAGATAGGTATTATATATTCCGATGTAAGAAGAGAATATTTTCCTACCGAAGAACAATATATTACTGAAAAAGATGCTTACACTGATGCTGAAATTATTGGGCAGCATTTAGCTAAATTAGGAGCAACTCCATTGCTTTATCCCGGAAATGAATCTCTTGTTGAGAACTTAAGAAGAGACAATCCTGCAATGGTATTTAATCTGGTTGATTCAGTAAAAGGTAATGAATATCTATCGTCAACAATACCGGGTTTATTGGACATGCTTGATGTACCATATACAGGTGCCGGCTTGTTAGGATTAGCATTAACTTATAATAAATTCCTGGTAAAAAAATTATTTTCCCAGGTAGGAGTTCCTGTTCCTAACTTTCAACTATTTTCTACACCAAATGATATCTTAGATCCTAACCTTAGATTCCCTCTTATTTCTAAGTTAAATGAAATACACGGAGCAGTGGAAATAAATCAGAATGCAGTTTCAGAAAATGAAAAAGATTTAAGAGAAAGAATTAAATATCTGATAAATACATATGACCAGGCAGTATTGGTAGAAGAGTTTATAGTGGGGAGAGAAATAGTTTCATATTTATTAGAAGGATTGAATACAAAAATATATACGGCTGAGAAAGTGTTTAATAAACCCGATGATAAATATGTATTTGCTACATTCCAGGATCAATGGGGGGAGTATTCAAATGATCAGAGTACATGGCCGTATATTTATCAAAAATATGATGACCAGATGCTGAAGGATTTAACCAGAAAAGCATTTGATGTTACAAGAATGGCGGATTACGGTAAATTTGATATTAGGATGGATCAGTCAGGAAGATATTTTTTTATTGATGCTAACGCAAATCCCTCTTTTGGTCCTAAAGAACTGTATACTTCCATGGGATTAATCATACAGGAACAATATGGTGTTCCATTTACTGATATATTAAAAAGGTTAGTGAATAATACTTTATATCACAATTAGTGTATTAGTTATTTCTTTCTACTATATTCATAAACAATAGAATCTTCGGCAAAACCCATATTTTGATAGAATGTTTTAGCTCTTTCATTCCATGTAAACACCTCAACTCTTATGGGTAATCCATAGGATTTACCTTTTCTTAAAACCATACGTATAAGCTTTTTACCTACGGACTGTTTCCTATACTTGGGAAGAACAAATAATTCATCTACGCAGTAGTAAAATAGATCTTTACACTTCCTCGATAATATATAACCTATAGCAGTATTTAATTCTTCATCAAATGCTATGAAGTAAGAAACATTTGTATTTGATAGATCTGATTGTATCTGCTTCTTAAAATGCTTTTTCCAGCCGTTAAAGAAGAATTTCCTTCTTTTCCCAGACTTTTTAGCGTTAAACTCAGTAAATTGAACGGCCAGTTCAAACAAGGAGTCCAAGTCGCGTTTATATGCTTTTCTATAAGTTATTTTCATAATATTTGGGTTTCCTGGGCAGGGTATATAATTTAAGTATGTTGGATTATACCTCAGATCTTCAAGGAAGGGATATTTTGATGATTTCCGACTATGTGGATGAAGGGTATGATAAAGAGGATATAGAAAAGGAAAAAATATTTCTGGATGATGTTGAACAAGCATTGAAAAGATATGGTATTAAATTTACATTCTTTGAATTCAAAACATTAGATGAATTAGATAAAGAACTCCAAAAATATGACAGAAAAAAGATAATAATATTTAACTGGGCTGAAGAAATCTATGGAAAAGAGAATAGCGGAGCATTAATTACAGAATATTTAGATAAAAATAGTTGGATATATTCGGGTGCTAAGACAGAAAACTTAAAATTATCTTTAGATAGAAAATTAGTAAACAAAATACTGAGAGATAACGGTATAGGTGTTCCCAATGAATATAGTCTAGATGATAAGAATATTATTTTTCCTGTAATTGTTAAGGCACGATACGAACACGGGAGTTTTGGAATTACTAAAAAATCAATATTAGAAAATAAATCGGATTTAGATAGCTATATTAGCAACGTTGATTCTAATAAATACATAGCTGAGCAGTTTATTCATGGTATTGAATATTCTATATCTGTATGGGGTAATAGGAATCCAACTGTACTGCCTATTATGGATATTAAATTTGATTCAAGAAAAGATGAAAAATATAAGATCATGACATATAAATCAAAGTGGGATAAGAATGACCCTGATTACAAGGGTGTATATAGTGATATTGCTGATAATCTTAATAGATCTAAAAAAAAGAGAATAGAGGAGGAATGTATTAAAGCATTTTTAGTACTTAAGTGTAACGGTATAGTCAGATTTGAGATCAGGGAGGATGATAAAGATAATCTTTACTTCATAGATTTTAATCCTAATCCTAATTTTGCTATTGATAGTGCATTTATGAAATCAGCGAGGGAAGCAGGATTAAGTTATGGCCAAGTGGTATTAAAGTTATGTGAGTTTGCTTTAGAGAAATAGATATATTTAATATTCTTCCGGACGGGAAAATATCTCTGTAACTATATCTTTTTCCAATACGCCGTAGGATAAAAGTGTTTCTCCTACTTCTTTAACCATTGCAGGATGTCCGCACAGATAAAAATCTGTGTCTTCAACTGCAAGTCCCGGTAAAGCAGATGTAACTCTTTGAGGTTGAAGTTCGGGGTTTTTAGGTTTAGAGAAATATATCTTATATCTGAAGTTAGGAAGATTAGATTTAATATCTTCCAGTTCCGGAAGAAGCATAATATCTTCTTCTTTTCTTATTCCGAAATGAAGAAATATATTGTTTGTTATGTGTTTCTCACAGAGATTGTCAAGTATAGATATGAATGGAGCTATACCCGTACCTGTAGCAAAGAACTGTATATTTGGTTTTAAATATGATTTTAATAGTAATTTACCTGCAGGTCCTATAAATGTAACTGTGTCATTTGGTTTTAAACTATTAACATAGTTTGATCCCAATCCCTCGTGCCCCGTTTCTACAAGAAGGGATAGGGTAGGCAAGTATCTTTTTCCTGAAGATATGGAGTATGGTCTATATCTTTCAGAATTAACTTGAAGATTTATATATTGTCCCGGAATAAAGTTAAAACTATTTGAGTTTATATTGAGCATTAATTTTGTAACTTTGGAGCTAACATTATTCTTAGAAAAGACTGATGCGGTATAAACAGCCGGTTTAATGAATATGTTTTGGTTTAGATTATCATCCATATGCTCAATAGAATAAATGTATCATAAATACATAGAGAATGATATTTAATTAAATATACATGTTCTTTATGTTATTATACCTAGTGTTTCAGAGTATTTATTGGGGGATCGTCTAATGGTAGGACTGCGGGTTTTGGTCCCGCCTATTGGGGTTCGAATCCCTATCCCCCAGCCAAATTGAAAAATCACCACTTTTTGATGCTACATTCACATATTCATAAGGCTTTTTATATTGTATTGACGCTATTTTTCCATCTAACATAGAAAAGTTCCAAAGTGCTGACTTTAGTAAATCTTTTCTAACAATATCATCGCCATTTTCATACACCTCACCTAGCGATAAACACTCATCTTTAAAGGTTTCAAGCTGTTCCAAAGTTGAATAAGGGGATTTATCAAGTTTTGATATTCTTGTTTCTATTTTCTTGATATCTTTTTTAAACTTAGCTTGTTTTCTGGTATAAACATCGCTATTAACTGTTCCATCTAAATATGTATCTAATAGCTTATCTAACTTATCTTCTAAAGCCTTTATTTGGTCTTGTAGCGATTTTTTGGTTAGGATTTTATTCTTATACTGGCGGATAGTATGTTCTTTATAGACCTCAAGAGATTTATTAGCCATATCACTATCAGTAATAAACTGGTTAAATACTTCCTCAATTTTAGGGTTTAAATCTGTTTCATTTAAATAGTTTTTGTGTTGTTCGCAAATACCCTTACCATTAGTACAGAAATAATAAACATATCTATTCTTTTTTAGAGTACCAGTTAAAGCACAGCCACAGTTATCACACTTTAAGAATCCTCTATACAAAAAATCTAAGTTTGATTTGTATTTTGTAGGTTTTACTCTTACTTTACCTAGCCTTATTTCATTAGCTAAGTTAAATTGTTTTTCTGAAATTATTGGCTTATGTATTCCTTGATAAATTTTTCCCCTATAAGAAAACTTACCAATATAAAATGGCTCTTGAAGAATTCTAGCTATTGCAGAGGGATATACTTTTTTACCACCTTTAGTTCTAAAACCCTTATCAAACATTGTATCTGCAATAGCATCAATGGAAGCTCTATCAACTGTATAGTAATCAAAAATATCTTTTATAAACTTGAATCTTTCAGGATCAGGTGTGTGTTTTTTATCTATAGTAATATACCCAAGTTTAGGAGGTCCGGGGAACTCTCCTTTTCTTAATTTGGTTTCAATACCTTCTTTAACTCTAATTGATAATCTAGCAGAGTAGTGAATAGCATTAATAAACTCATAATCCATACTGAATAAGTCATAGATAGTATTATTAGCCTTATAAGGTGTTCTAATTTCTTTTAATTTTTCTTCTTGAAATAGTTTTATTAATTCACCAGTATCAAGTCTGTTTCTACTTAATCTATCTAAATGTTGAACAAGAATCGCATTAGCTTCACCGCTTCTAACTTTATTAAGCATTTCATCAAAATAAAATCTATTATTTTCGTCTTTTGCAGATTTAGATTCTTCATAAATACAAACAAAATCAAGTTTGTTTTCATGAGCATATTTTAAAAGTGTAGTTTTTTGTGTATCTAAAGATTGAGCCTGACGACGATCTTCTTCTGAGGATTTCCTACAATAAATTATGTATTTTAAATCATTATTATTCATATATTTTTGAGCAGGGGAAATCTAGCAGGTATTCTTTGAACCCAATCTTACCATTATTATCACTTTCATAGGAACTCTCAAATCGTGGGTTAATGTTATGAGTTTCTAAAAACCATTTAATTTTATCTGCAGTATCAAGATAAAAAGTCTTTGGTCTAGTTAAGTTTTTTGAACCATGATACAACCTAAAACCTTTTAGTCTTGGGTCATTAACATTTTTAGTAAAATATTTTGTTAAATAAGTTCCCAAATGACCCGCGTCTTTTACTGCTTCAATAGTTATATCTCCGTGTTTCCACATCCCCTGTAACTCAGACCAATGAATGTACTCTACATCAGATAAAATGTGATAATGAACAGCACTTCGTTTTTGGTATTCCACGATTGTTAAAGTTTTTATCCCTTTGTACTTGTTTTTCAGCTTTCTCATAAAACTTGTTAGCCTTTCATTACATTCTTTTATGTTGCTAATATCAAATTCAGTTGTATTAGCAAAAGTTGCAGTAATAAATTTTGCATGGGTAATATCACCAAAGTTAGCAACAGCGAGTCTTTTTACTGTATTAAAAGCCTTGTTTGCAGTTCTTCTTTTGTATTCTTCAATCCTATCCTCTTTTTCTTCTGTTTTACCCGAATAACCAGTTTTAATTGGCGTTCTGTTAAGTAAATAAGGGGTTTCTGGTGTATAAATTTCCACTAACTTATTTGTAACAACAACTTTTACATAACTATAATTTTTTGTTCGACTTATTACGTTACTACCAAGCTTAGTAGGGTCGCCACGGCTACCGCCGTTGTTGCGACCATCAGTAGTATTAGTATCAAAAAGAGGAGTTACGTTAGTCATTAATAACCCCTTTTGCTAAATTGTTGTATCTATGGAGAGCTTTACCTAAATAATAAAGAGATAAATAAATTTCCTTAGCTTCTTCATCAGTCAATAAAACCCCATATCTTTCCTTAAAATAGGTTTTTATGCTTTCTACATCTTCATTTGTGGGTTTTATTAAATCGCTCATTTAGAGCGATCTTATGGGAGATTATTGTTTTGAAAGGTATCACTAAAATATTTTTTACTGACCCCAATCGTATTCTTTTTCTGTTGGCTGTAGTTGTTTTTCCTTATCTGCTAATAATTTCTTGAATCTTTTAAGTTTGTTTTTAATAAACTCAATGGATAACAAGTCGTATATCTCAAGATTTTCTTCATACTTTTCATTCAGGATTTCTAATATTTCTGTTGGCTTTTTACCTTGTTTGCTTAGGTTGTAAATTTCACTTGCGACCTCAATATCTTGAAAATCAGTTTTTATAACTGGATAAACAGGTAAGTTTAAGGAGTAAGGGTAAAGATACTCATCCCAGTTTTCCTCAATCCACTTAATTAAGTCTTTTTTGGGTAACTGGTGCATTAACAAAATACCCATACTATCCCTACTTTCTTCAAAAAGTTCTTTAGAGTTGACCATAAGACTTACAGAACTGGTATAACAGCGTATATTCGGATAATTAACTACGTCTCTAAAAGCCTTGTAGTTTAGAAGCATGAAAATATCAATCTCAAATTCTAATGGTAACCCTAGAGAAGCTACTAGTTCCTTTATTTCTGGACTAACTTCTCTTTTGTACCAGTCTTGCTGTAGTTTGTGGTAAGTATCAACGTACTCTTCGCCAAGATCCAATTTCGTATTTATATCAGCAATTAACTGTTCAATATCTCCATTAAGACTAATAAACCCCCTAACGAAATCATTAAATACCTCACTATTAAGCAAAATAGAAAGCAGTTTATTAGTATCATTATTTGGTTTCTCCACTACTTTGGGTGGAAAATCCCTAGTGATGATTGTAACCTCAGAGATAGTCATATAATCCTCCAACACCAATTGGATTTTACCACACCCTACGGGTGTGGTTATGACCTTATATGTGTTGGATAACTAATTCAATAAAACTTGTTTTATACAAATACACTATATAAAAATTGGGTAAAGTTGTTTTTTACAAAACTATTAGTTATCATTTAATTATGAATAATGAAACACGAACACTAATACCAGATGAGTTCGAAAATTCTGAAGCTTCTATACATCCAGTTGAGCAGTCGGATATGGAAGCGTTAGTAGCAGAAAAAGACGAAAAAATAGGTACTTTAGAAGCAAAAAAAACCGCTGAACAGGAACCCTATAGAAATATGATTGATGAAAATTATGCTAAAGAGCGTGAAACCGAAAAGGAACATCAGGAAAGATTAGATGCTAACTATGCTACCTCGAGGAAAGCAAGAGAACAAGCAATTCAAAGATTAACGCCAACACTCGTCGAAGCAGGTGTAGCGGAAGAGCAAGTAATGGATGTATTCAATACTATTTCACAAGAAGTGACTGGAAGCACTTCTGATGAAGATTTGTTAGAAGCTATAAAGACTGTACTACAAGAGCAAACACAAGAAGATACAGAGATTCAACATGAAGTCTTAGAAATGGTTGTTACACAGTCTACAGAAACAATCACAACACTAAAACAGGTAGATAATGAATTACTATCAGAAAGAAACCAAATTAGAGGAGAACTCACTCAAAGAAAAAGTGAGTTATTATCCGAAAGAAATGGTATTAGAGGTGAATTAGCACAGAGAAAGTCCGAGCTTCTTGCTCAAAGAAACCAAATTAGAGGAGAACTCACTCAAAGAAAAAGTGAGTTATTATCCGAAAGAAATGGTATTAGAGGTGAATTAGCACAGAGAAAGTCCGAGCTTCTTGCTCAAAGAAACCAAATCAGGAATGAAATATCAAGAATTGAAAGCCAATATGATGCACTGATAGAAGCCATTAATGATGAGTACACACCAAAAATAGAAGCTTTGCAAAACCCAACAGATACACCTGAGAAGAGTGAGCTTTAAAAGATAAGATAACACTTTTTTAATAACAAGTTATCTTTCATGCAAATGTGTGGTTGTTTGAAGTAATAAAAGTTCCAACTAAATCCCAACTGCTCAGCCAAGAATTTAAAATTTCCGAGTTTGCTTGATTTAACAACTTATCTTCCAGTTCGAACCCTACTAAATCCTTATTTACAATTTCATGATGTTTTTGGAAAAGTTGAAGCATTGGTTCCACGTCAGCAAGCAGTAAACCATTGTTTATTAAAAAGTTCGAACCCAAATCTGCAAGTACACTTGTCTTTTCTATATAGTCACCGTGTTCTAATTTGTCTGTAGCATAAAATGCGTAGTGAATACGTTTTTCAGCCCTCTTAATCCAGTCGTCCGAAGCATACTTAACACCAGCTCTTTCTTTCTCTAGTCTTTTTATTTCCACTTCAATTTCTGCACGTTTCGTTTTGTACTCATTTTCGTCAGACAATTCACTGTTTAACCGCATTTCTACCAGATTGTTTCTTCTTTTGTATTGTATTTCAATTTGAGCGTCTATTCTTTGAAGCATTATTTCTGTATCTGTAGTTTCAACTTGGTGGTCATGTTTTAACCACCTTAAAAACCAATCATGGAAATCCTTGGATACTTTTACAGTTTTCAAAGTTTCTTTTAACTGTTTTTCCAGCTTTTCAACTGAAATATGTTTTTGCGAGCAATGATTTTTGTTTGAGCATTTAGCATAAAGATAGGTTACTGTGTCACCATTTGCTAATCTCTTGGTTTTTGGGTAGGTGATAATAGAACTTCCGCATTCAGAACACTTTAAAATACTTCGATAGGGTATATCTTTATGTACAGAAGGTCGTGAAATGCCTTTAGCACCTAATCTTTTTTGTATATCCCAATATTCTTTTTCGTTCATAAGCCTAGGTACACTTAAATCAAGCTCACTTTCCTCGCCATTCCAGACGATTTTTCCATAATAAAAGCTATCGTTTAGAATTCTATAAAAGCTTGATATTGATAGTGGTTTGTTTCCAGTTTTTTCAGTCGTAATAGTGCGGTAACCCCATTTGTTATTTAAAACATCGAGTATATGTTCAACTCTCGCCCCTTCCAAAAACATTTCAATTCCTTTTCTAAGTAACGGAAATCTTTCCTCATCTACAACTTGGATAATTTCGCCCTTTTCTTTACGGTTTAAATACCCAGGTTTTGCAGGACCAGGATACCAACCTCTTTTGAGTTTTGAGTGCATTCCTCGCATAACCGTAGGACCTAAATCGTCAGAATATTTTTTAGCTAGTCCGAACTCAATTTGTAGTAACAACTTGTCGTCACCACTGTTATAGTAAACTTTTCCAGGTGTAATAATTGCATGTAGCTTTTTGTTATCCATTAACTCAATTAACATAGCACCGTCCACTGAATTACGAGCTAAACGATTTAAAGCCCAGCATAAAATGACTTCGTACTTTCCACCTTCTATACCTGCCACCATTTCATTAAACTGAGGTCTGCCCCTTTTCTTAGCAGACATTGATTCCTGGAGTGTCTTTTTGACTTTAACACTATATCTTTCAGCTACTTTAAGGTTCACATCATGCTGGTCTTCAAGAGAAAAAGCTTGTCGGTCCTCTGATTCTGTAGACTTTCTACAGTATTCAATGCCGTTTTTATTTTGTATATCTTTGTTTACTAAAAAATCCATATAAAAAGCCGTACTGGTTGTTGAGTAGTTGCAACGAGTGCAAATACACCAATACGGCTATTTCCACACTCGTTATTAATACTACTCAACATAAAAATTATAACCTAATTTCCAATCCTTCCTCAACAGGTCTTCTGAGATATTCAACCCAGACCGCATACCATTCTTGCCTCTTTTGCTCATAAGTTGATCTATCAAAAGGTCTGTCATTTATATCAACAGCACAGCCTTTAGAGGTATCAGGCCCATGTGTTTTTAAATAAGAGCTAAGTGCTTGTCCGTAATCCATAAGTTCTGATATGTTAAGTTTTGTTAAGTCCTTTATTTTTTGTAATTTTGTTACATTATTCATACTATCCTTTTATACCAATAAATAACCCTGTTACAAATGTGTTACAAATTATCAAAACCTGTGTGCAACAGTTCTGTAACAGACCAACTTCTTGGTATATCAACTTATAATCTTGCTCGTTACAGATGTTACTTAATTTCTCCATATTCATATCCCAGTGCCTTTAGACGTTCATTTATCACGTCCAAATTTAATAAATAGCCTCTAACAGGTTTACCGTTTAATCTTCTTGTTTCTGAACCTTGCAGTACAACACCAGTCTTTCTTAATGAAACCCCTATATAATTTGTGTTTTCTAACCAGGCAAATTCATCCCCGTGTTCAGTCTTAAGGTAGTGTTTTAAATTTTCAGTTGGGTAAAAAGCCTCTCGTTTTGTATCACCTTCCATCATGTACTTAAGTGCTATGAGAAGTTGAATAACTGTTTGATCGTCAGCAGAGACCCTTGACGCTATGTGAATTCTATCCAAAGCAAAATTTCTAACTAGGTTGTAAGTTAAGCCATCCTGTTCGGATTTAATATCAATTACTTTTGCTAAAGCAAAGAGTGGTCGCCATACTTCCCAGTTTCTACCTTGAATATCAGGCTCGGACAGTGATTTATATACTGAATACAAATCTTTATGTATTTCCATAACAGAAAGGTAAAAACCATCTCGTAACTCTTTAAAGATAGGTACCGTTGTTTCAAGTTCACGATTTTTGATTTCATTATTAGAACTTGCAAGCATAGTTAAGTTTAAAGACCTAGACTGCAAGGTTTCTGAAACATCACTTATTCCACATAACATTTTAGGAGAAAAAGGATCATATTCTTTGGAATCCCAGCCTTTTGTTCCTGTTGGTTGCATTTTTCCCACTTTTGGACCCACTTTGTAACCTGAATTTAGCATTAGGGATAACGTTTGAGCTTCTGGAGTAGTAGCCTTTTTAAGGCTTTCAACCTCATCTAAAAATATCGTAGAGCTGTTTTCGTGTATTTCTCTTATAACAAAAGCTGGTGTACTTCCCATAAGCAACTTACCGTTAAAGGCAAGTTCACTGCATAATTCCAATAGCTTTGTTTTACCACTGTTCATAAGACCCGTGACATTTACATAAGCATAACTTGGGAAAAGTCTGTAAAAATAAGTTCCCCAGAGCCACAGAGCAAGTACTAAATACCAATCTTCGTGGTTAAGGTCCAAGTAGTGTTTTAAAACCTGTATTGTTTTATCGAGGTGACCAAAGTAATCAAGAGTGGCGTTGTTTCCCATAAGATAGTTGTTAAGTGCCTCTGAAGACCACCTCTGTGGAAATTTTGGTTCCCTTATTGATATATAACTGTTATCCTTTAAAAACAGTGGTAGAGGATATATTTTTCTTTCTGAGCTTATGACATAAGTGTTTTTATCAACACTGTCCTCGCTTTTAACATTAAGTTGTAACGTGATAAATGCTTTATCTGTGGTGAAAAATTGTGATGGAATAAATTCGGTCAATGCTTCGGCAAACTGTATCCCAGAAAATTCTAATTTATTGGGGTCATACTTTCTTGCTCTTTTTAATAATTTTTCAAAATCCTCCTTAGTTTTTTGACTTGTTCTGTAGTTGGTTACATCTTTTATGCCTTCGATTTTTGGTATATCAACAATGTACACCTCTTTGTTTTTGAATAGTTTGGCGTGTTTTATAACCTCTCTTGTACCGACTTCATCATTATCAAATGCAAAAAATATGGCAGAAGCTTTATCAAAGTAATCAACCCACGTATTTTTAAAAGTACCAGCTCCACCTGTTGAAGAAACTGCCTTATACCCCCAATTTCGTAGAACTAAACTATCAAGTTCTCCTTCGGTTATTATCACAGGCTCATTTATTAAATCGTTGAGGATTTCAACACCGTAAAGACAAGACTCGCCACCTGTTGTGTATCTGTATTTCACAGGATTAATTTCATCTTCTTCAGGCAATCTTCTTAGCTTAAAGAATATAACTCGATTGTTTTCATCAAAAATAGGAATAGTAAGCCAATTAAATCCATCAACTTCAGCCTCACCAAGTAGGAAAGTATCTATTATCTCATTAGAAAGACCTCGATTATTAAAATACTGCCTATGTTCACTAGTAAGCTCTTTATGACAGTTTATGGCTTCTTCGCGTAAATCGTTTTCAAAAATTTTTGAAGTTTCTTCGGCTGGTTTATTTTCAATTTTTTTCTTTCTGTCTTTTAATCTGCCTGTAGTCTGAAATAAGGACGATGGTTCCTTACCCAAATGCTTTGCTAAAGTAACTAAATTACCCGTAGCATTACACTTTTTACAGTTATATTGACCTGTGGTTGAAGAGATATATAGATGCCCCAGTTTGTAGTCCGATTTATCCGAGTCACAGTGATTAAATAAACATAGGGTTCTAAGTTCCTTTTTGGTTTCAAAAAAAATAATACCCCAATCCGTAAGGAATTCTGAAGGTGATTTTATATATTCATTGTTGGTATAATTCATTTGTTAAATCTCTTACTTGGTAGGGGACACTTGGTTAACACAAATGCCCCCATTCCAAAAATTAAATACTTTATTTCGATGTCAGCACTTTTGTGACATTTTGAATAAGGATGCCGTCTCTTTCCTGTGGTTCTTCAACCAAGATTCGGCATTTCTTTCCAATGTAGTCATCAACATCTACTTCTTCTTCGAGCTCCAACTTGTTATTAGCTAAAGCTTCAAGAATGTTAAGCAACTTGCTCCCGCCTTTTGGACTCCTAGAAAGTTTTCTACTTGCTAGTAGTGTCCTTTGTTCTCCTTGATAAGAAGATTCCTCCGTTATCTCAAAAACAAATTTATAGAAAGGACCAAAGCCTGCTTCACCGTCCTCTATTTGGACCAATTTAGCTGGGTAAATATCAGCTGGAATCGGCTTAATAGATTCAGACTTTTTGACTGTTAATTTTCTTGCCATTTTGCTTTTCACCTCCTTCAAAATTCTTCAATTTGTTACTACTGCTCGGTTTAGTAATAGTCTTTAAAAAACGAAACATACGATTTGCCCTTGTTGTAGCTTCCTCAATACTTATGTCAGTACCTGTCTCCTTTTTGTAGAGTTCTTTCCACTCGATAACAGCTTCAATGGGCAACATCTTTAACTCCTGGAATAAATCCTCGACTTAATACTTTTTATTGAATTGAAGTAATCGACTGGAGATACCTTAGCGGTATTGTTAAAAAATGAATCTATAGCATTTTCTAGTTCGGGGGTTTTTTCAAATACGAACTCGTATCTGTTTCCTTCTACGCGTTCTAAACCTAGAAGATTGAAGGATAGAGCCAAGTAGCTTGTAATCGCTAAGTCTGTGCTTCTGTATGTATTAATTTTGTTACTACCCAAATTTGTTTTAATCATGGGTAGATGTTCTCATTGGGGAGTTCTGTTTTTTATAGGAGAATGCTTTGAGTATTTATTGTTATGACAAGATTTAATAAAGAGAATTTCTACTTTGTTTGTATAATAGTTACTTTTGCATTACAAACCCAATCACCGTTATTATTTTTAGAAAATACTGAAAAATTAGTATCTACATTAAACATGTTGTTAATATCATCTTTTCTATTCAAAAATCTTTTTTGATGGTAGGCACTGGTTTTAGTACTTTTACCTGTATCAATAGACCCAGGCTTCTTTTGGACCATACGACTTATTTCTGCGGGACTACCTAAAACGGTATGTCTTTTTTTGCCTGCATATAATCTTAAAAACGATATCCATTCAGATTCCATTAAAAGGTTTTCTTTTGGGATTACCTTGTTATCTGCGTATATACAACAGACTTCTTTTAGTTCATCATTTATTACAATTTGTGGTAGTTCGAGATTTTTACCTAGTATTCTGCTGTAAACTAAATATCTTTCATCCACACCTACATGTACTACTTGTTTATTTAAGCCATAAAAATTTCCAACATGTATTTCCCTGACATTCAAAATATCTGCATTAATAATGTTTGAAGCAGTATTTGAAGGGTGTTGTTCAACATTCTCATTGTTTTCATCTCCCGATAAAACAGATACAAAGTTGTGAATGTGGTGCGGTAACTCCAAATCAAACTTCTGACAAAGATAATAAGCTAAAACCTGAAGGTCCTTATTTTTAATGTTAAACATTCTTGTAACAACACTTTCACAATCTGAGATACTGACCTCTGAAAACAGGCGATATGAAAAAATGTTAAAAATATATGGATTGATTCCGTTAGTTAAATCTGCCGTATTGATATCTTTTAAATCCATCTCTTGATAGTTAATAAGGTCAATCAACCATGCAGATTTATCTTCTAGTTTTAGCTTTTCTAGCACATAAGCTTTATTTTTTGGATATTTGTAAGTGAGAATAGTTTTGTATATCCAAAACCTTCCCCACCAAGGCAAGTGGGCTTTCTCTAGTACCAGCTTAAGTCTGTCATCAATATTTACATAGGAATTAGGGTTATATCTAAGGTTAAATTCAATATAGCGAACAATATATAAAGCAAAGTTTGGGACTTTATCTATGATACTTACAATATCTTCTATGTACGCTTCCCTAAAGGGTAGAAGTGTCTTTAAGTAATATTTAAGTATTCTTAAGTCTTTTTCCCCTAAATTCTGTCGCTGACGAATTTTATCTGTGATTTGCGGTATCTCTTTTCTGTACTTTACTAGTTTTTCAAAAGTTGTATCCTCAGGTGTATCGTTTTCGCTGGGGCAAATCATATTATCCAGTAAATCCTCTGTGTTCTCTAATAGATTGATATATGCCTTATGATTCAAGCTCAGTCCTGCATCCATTAAGTGCTGGGCAATTTTTTCGTAAACTTTCTTAGCAGTAACTTCGTCTTTTGCCATAAGTGCAAAATCATCTTGATATCGGACCAGAACAAAATCATACTGTTTCATTAAATCGTTAGAGTATAAGTCTGTGTCGAATAAGTAAAAGTTAGATAAAGTCTGAGATGCAAAAGGACCCTGGGGTATACCAAAACCAGACGGCTCCCATTTAATTAACATTGATTCTAACGTACTGAATATTTTTTCATCTATTCCAGGGCAATAACTTCGTAGTTTTTTTATTAAATCTTTCTGGGGTATTGTGTCAAAGAATCTTTCAAGGTCAAATGTAATTCGCCATTTATAACCCTTGTAAAAAGACTGTATTTGAGTACTGATAAACTTATCGTATGTTTTTTGGTAATAAACAAAGTAACTGTTACCTGAGGATGAAACTTTTGGTGTAAAGCAAATTTTGCTATTAATACCACTGTTAAAAAGTGACCCAAGATACCCAGAATTCATGATTGCTTGAAAAACTACTCTATCTGTAAGGCTCAGTACACCGACTTTCCTGTATCTAACCTCATTCTTTGGAATATTTACATAATAAGCACTGTCTGCCTCGTAATTCTGGGAGTCTAAATATTTACCCAATCTCTTAAAAAAGGAGTCTTTGTTTTGGTCTACTAGGTTGATTAGGGGGTAGTATATTGGGTCTAACGGGTAATCTGTTTTTTTAAGCTCGTTTCTAACAAGCTCATATGCCCTAATTAAATTTAATTCACCAAATACACGGTTTTCTGTTTTCATTTTAATTTTAATAATTTGGGCAGGGAAAATTTTTATTCTGTTATCTGTTTATCCAGTCCAAGTTACTTGCGTTTCCCATACACTTGGGTCCATTCCTGAGATACTTTCTGTAAAAACAGGTGGAGCATATTCTTTATTTAGTTCAGAGGAATACTTCAAAAGGTAGTCGAAAAGTTTTTCGGTAGGAATATCTTTATAATCTCTAGTATCTAATTCATCTTGTATCTTAGTTAGAATGTTACCAATTAGTTCAATTCTACGTTTTTTTGTAATCTTAAATCTATTGGAAACCTCATCCAACTCAATAGCTTTTTGATTACCAATATCATATTTCAATATTTTCGCCCAAAGGATTAATGTATCAATAGGTACATTTAAGCTTGTTGATATTTCTTTAAAACTTTTTCCAGAAGCACGTTCCTGAACAAACTTGCTCTTTAATTCCTCATAGTTTAGATTATCGTTTTTTTCCGTCATACTAGCATAATTATACCGCCAATATAGCGTAGGAACAATTAAAGTTACACGTTTTGAATATTTTTAGGTAGAGTCCTCTAGTAGTTATTAATGTATAATAAAACATAGTATTAAAATTAGAATTAAAACAAATTAAAAATGACAAATAACCTTAAAGAACAGGAACGTGCAGAGCTCCACAGAACTATATGGCAAATAGCAAATGATTTAAGAGGCAGTGTTGATGGATGGGATTTTAAGACTTATGTATTAGGTATCCTTTTTTACCGTTTCATTAGTGAAAATTTAACCAATTACATTAATGCGGATGAAAGAAGATCAGGTAATAAAGATTTTGACTATTCACAGCTTTCAGACAGTCAGGCTGAATTTGGTAGAAAAGATACTATTAAAGAAAAAGGATTTTATATTTTACCAAGTGAACTTTTTGTAAATGTTAACAAAAAAGCTAAAAATGATCCTAACTTAAACGAAACTTTATCAAAAATATTTAATAATATTGAAAATTCCGCAAAAGGCACTGCTAGTGAAGATGATATGAAAGGTTTGTTTGATGATTTGGATGTCAACTCAAATAAACTTGGTAGTACTGTTGAAAAAAGAAATCAAAAATTAGTTAAATTAATGGATGCAGTTGGTAGTTTGGGATTGGGTAAATATACAGATAACACTATTGATGCCTTTGGAGATACGTATGAGTTCTTAATGACCATGTATGCTTCTAACGCAGGTAAATCTGGTGGTGAATTTTATACACCTCAAGAAGTTGCAGAATTATTAGCAGAAATTACAACAGTAGGAAAAAAGGAAGTAAATAAAGTATATGACCCTGCATGTGGTTCGGGTTCCCTACTCCTTAAATTTTCAAAAGTACTAGGTAAAGAAAATGTTAGACAAGGATTTTTTGGACAGGAAATAAACCTCACTACTTATAACTTATGTCGTATCAATATGTTTTTGCATGACATAAATTACAATAACTTCGATATTGCACATGGTGATACTTTAACTGATCCAAAGCATTGGGATGATGAACCTTTTGAAGCGATTGTTTCTAATCCTCCTTATTCTATTAAGTGGGAAGGTGACTCTAATCCTTTATTAATAAATGAC
>MTKZ01015718.1_pt1 | contig 20263 bp, 15 predicted proteins | sample 1042781 | NCBI WGS metagenome assembly MTKZ01 (sample SAMN06212207, study PRJNA360539) | anaerobic digester metagenome | biome: Wastewater treatment plant; material: sludge; isolation source: anaerobic digester fed with sludge from wastewater treatment plant | place: Denmark: WWTP Viborg ... | reverse complement strand
GCAACGTCGCTGAGGCGCCCGGAGAGACCCATATCAGGCGCAAAGCTCATTGACACTCGCAATAAGAAAGGGGTGGGACACATCCCACCCCTCCTCCATGTTCCAGGTCGGGGCGAGAGGATTTGAACCTCCGACCACTTGAACCCCATTCAAGTGCGCTACCTGGCTGCGCTACGCCCCGATGTAGAAGATAGTATATGCGACCCGGGAGAATCTGGCAAATTGCACGCCCGCTTCACCCAACGCAAGCATTTCCATCCCACAGCGCACCCATGCTATGATGCGCGCTCAAAGATGAGAAAGGAATAGGGGAACATGATCACTTCGCTCCGCCATGATCTTGTCGGCGCATTCGGCGATCCCATTGACGAGAATCCCACGGGCGTTATGATGGAGCCAGCGTTCGCTGCAGCTGGGCTGAATTGGCGCTATCAACTGCTGCATGTGCGGGCAGCCGATCTCTCCGCGGCCGTGGCAGGTGTCCGGGCGTTGGGCTTCCAGGGCTTCAACCTGACGATCCCGCATAAGGTCTCCGTGCTTCGGTATCTGGACGCCATCGCACCGGACGCAGCCCTCATGGGCGCCGTCAATACGGTTCGCCGCGAAGGGAACCGGCTCATCGGCGAAAACACCGACGGCAAGGGCTTCTTGCGTTCTATCCGGCAGGATGCCGGCATGGATCCTGGCGGCAAATTCGCGGTGTTCCTGGGCGCAGGCGGCGCCGCTCGGGCCATGACAGTGGAGCTGGCCCTGGCAGGCGTGGCGAATATCATGGTGGTAAACCGTTCGCCCGAGCGCGGCACGGAGCTGGTCAGGCTGCTGAATGAGAATACTCCCACCAGGGCGCAGTTCGAGCTGTGGGAGGATTCTTATCGCGTGCCTCCAGGAACGAGCATATTGGTCAACGCGACCTCCATCGGACTTTACCCAAACACCGATGACACCCCTGCGGTGGACATGAGTTCGATCGGCCCCGGCATGCTCGTCTGCGATGTAATCCCCAATCCGCCACATACCGGGTTCCTGGCGGCAGCGCAAGCGCGCGGCGCCCAGACGTTGAACGGCCTGGGGATGCTGGTCCATCAGGGGGCAATCGCATTCAAGCTGTGGACGGGGATTGAGGCAGATGAACAGGTGATGCGTGACGCGTTGGAGCGATACTTCCAGGGCTAACCCAGGACGCTTCCGACAAAGTCCTGTGCTCCGCCCAGAAATGCACCGATCGGCATCACCTTCTTGCCTGCAGCCTGAACTTCCTCGAGCCACAAAACGCCGGCACCCGTTGTCACGCCTGCGCTGCCGCGGCCTCCCGAGATGACGGCACCCGGCGTGCCTGCGGGGCCCTCAGTCGCACGCGCCCTGAACACCTTCAGTGTCTGCCCTTTCCATGTCGTGAAGGCGGATGGCCATGGTTGATACGCGCGGACCTTCCGCTCGATCAGTTCAGCCGGTTCCAACCAGTCGATACGTCCGTCCTGCTTCGCGATGCGCGGGGCGAATGTCGCGCCTTCTTCAGGTTGTGGTCGTGGGGCGAGGTGGCCTCGAAGCCACGTGGGCAGCGTGTCCACCAGCAGCCCCGCACCCAACTCGGCCAGCTTGATCGTCAATGAGCCTGTCGTGTCGTCTGGAGCGATTGAGAGGTGTTTCATACTGAGAACGGGACCGGTATCGACTCCTGCATCCATCAACATGATGCTGACACCCGTCTCCCTGTCGCCAGCCAGGATGGCTGCCGCGATCGGGGACGCACCGCGGTGGCGCGGCAAGAGCGATCCATGGACGTTAATGCACCCCATGCGGGGAATGTCGAGGACGGCCTGGGGCAGAATCAAACCGTACGCTGCAACGACGAAGAGCTCCGGCGCCAAAGCGGACAATACGGCCAGCTCGACCGGATCACGGAGCGACCTCGGCTGCTGCAAGGGCAGACCTTGCGCCAGAGCGTATCGCTTCACGGGCGACGCCTCCAGGCGTTGTCCACGGCCAGCCGGCTGGTCTTCACGCGTGTACACCGCAATCAGGTCGTAGTCCGCGTGCAGCAATGCGGCCAGCGCCGGAACGGCAAACTCGGGCGTTCCCATAAATACCACTCGCGTCATGATCACCTCCGTACATCAGCTATCATACCCGATGGAGCCTCGAAAGCCACAGGCAACGGCATGCGCCCAGCGTTTGTTGGAGCGACTCTCTTTGACTATAATGCCCGCCATGCCACCCAGTGCTAAACGTTGGGAAATCGCTGAACGGTGTCCACCGGGCATCGCCCGGTCACTCTCTCATCTGCACCCGATTCTCGTCCAGGTGCTCTACAACCGTGGCCTGATCGATCCGGCCGATGTCACCGCGTTCCTCCAACCGCCCACTGAGTTGCGGGATCCATTCTCGATGAAGGGCATGCGAGAGGCGGTCGAGCGCATTCGGAGGGCAGTTCAAGGGGGCGAGCGCATCGTCGTCTATGGCGACTTCGATGCAGATGGTGTGACCTCGACCGCGCTCCTGGTGCAGGGCTTGGTGGCGCTTGGCGCAGATGTACATCCCTACATCCCCCATCGAATCGATGAAGGCTACGGCCTGCACAACGATTCGCTGGATCGGGTTGCTGAGATGGGCGCGAAGTTGGTGATCACAGTCGATTGCGGCATTCGCTCGCCTCACGAAGTGGCGCATGGAACGACAATTGGCATGGACATGATCGTCACCGATCACCATTCGATCCAACACGACGACACAGGCCATGACATACTGCCACCTGCGCTCGCAGTGATCAATCCCAAACAGCAAGGAGATCCGTACCCGTTCAAGGATCTTGCAGGCGTCGGTGTTGCGTTCAAGCTCGTACAGGCATTGATTCGCGCCGACAGGGAAAAGCCCATGAATGGGGCGCCTGCGAAGCTTAACACCGGGGACCTGTTGGACCTGGTCGCCCTGGGCACTGTGGCTGACGTGGCGCCGCTGCTGGGCGAAAACCGGGTCCTGGTGCAGCTGGGACTGAATTCCCTTAACGGCCGCACGCGGGACGGTCGCTATGCCGGCCCTCGGCGGCCTGGGCTCCGAGCGCTGTTCGGTGAGGCGAATCTGGCCGCGGGCAAGGTAAACAGCCATAGCATCGGATTCATCATTGGGCCCCGACTGAACGCGGCTGGCCGCCTGGATTCGGCACGCACGGGGTATGATCTGCTTACATCACCGACAATGGAGTCGGCGCTGCCGCTGGCGGNNAAGTTCGTCGAGCAGGCCAAGATGATGCTGGCAGCGCACGAGCCGATGCCCTTCTTAAACTTCGTTGCCGGAGAGGACTTCCACCCCGGCGTCGTCGGACTGGTTGCCGGCCGCCTGGCGGAAGAGCTGTATCGGCCTGCCGTTGTGGCCGAAATCGGCCCGGCCGAAACTCGGGGCTCTTGCCGAAGCATTCCGGAGTTTAATATCACCCATGCGCTCGATGATTGTCGTGATCTTCTCGTTCGACATGGCGGTCATGCGGCTGCCGCCGGGTTCACGGTAAGAAACGAAAACCTGCCCGAGCTGCGCACTCGACTGGAAGCCATCGCCACAGAGAAGCTTCAGGCACTCGATCTGGCGCCGATGCTCAGAATCGACGGGGAACTCGATCTGGCAGAACTGGACTACGCAGTTTGTGCCAGACTAACTGAACTGGAACCGCATGGCGAAGCCAATCCGCAACCAGTATTTGTCACACACGGAGTGCGCATCGTGAGGGATTCTGTCCGACTGGTGGGCCGCGAAGGACAACACCTCAAGCTGCGCGTCAGTGCGCCGGGCTCGGGCACTGAATGGGAGGCAATCGGCTTCGGCATGGGGGCCCTGGCCGATGGCCTGACCGGACAGGTGGACCTGGCATACTCCATCGAGATCAATGATTACAGCGGATGTCCGCAGTTGGTGTTGCGAGGCCTGAAGCCAGGCTAACCGCGGAGGTTCTGAACGAAAGAAACGAATCCCGGTTCGTGGGGTTCCATGTGGTCCTTGTGGTGAGAGAGGTGATAATCGTGACGCGATTCTTCAAATGGTCGCACTGGTCGCTGCCGCTGCGGGTCGCACTGATCTTCGCAGCTGCGGGCATCCTCCTGGCCATCGTCGGCATCATCAAGGGGACGGTTCCCGCGAATCCCCTGTCCATCTTCCTGGCGCTGCTCATCTCAGGGGGCAGTTGGGGTGTGGTCAGTTGGGCAGTGGCAACCGCGATTGTGGATGTCGAACACGATGTGGCGGAGGATGCCGACGATGAATAGCAGGCCCGGCCTGGCTGCCCTACGCGCCGTACGTGCGTTCATCTTCGACATGGACGGTGTCATGTACCGCGGCAAGACGGTGCTCCCTGGCGCATCGGAGCTCATCGCTCGCCTGCGGTGGGATGGCATCCCATATCTGTTTCTCACCAACAATTCCACAACGCCATCGGAAGACGTGGCGGAAAGACTCTGCAGCATGGGCATCGACGCTTCCCCGGGCGATATCATGACCTCTGCCGAGGCGACTGCAGCGTTTTTGGCCGGCGAGATGCCCGGGGCCCGGGGCCTGGTGATCGGTGAAGCGGGCATCCGGCAGACGCTGACAGCGGCAGGATTTCGCCTCACGACCGACCATCGGCTGGCGGATGCAGTCGTCGTCGGCATGGATCGGGAAGCCACCTACGCGCGGCTTAAAGAGGCCAGCCTGGCCATCCAGCGCGGCGCTCGATTTATCGCGACCAACCTGGACGCCAGTTTGCCGTCCGAAGAGGGATTGATCCCGGGCGCCGGCTCCCTGGTGGGCATGCTTGAAATTGCCAGCAGCAGCAAGGCCCAGGCGATCGGCAAACCGGAGGCTGGCATTTTTCTGCAGGCCCTGGCACGCCTCAACGCCAGCCGCGAGAGTACAGCAGCAGTCGGTGACCGGCCGGAAACCGATATTGTGGGAGGCCAGGCCGCTGGTCTCAAGACGATCGCCGTGTTGACCGGGGTGGCGCAGCGAGAAGATTTCGAGGCGATGCGGCCGCCGCCGGACTGGATATTTGCGGACCTGCGCGAGCTATCTGGCGCCTACTTCGAGGAGTGAGGGGGACGCAGAGCGGCCTGCATCCCCCTATGCTTACCAGCGCTGGTGGACGTGCGGTTTGATCAGCCTTTCGTAGATCTCCGCCACTGCGGACATCGTCTCCGTGGCGAGCGGAGGCAGGGCTGCCGCACCGACGTTGTCCTCGGCCTGGCTGGGCCGCTTCGCCCCTGGGATCGTGCACGTCACCGCGTCGTACATAAGAATCCAGCGCAGCGCGAATTGGGCCATCGACGCGCCCTGAGGCACCAACTTGCGCAGCTCTTCGACCGCTTGGAGTCCCACCTCGAACGGCACGCCCGAGAAGGTCTCCCCCACATCGAATGCCTCTCCGAAACGGTTGAAGTTGCGGTGGTCATCGGATGCAAACTGGCTTTGCCGCGTCATCTTGCCGGTCAACATACCGCTTGCCAGCGGCACGCGCGCGAGAATGCCCACCTTGCGTGACCTGGCCTCCCCGAAAAAGAGCTCCGCTGGTCGCAGCCGGAACATATTGAAGATGATCTGGACTGTTTTCACGCCGGGATACTCGATTGCCTTCAATGCCTCTTCGACCTTCTCCACACTCACGCCATAGTGACTGATCTTGCCTGCCGCCTGGAGATCATCGAGCACGCCGAACACCTCAGGCCGATAGAACACCTCAGTAGGCGGGCAGTGGAGTTGCACCAGGTCGAGACAATCGGTGCGCAGATTCACCAGACTGCGGTCGATGAACGCCGTCAGGTTCTGACGGTTATAGCCATCAGCCGTGTGCGGATCCAGACGGCGACCGGCTTTGGTCGCCACATAGATGCGTTGGCCCGGCCGATCGCGAAGCACCTGGCTCACCAGCCGCTCGCTGCGTCCATCGCCGTACACATCCGCAGTGTCGATGAAGTTCACTCCCAGATCGATTGCGCGGTGCAGCGCGGCGAGCGAGTCCCGGTCGTCTACATCACCCCACGATCCGCCGATCGCCCATGCACCGAAGCTCACCTCAGAGACCTTCCAGCCGGTCTGCCCCAGCGGCCGATAACCCATTTGCGCCATGTCTTTGCTCCTTTGGGGTTCAATCCTCGACCGCATTTGCTGCGATCACCTTGCTGTACCAGCCTGCGCTCGTCTTCGGGATGCGCGCCAGCGTCTCATAGTCCACATAGATGAGACCGAATCGTTTGTCGTAACCAAGCGACCATTCGAAGTTGTCCATGAGCGACCAGACAAAGTAGCCCTTGAGAGGCGCGCCCTCGTCGATGGCGCGGGCAGCCTGCGTCAAATACCCCTTCAGGAAGGCAACCCGCCTCGGATCGTCAACCTCTCCGGCCGGCCCGACGCGATCAGCAAAGGCCGCACCATTCTCGGTGACGTAGAGCGTCTTGAAGGGGTACTCGCGTGTCACACGCATCAGCATCTCGTAGATGCCCTCCGGATATACTTCCCAACCCATCTCAGTGCGATCGACGCCATCATTCTTGTCANNTGCGTGTCTCACGATGTCGCGGGAGTAGTTGTTCAGACCGAGAAAATCGACAGGCGCCGCGATGATTCTGGCGTCTCCCGGCTCTACCATATCGAGCACGAGTTGTTGGGAATTCACAACATCCGCCGGGTAAGGCCGTCCGGCCAATGGATCCAGAAACATACGGATCACGGCACCGTCATTGAGCCGCGCAGCGATGACATCTTCCTCTCGATCGGATGCGGGATGCATGGGGCTGTAGTTGATCACGATGCCTACCTGGCAGCCCGCGCTGTCGCGACGGATGAGCGGAATGGCCCAGCCGTGGCCAAGAAGCTGATGATGGGTGGCCCCCATCGCCTCTGCCGGATCCGTGTGGCCCGGCGCATGGATCCCATGATGGTGGCCCAGCACCGCGGCCACCCACGGCTCATTGAGCGTCATCCAGTGCTTCACGCGATCGCCCAGGCTGCGCGCAACGACCTCGGCATAATCGGCGAAGGCCTTTGCAGTATCACGCGCGGGCCAGCCACCACGGTCCTGAAGCGCCTGGGGCAGGTCCCAATGATAGAGGGTCACCCAGGGCTCAATGCCTGCGGCCAGCAGCCCATCCACCAGCCTGTTGTAGAAATCCAGCCCACGCGGCTCGACCTGGCCGTAACCCCGCGGCAGGATACGCGGCCAGGCGACCGAGAAGCGATACGCTTTCAGGCCGAGTTCGGCCATCAAGGCGATATCCGCCTGCCACCGGTGATAGTGATCTGCGGCCACATCCCCCGTATCACCATGATCGATCTTACCCGGCGTGTGGGAGAAGCGATCCCAAATGCTCTCGCCCTTGCCGTCCTCGCGCCAGGCGCCCTCGATCTGATACGAGGCGGTTGCTGCGCCCCAAACAAAATCTGCAGGGAAGTGAATTGCCATCAGTCGGCTCCTATCGGTAGATCATTATGAGGCTCACATGATACCACCGAGTGTCACAATGGACATGTTCCACCATTACGCGTTTTCGACTATAATCGCGTCCATGACATTGCCACCCCATCATGCAGCAGCTCGACCCTCGCGCCCTGCCAGCAGACGGCCTCCGTCCACGTTCCGGGCACTTTCCCACCGCAACTTCCGTCTCTGGTTCGTCGGCCAGGGACTTTCTCTCGTCGGCACGTGGATGCAAACTATGGCGCAGCAGGTGCTCGTGTATCGGCTCACCGGCTCTGCCACGGCGCTTGGTATTGTCACTGCCATCGGCCTTATCCCGGTGATCCCTCTCGCACTGTGGGGCGGTTCCATCGCCGATCGCGTGTCGCGGCGTACCGTGATTCTGCTTGCGCAGACCGCCATGATGTTTCAGGCCTTCATCCTGGCCTTGTTGTCGTGGACTGGCGCAGTCCAGATCTGGCACGTCTATCTGATGGCGCTGCTGCTCGCTGCGGCGCAGGCTATCGACCTGCCGGCGCGCCAGGCCTTTGTCGTGGATATGGTTGACGGCAAAGACGATCTGACCAACGCGATCGCGCTGAACTCCGCCATTTTCAATGGCGCCCGCGCGCTGGGGCCGGCAATGGCCGGCGCGGTTGTGGCCGCGGTGGGCGAAGCACCGGCCTTCTTTATCAACGGGCTCAGTTTTGTGGCGGTGATCATCAGCCTCTTCATGATGCGCGACCTGCCCAAACTGCGCGCGGCGAAGGCGGCTCCGCTGACCCGTCATATGGCGGAAGGGGTGCAGTACGTTGTCTCAAGTAAGATAATCCTGGTTCTGACCAGCCTGGTAGCCGTCAGCGCCTTCCTTTCCATGCCCTACAACACTCTGATGCCGGTCATGGCCGACCGGGTGCTGAAGAACACGGCAGCACCTGTGGTGGCGGCCCTCTGTACAGATCCGGGCGCGCCCTTCCGATGCCGCGCGCCGGAGGCGTTGCCACTAGGGATGCTGCTGACGGCAGTAGGAATCGGCGCCGTCGTAGGCGCTCTGCTCGTTGCATCGCTGCCGGACAGTGCGCCGCGGGGCCGCCTTCTCACCTTTGGAAATCTTCTCTTTCCGGCGCTGCTGCTTGCATTCGCAGCTTCTCGCTCGTTCCTGGTTTCACTCGTGCTGCTTCTCGGGATCGGCGTGAGCTTTGTGATGCAGAATTCGCTAGCCAATACACTGATCCAGCTCATCGTGCCCAACCAATTACGCGGCCGGGTGATGAGCCTCTACACGCTCACGTTCCAAATCTCCATGCGCGCGGGCGGATTGCAGTACGGACTGGTGGCAGACGCCATAGGACCTGCCCTGAGTATCGCCCTCGGCGCATTCGTGTCGCTGGGCTACGGCGCTTTCGTGGCGCTCCGGTATCCCAAGCTAAGAGAGATGGCATGAGGCGATATCCATGCAGACATCGCGTGAAGTAATCGAGATACCGGCGCTGGGACGTGTTGGGCTGAACGCAGGACTGATCGCCCTGCAGACGACATCCGACGGCCGTTTTCGGACAGGATCCTGCGGCGTTACCTCCGTCCACGCCACCGGCGATCGCAAGGTCGAGCTGGTTGCTTTTGGCGACCACACGCTGGCCCACGTCACTTCGGCGCTCGGCTATCCGGCCTATTACCCGATCCATCCCGTCCAGTTGCGCCGGCCAGTCAAGGCCGTCCTGATGGACCTCGATGGCACCAGCGTCCACAGCGAACCGTTCTGGGTCTGGATCATCGAGCGCACGACCGCCAGCCTCCTGAGAGACGAATCATTCAAGCTCGAGGAGGCCGATTTGCCCTTAGTCTCAGGCCACAGCGTCTCCGAGCACTTGCAGTACTGCATCGCAAAATACTGTCCAGCGAGTACACTGGAGGAAGCACGGGGCTACTACTTTCAGCATGTGCAGCAGGAGATGCAACAGATCATGGCAGGTAGCGGACGCACGGATGCGTTCTTGCCTGCACCTGGGCTGAAAGGCTTTCTCATGGAGTTGAAGGAGCGAGGGATCAAGATTGCCCTCGTGACATCTGGACTATACGAAAAGGCGTATCCAGAGATCACCGCCGCGTTCCGCACACTCGAGATGGGCGATCCGAAGGACTTCTACGACACGATCATCACGGGCGGTTTTCCGCTGCGCAGCCACGAATTCGGCACACTGGGCCACNNTTTTCCGCTGCGCAGCCACGAATTCGGCACACTGGGCGAACTTTCGCCCAAGCCCCATCCCTGGCTATACGCAGAAGCGGCGCGCATTGGCTTGGGCATCCCTTTCGAGGAGCGCGATTATGTACTGGGAATCGAGGACTCGGGCGCCGGTGTGTGTGCGATACGAGTTGCCGGCTTCCCCACCGCGGGGCTGGCCGGCGGCAATATCATGGAAAGCGGCACATCGGCGTTCTGCCAGTATTGGTGCACAGGACTCGACGAGATTCTCCGCGTCATTCGGGATTAGTGGGTCTCACTCCCGATAATGCGCCCCCATGCTCTGCTTGTTCTCCCATGCGGCCTGCGCAACGATCAACGCCGTGTGGACAGCATGGCGCAATCCGATCAGGTCGTCGCTCAATTTGCTGCGCCGATAGAAATGGAGGATCTCGCCTTCCAGATGGCGCAATTCACTGAGAGCACGATTCAGGCGCGCGGTCGTACGGAGCAAACCCACATAGTTCCACATGATGTGCTTGATTGCGCTCATGTCCTGAAGGATAAGCGCAGGGTCCGGAGTTTCCAGCCCAGCATCCTGCCACGGTGGGATGTCTTCACCCGGGTACTGCGTCCGGCCGGGGAGCACGCGCAAGATGTCATCGGCCGCACGAATGCCCCATACCAGTCCTTCCAATAGCGAAGTGCTCGCGAGCCGGTTTGCGCCGTGCAAACCCGTGCACGCAACCTCGCCAACCGCGTACAGATGCCTCAGCGTTGTGCGTCCCCACTCATCCGTCCACACACCTCCACACGAGTAGTGAGCAGCCGGAACCACGGGGACTAAGTCGCTCGTGATGTCCACGCCATACTGCAGGCAGCTCTCGGCGATGGTCGGAAAGTGCGATTCGATCTCGGTTTTCGGGATGTACGACCGCAAGTCCAGGTAAACGTGGGTCAACCCCTTGGAGAACATCTCGCGATGGATGCTGCGAGCAACGATATCGCGCGGCGCCAGATCCTTCCACTCTGGGGCGTAATGTTGCATGAACGGCTCGCCCGTCGCATTGACCAACCGCGCTCCGGCGCCGCGCACCGCCTCCGAGATGAGGAAGTTGGGCGCACCCTCTTGGTGAAACGTGGTCGGGTGAAACTGAATGAATTCCATATTGATGAGCCGCGCTCCGGCATTCCACGCCATGGCCACGCCATCTCCACGCGCGCCCACCGGGTTGGAAGTGCGAAGGAAGATCTGACCCAATCCACCGGTGGCGAGCACGGTCTCGGCTGCCATGACCCGCTTGACTTGGCCGGAGACTTGATCGAAAAGATATGCACCTGCGCACGACAACGGTTCATACACGCACAGGCGGTCCTGCCCATGGTGAGCGGGGGTGAGCAGGTCGACTGCAGTATGTTGCGTCAGCAAGGTAACGTTCGGGTGTTTCAACAGCGCCTTCACAAGGGCCACTTCGATTGCCTTGCCCGTATGGTCGGCAACATGAAGGATACGGGGCAGACTATGACCACCCTCACGCGCCAACGACAACGCGCCATCTGCAGTCCGGTCGAACTGCACGCCGGCACGATCGAGGAGAACACGCTCGACTGCGGCCGGTCCCTCCTCGGATAGCTGCTTGACCGCCGGAGGATAGCTGTGTCCGGCGCCAGCGCGAAGGATATCCTGCGCCAACAGGTCCGGGCTATCCGCGACGCCCTTGTAGATGATGCCGCCCTGGGCGTAGTACGTGTTGCTTTCCTCCGGGGCCTCTGTTCGCGTCGCTATAACAACCCGCACGCCTTGATCAGCCAGGCGCAAGGCTGTTGTTGCGCCAGCCACACCGGCGCCCAGAATCAAGACATCCGTCTGAATCAATTCTGACATCTTTACGACCTTGTGAAATAGAGCGCCGACAAATACCGCTTTGAGAAGGCCGGATGGATTGTGAGTTCGACGTAGGTCACTTGAGCCGCAAGGCGACTNNACCGTCCCGGCCGCATTGCCCACCTGAGAAAACTTGTGTAGGGGGAGCGGAGGGAACATGCCCACGCGAATGCTGCTCTCCAGATCCAGATAAGAACCGAAGGCGCCTGCCACGATAAACTCGTCGATTTCATCGTAGGTGGCGCCCGCCTCGGTCAGCAGTATCTCCACGCCTGTGCGGATCGCTGCCTTGGCCAACTGGATCTCGTTGACGTCTTTTCGATTCACCCCGATCGCCCGGCCATGTCCGGTTTGCTCTGCGGGGACCAGAGTGAAACCCAGCAATGTGCCGTCATGACTCACGCCCGGTGCGCTGGTCTGGAATGCGCCCTTGCGATCGATCGTACCTGTTCGCACCAACTCACTCACAATGTCCATGATGCCTGAGCCGCAGATGCCCACGGGAGGCTGGCCCTCGATGGTCTTGAGTCGCACCGCTCCATCGACAAACTGCACCTTTTCAATTGCGCCCGGCGCAGCGCGCATGCCATCACGGATATGCGCCCCTTCAAAGGCGGGACCCGATGCACACGAACAACACCATGCACGGCCACCTTTGGCCACAGTCACCTCGGTGTTGGTGCCGATGTCCAACGCCACGAGGGTTTTGTTGCTCTCCCATGCGCCCGTGCCCAGCGCCATGGCCACGTGATCGCCGCCAACATAACCTGCGATGTTCGGGGGGATATAAACATAGGCTGCTGGCGCAAGGTGCAGCCCAAGCTCCGAGGCTCGCGGGGAAAGCGCCTCACTCGTNNTGCCAGTTGTTTTGCCGGCAGTCGCGCAAACAGATGCTGAATGGCCGTATTCCCAACAACGACGGCATCAACGATATGCTGCGTCGTACGTCCGACCTGCGCGCAAAGGCTCTCGGCCAGCTCATTGAGCGTCTCGATCAGGCGGCGCTGCAATGTTTCTGCGCCGTGAGTGTGTGTCATGGTGTAACTGATGCGACTGATTACATCCTCGCCGTAGGCGATTTGCGGATTCGGCGCTCCGCCTTTCGCGAGAGTGTGCCCGGTCTCCAAATCGACGAGATAGGCCGCCAGCTTTGTCGTGCCGACATCAACGGCCAGCCCAAGCAGTCGCACGCCCGCCGGAACCAGCGCGATCACCTCACCGTCGCGCACTGCCAGGCGAGCCATCCAGTCTTGCTCTCGCAGGTTCGGTGAGAGGGCCTGGAGCACCGGGAGGGCAAATCTGACATCCTCGCCCAAGGCTTCCCGGAGTCGCACAGTATCAGCCCGCAAATCGTGTAGCGACGCAGCGTCAACCGTTATGTCGATTTGTCGAACGACCGGATCGACCGCGGTTTCGGCCTCCCGTCCTTCAATCTGGAGCCGCTGCTGCGTGGCCAACGATTCGGGCGGGATGTCGATCTTGACGTGGCCGAGCGGTTCCGCTTGACACGCCAGGCGAAAGCCTTGCGCGAGTTGCTCGGAGCTCAGGGCTACTTCTTCGGACACAGTGACGGGAGACAGCTTGCCTTCAATAACCCTCACCTTGCAGCCGTGGCACCAGCCCTCGCCGCCACAAAGTGCCGTCAGATCGACGCCGCCCTGCCTGGCGGCGTCCAGCAGCGTTTGACCGGGCGTCACCTCGGAGCGCCGGCCGATCGGCTCCATATCAACTCGAAACACCCGCCTCATCCTCTCCAAAAAGCCTTCGAGGCCCTGTGGACCTCGAAGGCAACGTATCAAGAAACCTGGTGCATCGCTCGCCACACGCGCTCTGGTGTAGCTGGAAGTTCGTTGATCCAGGCGCCAACCGCATCGTAGATGGCGTTGGCGATCGCCGGGCCTACACCATCCATGGGGACTTCACCCACGGCCTTCATACCATAGGGATGCGTGGGCTCGACCGTTGGCACAAACTCGGTCAGCAATTCGGGCATCTCATCGGCAGTGAAGATATGATAGTCCCGCAGATCGCGCATCAACGGCTGGCCGGCACCGGTGTAAGGCATCTCCTCGCACAAGGCATAACCCAGCGACTGAGACACCGCGCCCTCCACCTGGCCTGACGCGGCCATCGGGTTCACGATTACGCCGGAGTCCATGACGGTGATGAACTTGTTCACCCGCACTTCGCCAGTCTCGATGTCAACCGTCACCTCCGCGAATTGAGCTGCGAACGGCGGCGGCGACACCGGCGAATTGAACGAAGCGACGGCCATGATCTGGCGTTGATTCGCCTTGTGCAGAGAGTCCAATGCGACGTCTTCAAGGGTGACGCTGCGACGGTCCGGCGCCCAGGCGCGACGATCGGCCAGCCGGATGTCAGCAGGCTTCACATCACTTCCCAACAGAGATGCAGCCACTTCGCGTATCTGTTGGGCAACCTCTTGCGCGGCTCGCGTGGCGGCTGCACCGGAGATGTAAGTAGTTGACGAGGCATACGCCCCAACATCGAACGGGGTGAAGTCGGTGTCCGATGAATAAACGACGATGTCGTCAACCACGCAGCCAACCGTCTCGGCGACCATCTGCGCCAGGATCGTGTCTGAGCCGGTACCGATGTCCGTAGCGCCGACCAGCAGGTTGAAGGAGCCGTCGTCATTCATCTTGAGCGACGCGCCGCCCATATCGATGTACGGAATGGCGCTGCCCTGCATGGCCAATGCGGCGCCGACGCCGCGGCGGAGATTGGGACGGCCAGGCACCCTATGCCAATCGACATTGCCACGCTTCTCGCGCCACCCGATCAACTCGGCACCGCGATGCGCGCATTCATCCAGGGCGCACGTCTCGATATACTCGGGCACTGGCTCGCGGCCTTCGGACCACGCCTTGGAGAAAGGTTGGGCCTCTCCCGCGCGCACGGCATTCTTCAAACGGAACGCCAACGGATCCATCTCCAGTGCCCGGGCGATGCGTTCCATCTGCGTGTCCACGGGGAAGTAACCCTGGGGCACGCCGTAGCCGCGGAACGCGCCCGAGGGAGCCGTATTTGTGTACACGACCTCGGCGGTGAAGCGGATATTGGGGTTTTGACGGTACGGACCATCGCCCACGTACAAAGCCATTGACTTATGCCCGGTGTTGCCGGCCACCGTCATCGCGTGCGACCCATATGCGCCGGTATCCGACAGGACGTGCATCTCGTTGGCCGTGATCGTACCATCGGCTTTCACGCCGGTCTTGAGTCGCACGCGCATCGGGTGACGAGAACGCGCGGCGACAAACTCCTCCTCGCGCGTATACTCCAGCCGCACGGGCCGGCCGGTCGTGATGGTCAGGTGAGCGGCTGCGTCCTCGATGAGGACCTCCTGCTTGCCGCCGAACCCGCCGCCGACGCGGGGCTTGATAACACGGATGCGTTTGACCGGCAAGCCGAGGATGGGCGCCAGGATGCGCCGTGCATGGAACGGCACCTGGGTAGAAGTGCGAACCACTAACCGATCGTCCTCATCCCAATAGGTAATGACGACGTGTGGCTCGATGGACGCCTGCTGAACCTTCGGAACAAGATACTCGCCCTCGAAGACATGGTCGGCCTCTGCAAAACCCTGGTCGACATCGCCTATGTCGACGAAGATGTGCGCCGCCAGATTGCGCGTCCGATCTGATTCCGCGAAATCGACGAAGTCCGGCTCATCGTGAATGATCGGCGCTCCGGGCTTCAGCGCGTCTCGCGAGTCGATGATCGCGGGCAGCTCCTCGTATTCCACACGAATGAGCTCCATTGCGGCCAGGGCAATCTCCTCAGATTCGGCCGCGATCAGTGCTACACGGTCGCCGACGAAGCGCACCTTGTGATCCAGCGAAAACGTATCCAGCGGAGAAGGGAGCGGATGTGTCTGGCCAGCAGTGCAATGAGCAACGCGAGGCACGTCCTTATGGGTCAACACTGCGGCTACGCCTGGAAGTTGACGCGCGGCTGTGACGTCGATCGACTTGATGCGCGCATGAGGCACAGGACTATGCATGATCTTGCCAATCAACATGCCGCGCATGTCGAGGTCATCGGTGAATGCCGGCTTGCCCTGGCTGAGCTTTGCGGCATCAACCTTCGTGACGGATTTGCCGACCACGCGCAGCTCCTCGCCAGGAGCAGTCACCAAGAGCATCGGAGGCGCCTGGGTACGGGTGGTAACTCCGCCGCGGGCCGGTTCAGGGCCGGAAAAGTCCGCTGTGCGCGGCTCAACTCCCCCAAAATCGAGTGCGACAGGTAGTCCGCCCTCCTCCTTGGGCTGCGCCGGGCTCCCGGCTGGCGGCTCCTGACCGCGCAGCTGCGCTGCGACCCTGAGCACCGCCGCGACCGGCTTGACGTAACCGGTGCAGCGGCAGAGAACGCCTGACAGCGCCTCGCGGACTTCGGCCTCGCTGATCGGCTGTGGCTCAGGCCCTCCGTACCCCTTGCGATCAAGCAACCCCTGTGCGGCCAGGAGCTGGGCCGGGGTGCAGTAACCACACTGGACCGCCCCCAACTCGATGAATGCCTGTTGCAGCGGGTGCAGTCCGGCCGTGTGCTTCCATCCTTGTTCCGCGGCCTCGCCGAGTCCCTCGGCGGTCTGGATACAGCATCCTTCGGCCTGCACCAGAAGTACATGGCATGAGTTGACCTGCTTGCCGTCGAGCAAAACCGCACACGCGCCACATTCACCGTGGTCACAGCCATGTTTGACGCTGAAGAAGCCGGCTCCACGCAGTGCGTCCAGCAGAGTGATGCCGGGTTCGCCGGTCAGCACGTGCGGCTGTCCGTTGATGTGAACATTAACCTGCATGGGACACCTCCTGCGACGCCAACAGCGACTTCATGGCACGCCGCAACAGCACGGGCGTCATCGCCGCGCGGTATTCCGCAGTGCTGCGCGCATCGCCCTGCCATCGCGCTTGGGCCAGAGCCGCACCCAGTGCGGCGATCTCATTCTCGACATCGGTCCGCATAAGCTTCTCGGCGCCTGGCACGACAGCAACGAACTGATCCGCACCGCCTGCAGCAGCGATAATCTGGCGCAAGTTGGCGCCCTCTACTTGCGCCCCCACCGCCACCGCCAGAATCGGGGCATCCGCGGGCGTCCGGCTGATCTCTTCGAACGCACACCGGCGTCCCACAGGGAGAAAACAGGCAGTAATCAGGTGGCCGTTATCTACGGGCTCCTGTAAGTACGACTGAAGCGGGGTGACCCGGCTATCTGGCTCGATCAGGAGCCGGGCATCAAGCGCAAGCAGACAGACCAGCAGCGATCCTTTCTCCCTCGTGGCGATGACCCCGCCGATAGTTGCGCGCTGCCTGTTGTTGCGAGGAGCCTGGCGGAGCGCAGCCCGGCGAATCTCAAGTGGCAGGATCTCAGCAGCCGTGAGCTGATCTAGCGTGGTAGTCGCCCCGATGATCCAGGCGTACTCGCCCGGCGTGACGCCATCGAGTTTCAGGGCCGACAGATCTACGACGGCCTCAGGCCAGGGCCAGCCGCGACGGTAATGCGTGCCGCCGGCAAGAGGACGGGTCACAGGGGCAGTACGAGACAACAGCGTCACCGCCCCTTCAAGGTTGGTTGGCCGGTGGTATTCACTGATTCTTGTCACTTTTGCTTACTCCGTTGTAGCGATTCGACCATTGGTTAAAGCTCACCCTTGACGTAGGGCCGACCCAACACCTCCGGCGCCTGTGTCTGCCCGCGTCGATTGCTTCGAATCAGGAGCGCAAGGATGGTCAGGACATATGGAAGCATCAGCAAGAACTCATAGGGAATGGCCCCTGCTCCGCGCCCCACCTGGCTGAGCGCCTGGATGCGATACTGAACCGCATCAGCCAGGCCGAACAACAGCGCGCCGACGAGCGCGAGCTCAGGCTTCCATCGCGCGAAAATCACGAGGGCGACGGCGATCCAGCCACGACCGCCCATGATGCCCTCGCGGAACATCCGCAGCTGCACGACAGTAAGGACCGCGCCGCCGAACCCGGCCAGGGCTGTGCCGATCAAGGTGGCAGCGTAGCGCACCGCGCCCACCTTAAGGCCCGAGGTCTCACCAGCAGCCGGATTCTCGCCTACGGAACGAATAGTCAGGCCCCAAGTCGTGCGCGAGAGGAAGAACCAGGTCATGAGCACGAGCAAGGCCGAAATGTAAACGGTTGCATCATGCTTGAAGAGGATGTCGCCCACGACCGGGATGCGGCTGAGCAGAGGCACCTCGAAGGTAGGCAGACCATTGGTGCGCGCGGTCAGAGAACTGAACTGCTGTCGGTAAATGTAGTTAGCAGCCCCGTGGCCAAAGACGACTAGCGTCACCCCGGTGATCACCTGATCCGCCCTCAGAGTCACCGCGAAAACTGCGACGATGACCCCCATGAGCATGCCCGCTAACGCCCCGGCAAGGAGGCCCAACCACTGGCTGATCCCCGCCAGGGGCCCGCTTTGCAGGAAGTAAGCGACCAGGAAACCTGAGACACCGCCGACAACCATCACGCCGTCCAGGCCCAGGTTCCTGACGCCCGAACGCTCCGTCACGATCTCGCCGAGCGTTGCCAGCAGCACAGGTATCGCTAGTCGAATTGCAGCAGTGAAGAGCGCAATCACGAAGGCCCAGTTCAGAACGAGGCTCCAGTCCATCACTGCCCCCTATGCAGCTTGCCGTGTGCGATGGCATCGGCTGCCAGGACACAAAGCACGACTACAGCCTGCACCGCGCCTGCCAGGGTGACCGGCAGCTGGTACAACACATGCATCGATTGCGCCCCGATCGTCAAAGCTGCAAAGAAGACGGCTGCGACCGCCACGCCAACCGGGTGCATACGGCCAAGCAGTGCCACCAGGATGCCGCTGAAGCCGTAGTCGCCGGAAATGCCCCCTTTAAGCCGCGTGTGCAGCGAGCTCACCTCGATGATGCCCGCCAGCCCCGCGAGCCCACCGGAAAACATCAGGGCAAACAGGATGAGCCGCTCGACCTTGATGCCCGCATAACGAGCGACGCTGGCCCGCGAGCCGACCGCCCGCAGGCGGAATCCCAGGGGTGTCGACCAGAGCAGCGCATACACCACAGGGATCATCAGCAGCGCGAGGACGACGCCGATATGAATCCGACCGCCAAAAAGCGTGGGCATACGAGCAGCCGCCGCGAATTGTGCGCTCTCTGGCAGATAGCCTCCAGGCTCCTGCAGGGGACCCCGTGCCATGTATTCCATGAAGAGGATCGCGATGTAGTTCAGCATGAGGGTGCTGATGATCTCGTTAATGCCGCGGCGAATCTTAAAAAGGGCCGCCAATGCAGCCCACAATGCGCCGCCGAGCACGCCGGCCAGGAGCATGGCCACGATCAGAATCGCACGCGGCCACTGATCAGCAAATCTCAACGCGATGGCGCCTCCGGCCAGCGCCCCCATGTAGTACTGCCCCTCGCCACCGATGTTCCATACACGTGCCCGGAATGCCGCGGTCAGCCCCAACCCCATGAGCAGCAGCGGTGCTGTTTTCAGGAGCGTCTCCTCGATCTGACGCCGGCCCCCGAACGCACCCTTCATCATGGCCGTGTACGCCTTGATTGGGTCTGCTCCGGCAAGCAGGATCAATAGCGCGCCGATGAGCAGGCCTGCGGCCACACCGATCAGCGGCGCGCCGAGGGTGATCAGCCAGGACGGCGCTCCGCTCTGCCCGGTACGGCTTCCCTCCATCTTGACTGCCGTCACAACGCCTCCCCACCCGCTCCAACCGGCTTGGTTTGGCCGGCCATCATCAGGCCGATCTCATTCACGTCGACCGCGCCAGCATCGACGACGCCCATGATTTTGCCTTCATATATGACGGCGATACGATCGCTCAGAGCGAGGATCTCGTCCAGCTCGGTCGAGATGAGCAGAATCGCGACGCCTGCATCGCGCTGTTCGACGAGCNNCTGTTCGACGAGCTTTCGGTGCACGAACTCGATCGCGCTGACATCCAGACCGCGGGTCGGCTGCGCGGCCAGCAGCACCCTGGGTTCGCGAGATAACTCCCGCGCCAACACCATCTTCTGTGCGTTGCCGCCCGAGAGGTTGCCCGCGTAGGTCTCCACAGAGGGTGCGCGTACATCGAAATCAGCAATCAACTCGCGCGCATTGCCGCGGATCGCCTCTCGGTTGAGCCAGCCGCGTCGCGTGAACGGCTCATCGCCGACACGCTGCAGCACGAGGTTCTCCGCAATAGAAAAGTCCCTCAACATGCCCATCCCGTAGCGGTCAGATGGAATATGCGCGAGGCCGACGCCGCAGAACTCACCTCTACCCCCAAGCTTGAGCCCATGACTGCAGATGGAGATCTCGCCGGTCTTCGCAGGTCGCAGCCCCGCGATGACCTCTTCCAGCTCCGTCTGGCCGTTGCCCGCCACGCCCGCGAGACCGACGATCTCACCGGCGCGCACCTCCAGACTGACGTCGCGCAATGCGGGGAGTCCGCGATCGCTCTCAGCGCTGAGGTTTTTGAGGCTGAGGAGCGTCTCGCCGGGATGGCTGGGGCCTTTCGGCACAACCAGTACGACCTCGCGGCCGACCATCATGCATGCCAGGGTTTGCTTATCCGTTTCCCCTGTGGCGACGGTGCCCACGACCTTGCCGTCCCGCATGACGGTGACCCGGTCGGAAGCCGCCAAAACCTCGCCAAGCTTGTGCGAGATGAAGACGATGGACTTGCCCTCCCGGACGAGGCGCCTGATGATATCGAGAAGTCCAGTCCATTCTTGCGGCGTGAGCACTGCAGTCGGTTCGTCCA
>MTKZ01004737.1_pt2 | contig 20297 bp, 15 predicted proteins | sample 1042781 | NCBI WGS metagenome assembly MTKZ01 (sample SAMN06212207, study PRJNA360539) | anaerobic digester metagenome | biome: Wastewater treatment plant; material: sludge; isolation source: anaerobic digester fed with sludge from wastewater treatment plant | place: Denmark: WWTP Viborg ... | reverse complement strand
CCCCATGGATGGGACGCTTCCAACCATGGGCCTGGGCTCACAAAATTCCGTCATGAGCCCAAAAATGTTATTACCTTGCAGGGATTCTGCTATCTTTTCTTATCAACAGCATTCACTTAAACCCAAGGTGTGGGATGCAAAAGCAGAGGTTGATTCTAATCACATGGATGATTGTGGTGTTTCTGTGTATTTCACAGGTCTACCCTGAAGAGGGAAAACTTATCGACATCAACAAAATGGATGTCGCGCGGGCATTGCTGGAAAAGTACAGTTTTTTGGCTCAACCATACAGCCTCTACTATTTCCACAATATGGACAAGCTCGGGTTACATCTGGACTGGGTACACAAAGGAGAATCAGTATTCCCGCTGCAAACAACCCAGAAAAAATTTACAGCAGATTACAGCTTTCGTGGCGAGCGTCGGACTCTTGACGAATACTTCAAGAGAACTTATGTCCTGGGTTTTCTGGTTCTCCACGATGATGAGATATTGTTGGAAAAATACTTTCATGACGCAACACCAACATCCAGGTTCATTTCCAATTCAATGATTAAGTCTATTGTCTCTATTCTGATTGGCATTGCTATTGAAGATGGGAAGATAAAGAGCACTAATGATTTGGTTGTTCAATATCTTCCCTATCTCAAAGACAGCGGTTTTAAAAATGTTTCCATTAAAAATCTTCTGCAGATGGACACAGGCATACAGTGGAATGAGAATTATCTAGATCCGGATTCCGATTTTAATAGTTATATGATGGCACAACTGCGCGGCACACCCTCCTTCAAGGAATTGGCGGCTTCTCGTAAATCCATGAGACCACCCGGCACATGCTTCGAGTATCAGAGTATTAACACCGAGGTGCTGGGTTTGCTTCTTGAAGCGGTGACCAATATGCCGCTAAATAAGTATTGCGAAGAGAAACTATGGAGCAAGATCGGATCTGACAGCGACGCTTTTATCTATCGCGGCAAGAAGCAACCTCAGATTCCCGCTGCAGTTGGCTTCAACGCCACTCTCCGGGATTACGCTCGCTTTGGTCTCATGGTTATGCGGGGTGGACTCTTGGGAAACCAGCGGATTGTGTCGGAATCCTGGATTCGCAAATCCACCACCTTGGATGGCGCATCCGATAAACCACAACCTCCGGGACCTGATGACGCGTTTTCAGAAAATCTAGGTTATGCATATCAATGGTGGCTGCTTGACGGGGCCGACGGCGTCTTTATGGCTATGGGCATTTACGGACAGACTATTTATCTTAATCCCTCTCGCCATATCGTTATAGTTCAGGCCAGCGCGTGGCCAAAACCTGACCCCGATGAATACTGGGATGAAACGCTTAAAGTCATGAACACCATCTGCGATAATGTTAAGTCTTCGGCATGTTTTGCAGAAGAAACCTGGAAGCAAAATTCCGCCCTATATCAAAAAATTCTGAATATGCCATTTAACCAGGAGCTTCTCAATGGCGAGCTCGATAAAGACATTTTCAAACGCTATATAATTCAGGATTACATCTTCCTTCAAAACTATCGAAAGGTGTATGGGATATTGTTGGCTAAAGCACCGGATGAGCCGGCGATGCAATTCATCCTGCAATTGATAAATGGTATAGATGAGGAAATTAATAGCATTCACAGCACATATATTGCACGGTTCAACATATCCAGAGAAGATCTGTTAAACGCATTTCCGTATCCGAATACTGAGTTTTACAGCTCCTTCCTCATAAAAACTGCAACCATCGAACCCTTTGAGGTTGGACTGATAGCCACATTGCCGTGTCACTGGGTTTATTATCAACTTGGCACCGACATGAAGCATCTGAACAAAGCGGAAGGAAACAAATACCAAGAATGGATCGATGGGTACGGAGAGGAATTCTGGGAGTCAAGCGACGCCAAGAAAGTCGTCGATTTTGTCGACAAGTATATGTGCGAAACGACAGTCGAGAATAGAAATAAAATGAAGCAAGCCTTTGCAACAGCCATGAAGCTGGAATATATGTTTTGGGACGGGATCTACAATGAACAGCGGTGGATCAATTGAACCACTACTAGTGTGGTGATATCTCAGGACGTGGGCAATCAGTGACGAATTGGGGATATCCTTCAAAACGGTGAGGGATGGTCATAGGCGAATATGCTTCCTGCCAGCCATTGGGCAAGTACCATAGGCCAGGGGTCCAACATTCATCGAACAATGACAGCGCCGCTGGGATAAGGCGAGGGGCCAGCTGTGCTTATAGCTAGCCCCTCTCGATATAGCTACACTTCTTGCAGCTACGTAAGATGGCCTCTACTCGATGCTAAAGGTCGCCGAGTTGATAGCCAAGGCATTCTCTACGAGGGCCTTGTCGCCGGCGCGGAGCACCGCCGCGTAGATGGTCCATTCTCCGACTGGCGTTCCCGCAGGGATCGTGAACGTTGTTACTATTCCCTGGTATGGTTGCGGGAGAGGCGGATTGTTTTTGACGTACGGCTTGATTCCCTCTGGCAAGGATGCCCCCTGGCAGGAATAGGTGATTCCTCCTGGGCCTACAAAAACCACGTACCCATCAAAGCGAATCGGAATATCCCGCCCGATAGAAACCTCCGCGGAGAGGGTGTCACCCGTGGTATACGTCATCCTGTTCAGTGCAACACCAAGCTCCGGCGCAAGGGGCGTTATCCGATACAGGTTCGAGGGCGTCGGCCCACCGAAGACATCCATATAACCGGCGCAGAGCGCTGCGTCGGTCAATATGCCAGCGTTAAAAGGCTGCTCCCTATCGCGGAAGGCCAACACGGTAAATCCTCCGCCCATCCCTGCGCCAAGTGATGCAAAGTCGGAGCGGGGCGAAATCGCATAGATCTTCCCGTTGTTGGCATCCGATACATAAACTGCGCCTGATGTATGCCAGGCGACATCATACCCGCCGTTAAGTCCGGAGGCTATCGTCTGAGCGTCTCCCATCCCAAGCACCGGTCCCCCGCTGAGAGCATTTTCGAGCTTGGCGGCCGCGAAACTCAATAGCGTAAAATCACCCGGTTGGACGGGAAAGTGGGCGCTATTCTTCACATAATATACATTCCCGCTGTCATCCGCGTCGATCGGCCCTGAATAGGTGTGATCAATCGAGGCAACCTCCTTGATCGCGCTGCTGTTCAGGTCTAGATGGAGTATTTTATTCGTCGTGCCATAGGCCGGGTTCGCGCTGAGGTAGCAGTTTCGATCGTTGATGAAAGCCAGATCGAACGCCCCGTCAAAACTCCCGGATGATGGAACAACCTCTGTGACATCGTAATCCGCCAGGTCGATCGAATAAATCTGATAGGTGATGCTGTCGACAAACAAGGCGGAGGTCCCGTCGGGGTTTACCTTGACGAAGGAACCGAAGGTCGCCTTTCCGAAGTCATACACTTTGGTGACAGCGGCCGGGATCCCGTCGCCGTTTCCGTCGATGATCCCGATGTAACTGTTCTCCGCCATATTCTGATCGGCATACATCCCTATGATGTCGCCGTTCGGCAGCCAGTCGAAACCGCCGCCGAAATCCTGATTGAGCGGTATCGACTGGAACCCGTCAGGAACGTCGATCCCGGCCTGCGCAATCCCGACGCTGCACATGATCGCCAAGATCGTGACACCCATCAGATACCTCATTGTTCCCTCCTTTTCATACCCAACTGCCGCGATTGATCCGTTGCCCGGCATCTAGATAGATTCAGGGCGGTCTATTCCGCTTTTCCGGCAGCCCATCCCGCAGGATAAGGGATACCATGGCCGGTTCCCCTTCTTTGGAGAAACAGCCTTCCATGGGAATCCAGCACGCAGATCCAGGTTCGGCGGCGCTGAAAATGCGGGACACCATCCTAGAGCCATCCCCACGCGCCGTTCGTGCCGTACGGATTCTCGTCCGCGCTGATCCATCCGTCCGGCGTCGTCGCCCCCGAGGGCTTGAAGTCGATGTACAGGATCGTAGACGTCAACTGGTAGAAGGCGCTCACCGAGGACCAGTCGCTGTACACCACGCACAGCTTTGCAGCCGTTTGCGCGCACGGGCCAAACGAAGAATCACGGCGGTAGAGGTCCATCCCGGTGTAGCTGTCGTAGGAGCCGCCGCCGCGCTCGCAAAACGTGCTCACCGTGCCGTCCGACTCAATCTTGTAGATCTTCCCGTTGTTTGAGTCGGACACGAAGCAATATCCGGACGAATGCCAGGCGACTTTATAGCCTCCGTCGAGCAGCGCGATCTGCTGCGCGTCGTTTTCGCCCAGCGCGGTCTCCGTTTGCAGCGCCTGCGCCAGCGCCGCCGCAGAGTACTTCAGCAGCGCGAAGCTGTTCGGCGGGGGCGGGTATGCGCCGGTCCCCCTGACGTAATAGAGATTCCCGCTGTCATCGACGTCGATGGGGCCGGACGGCGTGTCCGGTATCTCGACCACCACCGTCCTGATCCCGGTATCCAGGTCCCAGTGATAAATCCTGTTGGGGCCGGACTCCCATGTCTGGGGGTTGTATTCGGGGTTCGCGCTGAGATAGCAGTAGTGGTCGTCGATGAAGGAGAGGTCGTTGTTGTACGCAACGGTCGCGATCTGCACCACGCTGTGGCCGGAAAGATCGATGTGGCGGATGACGCCGTTACTGCTCTCGCCGAAGATGGCAAACCCGCCCGAAGGACTCACCCGGACGAATGAGCCGTAGACCCCCGACCCGAGCGCGTAGAGCTGCTGCGGGGCCGAGGGCACGCCGTCACCGTTCGCATCGACCTCGACGAGGTAGCCTGTCGTGGGATACCCAAGATCCTGGTAGATGCCGAGGATATCACCCCCCGGTAGGTAGTCGATCCCGCCGCCGCAATTCGCGTTGATCGACTCCACCGTGTATCCCATCGGGACTTGGATTTGCGCCGGACTTTCCGCGACGGTCAACGCTGTCAACAACAGAAACAACATCCGTGCCTTGTGCATCACTGCCTCCTTTCACGTTGATACGCTTGCGTCCTGTCTCGTGTATACGAAAGCTGCCCCCCCCGCAACTCATGAAAGGAACGACGGTTTTCACGACGCTCATGAGGCATGCCGGATTCGTGAAAAAAAAGACCAGCTCTTCCGGTGGGGGATGGCTGGTCTTCCGACATTCAAGGACCTCTCCTACCCCGAAGAAGCACCCCATGAGGTATCCTGGCTTGCGGTTCGCACACATCATTCCCGGGCCTTCCCAGCGCAGCAACCGAGGATCCTCGATTTGAATCCTCGATCCATTGCACCAGTGACCTGGGAGCGTGTCCATCGCCGCTCACAGTTGCGGGGGCAGCAGCGGAATTTCACCGCTTTCCCTCAATTGAAACGCGCATTTTTCAAAGAACGTCACTTCCGCAGACCGGTGTTACACACAGAAATCGATGCGGCGCATGCCCCACAACCTCGAAGCGCCCGCGCCGCTACTCCTTGATGGTAAACCTGGCGCTCACGTCCAGGAAGGCGCTCCCCCGGCCCGTGATCGGGCCACACAGGTCGAAAAACGCGGCGACGATCTCATACTCCCCGCGCGGGGCGCCCGCGGGGATGGCAACCGAGACGAGCCTGTAGTTGAACGGGGCCGCGAGCCCAGGCATGAACGTCACGAACGGCTCTACGGGGCCGAGCGTCACCGCGTCGATCATCGAGCCGTCCGGCAAGATGAACACCGAATATACGGAGAACGGCAGGCGGATCGTCTCGTACAGGGCGAAGTCCGCCGTCATCGTCCGCCCCGGAGCGAATAAGGGCGCATTGAGTCTGATCTCTGCTTGGACATCGGGTGTGGGGGTGGGGGTGGGCGTCACAGTCGGTTCGGGGGTGGGAGTCCCTCCGAAGGCCTCGTAGTTGACAGCGACGACCGCGTCAAGATCGAATCCGGCATTGTAGCCGGAGAAGTAATTGCCCGGATCGTCGATCGGCGTTCCGTTGCGATCGAGCATCTCCGATGAGGTTCCTGGTTTTCCGGTGTCGGTAAGCCGGATGTAGCACGCCCAGTCGAGGCCTATGTCCAACAGGTCAAAAGAATCGCCTCCCGATACCGACGGGTCCGACGGGTCGATGCCGGTGTCCGGGAGGGCGAGAACCGGCATCACGCCCGCCATTCCTCTCCATCGTTCTTCGGGAGAGGCTGCAGGAGTATATTCCATCTCGAACGCATAGTAGTTGACCCCGTCCTTGCCTGCCTCCACGCGCGCGGTTTCGGCGAATATTTCGGGTCCGCCGGCGATGTAGAAAGAATTTTCGAAAATTGTGAAGTCCACTCCCGGCCCATCGATTATCCGCCCCTTCGAGAACTTAAGGGTTATGGACCCACCGTCGCCCAGCGAGGCCACATCCCAGGTGCCCCCCGGGTAGCCCAATACGATATCTGGAAGCGCAGCATGACCGTATGAAGCGCCCGGGGCGAAATTCGTCGCGTACACCTCGTCGGCGCCGGGGCCGGCGAAAACAGGCACGGCTGTGCCGGCCTGACATGCCGCTGTGATGATCATATACATCACCGTCCGTAATGCGCTTGTATCTCTCCGGTTCATTCGAGTTCTCACTGGCGTTCGCGGAATGCAATGCGGAAACAATTTGCCCTCCAGGAAATGCGCGCGGGTCGCCGCAGATCCACTGGCATTTTGAAAACTAAATATTCCGACGCACGATCTGCTGCCATGGCCAGATATATCTCCGGTTACGAACAAAAAAACCCCATCCTCACGAGGAGAATGGGGCTTCGATAGCCGCCACAAGCAACAATGCCTTTCAGCAGGACGCATTGCCGCATCCCTGATGGCATCAGGCTGCTACTCACTCAATCCCAATCGCGAGGATCATGTGTGAACATTTGCTCTGATTCGTCTTCTGGCTTCCGGGCCTACCCACGTCTGAACAGCCTTCCCATCCCCGAAACAGGACAGTGACTGCCCATGGGTGTTGAACACCGGTTACAGCAGCGCGTCTGCGGCGGATTTTCACCGCACTTCCGAGAAATCAGAGCAGATACACTTGAGAAAGAACCGCTGAATATAGTTAGTTAACCAAATATCTCTTTCCAGAGTCAACACAAATATTATTGTTCCGGATCAATAAAAGCCGGACCAGTGGGAACAATTAAAGATCGGCAACCACGAGTACGCGGCGGCGATGGTCTCCGGGTGCAGCGGGACGAGCACTGGAGTTTGCCCTGACGCCGTTCTGATCGCCCCATCCCGCGCATGGCCCCCTCCCGACGCTCGCCGGCATGCCCGACGCCTGCGGCACCGCCGAAAACCTCCAAATAATATGAGGTGATGGGAGGAAGTGCTGATCAGGCGAGGGTGACGAAGGAGGGATGAGTGGAGAGGCGGTAGCCCTTGGAACGGTCGCATTCGATGAACTTCTCGCCGTCGCGGTCGCGGAGGGCGGGGCGGAGGCGGTCGCGGAGCTGGCTGTAGCGCTGGCGGTGCTCGACGTCGATGTCTAAAGCTTGTCCATGAAATCCTCAGGCGCTATCCTCGCCTGCCTGAGGATCCCACGAAGGGCGCCGATCGCGAGTTCCTTGTGGAGGGGGACCACGCAGCCGATGTCCCCCTTGGGAGTCCTCTTCCGGTGGACGATGTGGCTCCCGCGCTGTCGCGCCTGAACGAAACCGCAACGCTCCTGCGCCCGGACGGCCTCTCCGCCGGATACGCGCCGGAGCTTAGGCATGCGCGACCTCGAAGGTGGTAACGAGGGGAGGGCTTGTTTCGGCGATCGGAAACTCCTCGAGATATAGCTCCGTCGCTTCCTTGAGGTTGGTAATCGCCTCCTCGACGGTGTGGCCCTGGCTCACCGTGCCGACCTCAGGGCACTCGGCGACATAGAGGTTCGCCTCTTTGTGAAGGATTGCGGTAAAGGTCTTGTAGGTCATATGGGCACCCCCACATGGTTATTGCGCCTCAAGATGGCGTGGCACTCAAGCCAATCTCCGCGTTAACAGAAAAGGGGGAGGCCGGAATGGCCTCCCCCTGGAAATCTCTGGCGGGGACGACGGATGTCCCGGAGCGTTGCCAGTGATTATCGATACGGTGAAAATTGCATTCAGGACGGTCCGAGACGGACATAGGAGGATATGCGTGTGCAGGGCGTAAAGGGCGCTGCTGGCACGGCGAGGCGAGGGCGTGAACCATCGGGCATCAGGTGCCTTACACGGTGTTCAGGAGTCGGCCGTGTTAGGCAACTTCATATTGCCTCGCGTTGCCTAACGGGGTAAGATAGTCTCCGAGATGTTAGGCAACCGGGGGTGATGGATGAGCGCGCTGAGACCCATTTTGAAGGAAGAACGGCAGCGGCTCGAGTGCCTGTGCCGCAGATACCGGGCGGAGATAGGAAAGCTCCCGAAGGGGTCCATCTCGGAAAAGGACAGGAAGGGTCGTCTCTACGCCTATCTCGCGTTCAGGGACAGAGGGAAAGTCGTCTTCAGATACCTTGGGGGGGTCCGGTCGGCGCAGGTGGCGGAGATGAGGGAGAAGATCCAGTCCCGGAGGCAATTCGAATTGCTTTTCAAGAAGGCGCAGGCCAATCTCAAGGAACTGAAGAGGGCTCTCCGTGAGTGAGCAACGCCGGCTTTCCCTCAAGGTGCTCAAGGAGTTCCACAAGGCGGGCGTCCTGAAGGACCTCGTCCTCATCGGAAGCTGGTGCCACTACTTCTACCGGGCTTACTTCAACGATGCCCCGGAGATACCCCTGGTGCGTACACTGGACCTCGATTTCCTGATTCCAAAACGACAACTCGCGAAGACAAAGGCCGACGTCCCGGAGGTCCTCGCCGGCTTGGGATTCGAGCCGCTCCGGCAGTATCCGTCCGGCCTCGTGAAGTACGGGCACCCCGACCTCGAGGTTGAATTCCTCGTGCCGGAGCGGGGGAGGGGAGAGGACAGGCCGGTCAGGATTGATGCGCTGGGCATCAATGCACAGGCACTCAGGTTCCTCGGCATCCTGGGAGACCACACGATGGAGGTGAGGCACGAAGGGCTTCCGATCCGGCTCCCCGAACCCGCCGCGTACGTCCTGCACAAGTTCATCATCGCCCGGCGGAGGGCACGGCCGGAGAAGGAGGAGCGGGATCTTCTCGCCGCGAAGGAGCTGGGCGAGTTCCTCCTTGGAGATGCGGTTCAGCGGGTTAAGCTGCGGGAGATATTCACGGACCTCCCGCTGAAGTGGCGGCGAAAGGTCCTCGACAGCGTGAAGAGCGAGTCCAAGCCCTTGTACGATTGTCTGACAAACCCCTTCTGAGATCTGCTGGCCGCGACGGCACTCGCCTTCGGAGAACCCGTTTTCGCCACCGGCGAGCGAAAAGGGGGAGGACCTAAGTGGCAATAGATCCTCCCCTTGAAAAATGCTGGCGGGGACGACGGATGTCTCGGAGCGTTCCCAGTGATTATCGATACCGTGAGGATCGTGTTCCGGACTGTCCGGGACGGGCATAGGAGGATATGCCGCGGCAGTCGCAGAACGAGATGCCTGGCAAGGTACGGCTGTGGCATTTGGGCAGCGTCAACAGCCGAGGATCCATGCGAGCAGGATCGCCAGGAGTCCAGATGCGAGCGTCACGAGCACCCAACTGGACAGCACCACCAGCAGGAGCCTCGAGTTGAGCGCCCTCGATCCTTTGGCGACCCCCACTCCCGCGACCGCCCCCACGATCGCCTGTGCCGAGGAAACCGGGACGTGCAGATGGGTGAAGATGTGCAGGACGATCGAGTGGGCGAAGACCGCGACGAGCGCGGAGAAGGGGTCCAGCGCCGTGATCCTCTCCCCGATGGTCCGCATCACCTTCCGGCTGTAGGTGAGGGCCCCGAGCGCGATCCCCGCCCCGCCGGTCAGGGCGGCAAGGAACGCGGCCATCGACGTCGAGGGATCGCCGAACAGGCCCGCCTTGAAATAGGGGCCGGTGGTGACGACGACGTTGTTCGCGCCGAGCGTGTAGGCCCCGTAGCACCCGCTGACGACGAAGCCGGCCTTGTAGATCGCGCTCAGCAGCGCCGCGTTGGACACCCTCCGGAGGAGGGGGGCGGCGCCCCTCAGGCACACGAAGGCGATGAGCGCGGCGAAGACGGGCGTGACGGCCCAGCAGAGGGCCCACCCGCCCAGCTTCGCCCACTCCGACCCGGCGGCGCCGCTCGACCAGACCGCGGCGCCCATCATCCCCCCCGCGGCGGCCTGGGAGGCGGAGGCGGGCAGGCTGAGATAGGTCAGGACGAACATCGCCGCCGCCGCGGCCCCCGTCGAGGCGAGGGCCAGGCGCGGCGAGACGGAGCCGGAGAATGAATACGACTCGTACAGCGCGGGTCCCTCCGCCGCCGCGCCGATGGTCGCGAAGACCGCGATGAGGATGACGGCCGTCCTGAACCGCATCGAGCGCGTTCCCACGGCGGTGCCGAACACGTTGGCGCTGTTGTTCGCGCCGAGGCTCCAGGCGAGGAAGAGACCCCCAATGAGCGTGGTGCCGACGTACATAGGGTGCCTGTCGTGAGCGGTTACGGACGGAGGAGGACGACCAGCTTCTTCAGGGACATATCCATCGCGTAGAGGGCGTCCGTGAGCGGCGCCAGGAACACGGCCTCGCCGAGGTTCTGGTCCCGGGCCACGTCCTCGAACCGGGCTATCCTGGCGAGGGACCCCTGCAGTGTCTCGCCGGCCTTCCGCATATCGGTGCCCAGGTACGCCCAGGCGCACAGGAAGAGCTCGACGATCCCCCCCAGCGCGATGAAGACGTCCGAGAGGTTCGCGAGCTTGTATCGCTCCTCGGCCTTGAGCGACGCGAGGAATGCGACGAGGTCGTCCAGGTGCCGGGAGAGGGTCACCAGGCCGCCGGATATCTCGAGGAAATGCGGACGGAAGAACGGCAGCGTGTCGTTGTGCGCCAAGTCCCTGAACGCCGCCGTGTGAAGCTCGGCCATCTCGCCGCGCAGGGAGGACGGCGTGGACAGGAGGTCCGGCCTCCGGAGCGTTTCGACGATCCGCGCGTGCAGGGCGTTGATCTGCCGTTCGATGATGGACATCGACTTGATGGAGAGAATCATCGCCTCCTCCTCCCGATGGTGGACTACCCGCGTCGCTTCACCGCCATATCGACGAGCAAGTTACGTGCCAACGGTTCGCCGAGCGCGGATTCGCCGATTGATTGCGAGCCGGGCAGGCGGAGAAGGGATGCGGATCGAAGGCGACGCGGGACCGATGGCGAGGCGGGAGGACGGACGAACAGGCGCCTATGTGCAGCGCCCTGCACACAGGATGCAACGCCTTGCACGGCAGTGCGCTCAGGTGATCTGATATTCCTTCAGCTTGTACTGGAGCTTCCGGAGGCTGATGCGGAGGCGTTCCGCCGCCTTGGCCCTGCTGCCGTTCTCCTGCTGGAGGACCTTGAGTATCACGTCGCGTTCGAAATCCCCGAGCAGCTTCCGGAGCGGCGCGTCCCTGGTCTCCGCGGGAGGGGGGACGATGGAGGCGAGATTGCGCAACCGTGTCGGAAGGAGGTCCACGGTGAGCACGGGTGATTCCATAAGGATGAACGCCCGTTCGATCACGTTCTCCAACTCGCGGACGTTGCCGGGCCAGGGGTACTCGCGGAAGATCTCCCGCACGTCGGGGGATATCTCCGGGACCGCCTTGCGCCACCGCTCCGCGTACCGCTCGAAGAAATGCCGCGCGAGCGGTTCGATGTCCTCCGTCCTCTCGCGGAGGGGAGGCAGATGGATTTCCACCACGTTCAGGCGCCAGTAGAGGTCCTCCCTGAAGAGACCCTTGTCGACCATCTCCCTGAGGTTCCGATTCGTCGAGGCGACGATCCGCACGTCCACCGCCGTCTCGCGATTCGAGCCGAGCTTCACGAATGTCTTCTGCTCGAGGACGCGGAGGAACTTCGCCTGGAGCGCGAGGCCGAGCTCGCCGATTTCGTCGAGGAAGAGCGTGCCGCCGGTCGCGTACTCGAACTTGCCCTCGCGGTCCTGCAGAGCGCCGGTGAAGGCTCCCTTGACGTGGCCGAAGAGCTCGCTTTCGAGTAGCGGCTCCGGTATCGCCGCGCAATTGATGGGCACGAAGCGGTTCCTCCCGCGCGGGCCCGAGTAGTGCAGGGTTCTCGCCGCGAGCTCCTTCCCCGTGCCGCTCTCGCCCGTGAGGAGGACGTTCGAGTCGGAATGGCGCAGCCTCTTGATGAGATTCAGCACCGGGAGCATCGCCGGGCTCGTGCCGATGAGTGCCTCATTACCATGCAGGGAAGGAATCTCCGCCCGCGGAGCGATGGTCCCCTGTTGAACGCACAGGCGCTCCTCCTCTTTCTTGACCACGGCGAGCAGCTCTTCGGGGTCTATCGGCTTTATTAGGTAGTGGTCCGCGCCTGACTTCAGCGCGCTCACCGCGTTCTCGACCGTCGCGTAGGCGGTGAGGATGATAATGATCGCGTCCCGGCCGGAGCCCCGGATCGCGGGGATGATCTCCAGGCCGTTGCCGTCTGGAAGCCGGACGTCGACCACGTAGATGTCGCACCTTTCCGAGCGGATCCGGTCCCTCGCCTCCGCGAAGGTGTACACGCACGCGGGCTCGTATCCCTTCTTCGAGAGAAAGCGACCGAGGTTGTCGCAGGCCACTCGTTCGTCCTCTATGATCAGCACCTTTTTCACACGTTCCCCCCCTCGCGGTACGCCGGTAGGGAAATCCTCACGGTCGTTCCCACCCCTTCCTCGGATTCGATGTCGAAATCGCCGGCGTGCGCCTGGACGATCCGCATCACGGAGGAGAGGCCGCAGCCCGTCCCCCCGGGCTTGGTCGTGAACGGAAAGTCGAAGAGGCGCGCCCGCTCCTCCGCGCCCATCCCGACGCCGGTGTCGCGCACGGCGATGACCACGCGGTCCCCGCTGCGCGAGCCCGCGATGGCGAGTTTGCCCCCCGGTTTCATCGACTGGCACGCGTTCAGCAGCAGGTTAAGCAGGGCCTGGCGGAACCGGTTCGGGTCGACCTCCGCATGCAGCCCGGTCTCCAGGTCGAGTTCGATCCATATCCCCAGCATCTCCACCTGGGGCGCGGCGAGCGCGAGCACCGCGCGGATCTCCTCCGCGAGGTCCGATCTGGTCTTCTTCAGGACGAGGCTGCCCCCCGCCTCCACGAAGTCCCGTATGGTCTGATCGAGCCGCTTGATCTCCGAGTGGACGCACTCAATCTTCTCGATGATACCGGGGGGGGCTAAGGCCGCATCTCCGACCTCCTCCCTGAGCAGGCGGAGCGTGATCTCCATCGAGTTGAGGGGGTTCCGCACCTCGTGCGCGAGTTCGGCGGTCACCTGCCCGAGGATGGCGAATTTCGCCGCGACGATGAGCTGCTGCTGCGTCCGCATGATCTTGTCCTGCGATTTCTTGAGTTCGGACACCATGCTCTTGAAATGCCGCGAGAGCTCCTGGAACTCATCCCAGCGGAGGTTGGGTATCTCCGCGTCCATCTCGCCTTTGGAGACGCGGTCTATGACCGTAAGCATCCTCTTCAGGGGGGAGGAGAAGCTTCTGCTCAGGGATACGGCCAGAAGAAAGGCGAAGGCGCACGTTACGAGGAAGGAGAATGTGACGATGAGCTGATTGGCCCGCAGGGGCTTCAGGACGGCGGCCCTTTCTCTCCAGAGGAGGATGCTCCCGAAGAAGGAGCCGTTCCGATGGTAGAGCGGATTGGAGACCCCCCACATCTCCTCGCCGTGCAGGGCGAAGACTGTCCCCGTCAGCCGGGCGCCGTCCCTCGAGACGGCGTGCGGGAAGTCAGTGGTCACCTGCAGGGCGCGGGGAGATGTGCTGGCGATGAGGGTGCCTCTCTCGAAGAACGCGATGTCGAAGCCCGTGATCGTCTTGTAGATGTCCAAGAAATCCCTGTTCAGTAGGACCCCCGTCATCAATGTGCCCGCGGATGCGCCTCGGACAGCCTGGATCGGGGCGACCGCCCGCAGGGCGATCCCGGATGCGCCATACTCGATGTCCGCGTCCTGCCTGCCTTCCAGCGCGTTCCGTATGATGAGTTGCGATGATTTGGATTCCCCGTGCTCCTGGGGGCGGTGGGCCTTGGCCAGGACGTGCCCGCTGGAATCTCCCACCTCGAGCAGGTCCAGGTTTGAATACCGATAGAGTTCGGCGAGGCGCTCCATCAGAGCGCCGCGGTTCCGATCAGCAACCGCCGCGGCGATGCGTTGGTCCGCCGAGTAGACCTCGGCCAGTCGGAGGAGACTGTCCGATCTGCGCGTCAACTCCTCCGTCACTCCGCGGGCAACGCGTTCCGCCTGGGAATGGAATTCACTCTGCGCCGTCCTTTTTAGGAACGTCTGGAAGAGCGCGAACGAGAGGAGAATGGGGACGGCGACGGTGACGAGGAAGCTCGCATACAGACTGGCGCGGTAACTTAGACGCATCGTTTTCCTACGATCAAAGGCGTTTTGCGACACAGTGTAGCACAATTGCGCGGTGCCGATGGCGGTTACCGCGGAAGAGGAGGAGAGACGGGAAAGGGGGCGGCCCTATCGATGATAGGGCCGCCCCCTGGAAATCGCTGGCGGGGACGATCCCGGTCTGCAGACCGGGACAACCGACGGATCGTCAGTATCGGCGGAGATAAAAAGAGAGCCCGTAAGGGCTCTCTTTTCATTTCTGGCGGGGACGACGGGGCTCGAACCCGCAACCCTCGGATCGACAGTCCGATACTCTAACCAGTTGAGCTACGTCCCCACTGCAACGCTGTCACACTATACCAAACGTCCCCGGAAAGGCAATCGGATATCTGCGGGGGTTCCGCGGGGAGATCCTCGGGCGATGAGGCGGGGCGAGGGGCGAGGCATGGACGCCCGGATGCCCGTGTATCTGGGTATTCCGGGGCACGGTCGCTTCCGCCTCCCCCGCGGGATAATCGGCGGTGCGGATTCCGTTAGGGGGCGGGCGGATCGAGCGCGTGGGCCGTGCGGTCCGGTCCGGAGAGGCAGAAAAGCGCCCCGCGTCGAGAGGTGGGGCACGGCCTCGCGCACCGAGGGGAGAAGGGGGGATTGGCCAAATTGCACGATGCCCTGTGGGGGGTAAAAATACCCCCCCCTGGGGGATTGTCCGGAGCGCAGACGATGCTATAATTCAAACAAACGACTGCGTACGTGTTCCGGCGTCGGGGAGCAAAGGATGAAGCAGGGAACGTTGAAACAGAAGAGTTGCAGGGGCGATCTCAGCCGGGAACTCGGGGCGCTCCGGCACAAGATCCAGTACGCCCTTCTGCTTATCACAGTAGTTCCCATTATCATCTATTCCGCGTTCATGATCCGCTATGTCCCTCCGCAGACGATCGAGTTGTTCCCGGTCGCCGTGCTGCTTTTGGCGACGATGGCGCTGATGCTGGGGGGGACGCGGATCATCCTGAACCTCGTCGGCTCGGTCATACCCTCCGGAAGCGACGAGACGCGGGCCCGTTCGCTGGCGCGTGCGCTTCTTCGCGGCGCCGGGGGCGGCTCGGTGCGCCGGACGATGGTCCAGGCGGTCTCCCTCATCGGCGTGATTCCCCTCCTGGCGTTCGGCTACGTGGTCGTGAAGTACGTGCTCCCCCTCCGGACGGAGGAGAACATACCGCTCATCGTCGTGAGTCTCGCGCTCGTCGTCACGCTCGGCATGCTGCAGGTCTACCGGATCACCTATCGCATCCTGTCCATCGCCGCGGATGCGCGGAGGGTGCGCACGGAGAGCGGCCCCCCGGGAAAAGACAGGGGGCGCGACGAGATCAGCGGCATCTCCAAGGACCTCGGTTCGATCGCGGAGAAGCTCTCGCTCCGGGTCTCGGAGATCAGGCGCACCCGCGCATTCGTCGAGCGGCTTCCGCTCCCGATGCTGGTGTTGGACGAGGCGGGCGCGATCGTGTTTTCCAACCGCGCCGCGCAGGAGCTCCTCGGCTACGGGGAGGAGGAGCTCGCCGGCAGGGAGGCAAGGTCCCTGTTCGCCGAAGAGGCGGAGACGGCGTGGCTCCGCGGGGAGGGGGGGGGCGCGGTCCGGGAGACCCTCTGGGTCCACCGCAGCGGGGCGACGCTGCCCGTCGCCGTGCGCGTCGGCCCTCTCGACGACGGGAGATGCGCCGGAGGATCGGTGCTCGTCGCCATCGACATCGCCGAGCGGAAACGGGTCGAGGATTCCCTGCGCGCGAGCGAGGAGCGTTACCGGAGCATCTTCAACGATTCCCCGATCTCCCTCTGGATGGAGGATTTCTCGGCGGTCCGGGGAAGGATCGACGAGCTCAGGCGCGCGGGGGTCGAGGATTTCGCGCGCTATTTCGATGAACATCCCGAGGAGGTCCGCGGCTGCGCCTCGCGGGTGAGGATCGTGGACGTGAACAGGACGACCCTCGCGATGTACGAGGTCGACCGCAAGGAGGAGCTGACGCGCGATCTTGCCGGCCTCTTCAGCCCCGAGATGCTCGTCACCTTCGCCAGGGAGCTCCTCGCCGTCGCCGCCGGCCACACGCGGTTCGAGGGCGACGCGGTCGCCCTCACGCGAAAGGGGAGGCGCAAACAGACGAGCCTCACCTGGACGGTCGTGCCCGGGCACGAGTCCACCTACGGCAGGGTTCTGGTCTCCATCATCGACATCACGGAACGCGTGCGTGTGTTCGCGGAACTGAAGCGGGAGCGCGACACGCTCCGGAAGTACATGGACCTGTTCAAGGCCATCCTCCTTGTCCTCTCTCCGGATGGACGGGTGCAGCTCGTCAACGGGACCGGGTGCGAGATCCTCGGGTATCCCGAGCGGGAGATCGTCGGGAGCGACTGGGTCGCCCGCTTCATTCCTCCGCGGCTGCGGGAGGAGATACGCGGCATCTTCATCAAGGTGATTGCCGGGGATGTGGCGATGGTCGCCCAGCACGCCAACCTGGTTTTGACGCGCGGCGGGGAGGAACGGCTGATCGAATGGCGGAACACCCTGCTCGACGACGGGAGCGGCTCGATCATCGGGATGCTCTGCTCAGGGTACGACGTGACCGAGCAGAAGCGGATGGAGGAGTACCTGTTCCGGGTGAGGAAGCTGGAATCGGTGGGCACGCTGGCGGGAGGGATCGCCCACGACTTCAACAACCTCCTCGCCGGCATCGTGGGGTACGCCTATCTCGCCCGGGGGAGCCTCTCCGCGGGCAGCCGCGCCGCGGCGGACCTCGACGCGATCGAGCGCCTCGCGATGCGCGGCTCGGGCCTGACAAAGGCGCTTCTGGCCTTCGCGCACGGCGGCGACTACCATCCGGAACCGCTCGACGCGAACCGCTGCGTGGAAGAGGTGCTGCCGGCGATCCGCGGCACCGCGGGCCACGGCATCGAATGCAAAATGGAACTCGCGCCCTCCCTCCCGCACGTCTTCGTGGACAGGAGCCAGTTCCGCCAGTGCCTGGCGAATCTCTGCATCAACGCCTGCGAGGCGATGCCCGGGGGCGGCACGCTGACGGTGAGGACCGGGCGCGTCTCCTCCGACGCCGCGTTCCTGGCGGCGCATCCCGGGGTCGACGGAAGAACGTTCGTCGCCGTGGCCGTCTCCGACACGGGTGTCGGGATGGACGCCGCGACGAAGGCGCGCATCTTCGACCCGTTTTTCACCACCAAGGACAACAAGACAGGCAACGGGCTCGGGCTTCCGATGGTGCACGGCATCGCGGAGCGCGCGGGGGGGATCCTCGAGGTGGAGAGCGCCCCCGGGAAAGGGAGCACCTTCACCCTCTACATCCCCGTGCGGGAGGGCGGGATTGCGCAGGAGGCCCCGGCGCGCGTCCCCGCCGCCGGCGGGAAGACGATACTGCTGGTGGACGACGAAACCGACTTCCGGAACTGCGCGGCACGCTGGCTCGCCCGTCTGGGGTACCGGGTCATCGAGGCCTCCAGCGGCGAGGCGGCCGTGGAGATCTTTGAAACGCGGAAAGACGAGGTGGGGCTGGTGCTCCTCGACATGGTCATGAAGGGCGCGGGCGGCGCGGAGACGTTCCGGGAGCTGCGCTCCCGCAACCCCGGCCTCCGGGTGCTCATCTGCTCCGGATACGCCCTCGACGCCACATGCCGGGATCTGATCAGCAACGGGGCCCTCGGATTCGTGCAAAAGCCGTTCGAGCACGCCGCGCTCGCGGCCCGTATCCACGAGATCCTCGGCCCGGGGATGCCGGGGGAGGCGGAGGAAAGGTGAAGGCGCGACCCGGGGAGATATCGCTTATTTTTCTGTCAGTCAACTGATTCCGCGTTGTACAAATCGGGTTTTTGCTGTTGACGCCGGGCGCACTTTATTATAAGGTAAGCTCGAATCTGCGCCGGGTCCTCCAGAGTGGGTACCTACCCACTTTTTTTTTTGATACCGCGCGGACGGGCGGATCATCCGGAAGGCGCCCGGCCGGCGACCGGCGCGGCCGTTTGACGACCATGCTGCGGGTCCCGCGCCCGGCGCGCGGGAGAGGGAGGTCACGACAATGAATGGCGAACTGCTGGCCGTTTTCGAATATCTCGAGCGGGAAAGGGGAATCAGCCGGGACGTGCTCATCGAGGCGGTGGAGAGTTCGCTGCTCTCCGCGGCCCGGAAGGGGGTCGAGCAGGCCAAGAACCTCCGGGTGGAGATAGACCGGGAGACCGGCGCCGTCCGGGCGTTCGCCGAGATGCGCGTCGTCGAGACGGTCTCGTCCAAGGACGAGGAGATCACCCTCGAGGAGGCGCGCAAGACCGATCCCGAGGCGAAGATCGGCGACTCCGTCTCCGTGGAGATCCTCACGAAGAACCTCGGGCGCATCGCCGCCCAGAGCGCCAAGCAGGTCATCATCCAGCGCATCCGCGAGGCGGAGAACAAGATCGTCTACAACGAGTACAAGGACCGCGTCGGCGACATCATCACCGCGGTGGTCCGGCGCTACGAGCGGGGGAACGTTATCCTCGACCTCGGGAAGACCGAGGCGGTGCTTCCGGCGAAGGAGCAGTGCCCGCGCGAGAGCTACGGCCTGGGGAGGAGATACAAGGTCTACGTCGCGGAGGTGCGCGAGGGCGCCAAGGGCCCCGAGATCATCGTCTCGCGGAGCCATGACGAACTGCTCCGAAAGCTGTTCGAGCTCGAGGTCCCCGAGATCGGCGAGGGGAGCGTACAGATCAGGGGGATCGCCCGCGATCCCGGCTACCGCGCCAAGATGGCGGTGAGCTCCGCCAGCGACAAGGTCGACCCGGTGGGGGCCTGCGTCGGCATGCGCGGCGCGCGGGTGAAGGACGTGGTCCACGAGCTCAACGGGGAGCGGGTGGATATCATCCGGTGGAACGAGGATCCCGTGGTTTTCCTCACCAACGCCCTGAGTCCGGCGCGTCCGAGGGAGATCCGGATCGTCGCCGAGGGCCGCGCCGAGATCATCGTCGACGACGACCAGTTCGCCCTGGCGGTGGGGAAGAAGGGCCAGGGTATACGGCTGGTGTCGAAGCTGACCGGATGGAACGTCGACATCAAGAAGGCCGGCGACATCGCGCGGGAGGAGCAGGAGGCGGAGGTCCCGGTGCGGGATCTGGGGGGGCTCGCCCCCAAGGTCGTCGCCGCGCTCGAGGAGCACGGTTACACGACGGTGGGCGCCCTCAGGAAGGCGGATATCAAGAAGCTTCTCGAGATCCCCGGGATCGGCGACAAGACGGCGCAGAAGATCGTGCATGCGGCGGCCGAGTTCCGCTTCCCCGAGCCCGAACCCGCCCCCGTGGAGCTCGCAACGGGGCCCGCGGACGAGGGGGCCGCCGCGGAATCGACTGGCGGAGACGCCGTTTCGGCGCCCGCCGCGGAGGAGTCGGCGGACGGGGAACCGCCCGCGGAGGGAGGCGCCGAGAGGCCGGCGGAGGGCATCCAGGAGGAAGGCGCGAGGCAGGGCGCCGCCGTTCCGGATGAGACCGAACTGACGGATGCATCCGCTCCCGCGGAGTCGGGCGAGGCGGCCGGAGACGGCGGCCCCGCGGACAAGGCGGGAGAGGACGCTTCAAACGAGAGAGGCGTGAGTGATGCGGGCTGAGACAGCCGTCCGCTGATCCGGCGAAGGGGAGGGGCGTAACGTGCGCGTGAGAATATACGATCTGGCCAGGGAGCTAGGCGTCGAAAACAAGGATGTCATCGCGCGTCTTGCCGCGATGGGCGTCGCGGTCAAGAGCCACTCCAGCAGCATCGACGAGGAGACCGCCGCCCGCCTGCGCGCGGCCTACGCCTCTCCCGCCGGCCCGAAACCCGCGGCGCCCGCAAAGCCTGCGGCGCCCGCGAAACCCGCCCCCCCGAAGGCCCCGGGCGCCAAGCCCGCGGCGCCCGCAAAGCTTGCGGCGCCC
>MTKZ01001685.1_pt1 | contig 20328 bp, 20 predicted proteins | sample 1042781 | NCBI WGS metagenome assembly MTKZ01 (sample SAMN06212207, study PRJNA360539) | anaerobic digester metagenome | biome: Wastewater treatment plant; material: sludge; isolation source: anaerobic digester fed with sludge from wastewater treatment plant | place: Denmark: WWTP Viborg ... | reverse complement strand
GATTACCAGCTGACCCTGTCGGAGTGGCCGGAGGAGCTTGCGAACCGGACCACCGGGTTTATGGGGGTCACCTACTATGACCCGGCCCTCGTCCTCGACACGATCAAAGGCAGCATCTCCCCGATAGGGTTCCTCAGGTTGTTGACCGTGCCCTTCGATATCGGTGGGTTTGGAAACCCCCTCCGGATCCTGGCTCTGGATACCGCCGCACAGGAGTTTTATTCCGTCCCATGGGCAGGGTTCTTCGGGATCATCCACTTCCTCTTCTGGTGCGGGTGGATCAACATCAGTGTCGGGCTCTTCAATGCCATCCCGATGGTCCCGCTGGACGGTGGCTACATCCTGAAAGAGGGGGTCGACCGGCTGTTTGAACGGAGAGGGATTGGGCGCTATTCCCTGTACGTGGTGACCTTCATCTCGACCCTGATGATCGTGATACTCTTCTCACTGATCATGCTCCCTTACCTCTTCAGTCTGACCGCAGTCTGAGAAGAGGCGCTTCGCACTCCTGCGGGCGAGGATCGAAAACAGGGGCTTTGTCCCACCCTGCCTCCCTTGCATGCCGACCCTTTGCAGAGGTTCATTGACGGAACCGGCACGAAGCGGGCAGCCATGATCCCTGCACAACAGCAGGGACCGCTCGAAGGGAATCAAAAGGCTCATCTCGGAAACCGGCGAACCTTTCTCCAGAAATTCACCCTTCCCGAGGCTTCCTCCCGATGTTACTCTCCTCCTGCAGAAAGGTCTACCTGAACGATACCCAGCGGACGGTCTCCCCCGAAGAGACCCTCGCACGGGTGGAGCGGATCCTCCCAGCCGCCGGCATCACCCGGGTTGCCGATATCACGAACCTCGACCGGATCGGGATACCGGTCTTCTCGAGCATCCGGCCGACCGCCGGGCTTGGCGCCGTCTCGGTCTACAACGGCAAGGGGGCCACCCCCGCCGAGGCGAAGGTCTCTGCCATGATGGAGGGGATCGAGCGGTACTCGGCCGAGCTGGACAACCGCACGCTCCTGGTCTCGCCGTATTCCCGGCTCTGCGGCGGGGAGGTCTCCGTGCTCGACCCGTCCCGGCTGATCCTCCCCGCCGGGAGCATCCCGGATGCCCCGATCCCGTGGGTCACGGGATATGACCTCGGTGCAGGCGAGGAGATCCTCGTCCCTGCCAGTGCGGTCTTCCACCCCCTGCCCCGCGAATACCCTCAGCTCTTCCGGACCTCCACCAACGGACTTGCGTCCGGCAATACCAGCGAGGAGGCGGTCTTCCATGCCCTGATGGAGATCATCGAGCGGGATGCCTGGTCCCTTGCAGAGGTCACCCGGGATACGGGACCCCAGGTCGGGGAGATCGATGATCCCCTCGCCGGGAGTCTCCTCGAAAAATTCGGGGCTGCAGGAGTCGAGGTCACGGTGAAGGATATCACCAGCGACATCGGGATCCCGACCATTGCCGCGGTATCGGACGATACCCTGCTGCAGGACCCCGCCCTCCTCACCATCGGCATGGGCACCCATACCAGCGCACGGATCGCGGTCCTCCGGGCCCTGACCGAGGTTGCCCAGAGCCGGCTCACCCAGATCCACGGGGCGAGAGAGGATACCACCGTCGCCGACATACGGAAGAAGATGGGGTACGAGCGGACAAAGCGGATGAACCGGTACTGGTTCTCTTCCCATGAGACGAGGAACTTTACCGATATCCCTTCCTGTGACACCAGCGATTTTCTGGAGGACATCGATCGTGCCAGGGAGCGGCTGAAGGAGGCCGGCCTCCCGCAGGTGATCATTGTGGACCTCACGCGGGAATCGATTGGAGTCCCGGTCGTCAGGGTGATCGTGCCGGGGCTCGAGGTCTTTGCCATGGACCGGGAGCGGATCGGCAGGAGGTGCCATGAGGCACGGGATCGTCATTTTTCTCGGTCCAAGTCTTGACCAGGCCGCTGCCGGCCGGCTCCTCGCGGCAGACTATCGTCCGCCGGCAAAACGCGGGGACATCACGGATGCGGCAGCAGAGGGTGCCCGGATCATCACCCTCATCGACGGCGTCTTCTTCCAGGACTGCTCGGTCGGGCACCGGGAGATCCTCGGTGCCCTTGCACAGGGGGTTCGGGTGATCGGGGCATCCTCCATGGGGGCGCTCCGTGCTGCCGAACTCGCTCCGCTGGGTATGGAGGGGGTGGGGACGATCTTCCGGCTCTACCGGGACGGCATCCTGACCTCCGACGACGAAGTCGCCCTCGTGTATGACCCGGAGACGAATCTTCCCCTCTCCGAACCGCTCATCAATATCCGGTGCACGATCAGGGCTGCAGAGCGGGAAGGGGTGCTCTCGCCCGCTTCGGCCGGGCTCCTCTTCTCCATCGCCCAGTCCCTCTACTTCCCGGAGCGGACCTGGGAGGCGATCTGCCTGGGGGCCGGGGAACGGATCGCGTCGCAGGAGAGGGAACGGTTCGCCGGCTTCCTGTCCACCTCTGCCGTCGACCAGAAGAGGGTCGATGCCCTGGAGGCGATCGCCCGGACACGGGAGATTGCCGCGGAACGGGGGCTCGTATGAGGCGCCTCCTCTTCGCCAGGTATATGATCGAACAGCACGAAGGAGTACAGACCATATGATCCGGATGAGCGGAGGGGTACCTGGATGATAGTCCGGATCTCCGACAAGATACGGGGATTTCTTTTCAGCCCAAGCGAGGCGTTCTGGCAGGTGCGGGACGAGCACCTGCAGGACACCGTGATCTACTTCGTTATCATCTCGATCATCTACACCCTCCTGTCCACGATCATCTCCGGCATCGCGGTCTCCAAGCACCCGGCCCTCGTCCTTGCCGGGCTCGGGTTCGGGGGCGGAAATGTCGTCCTCTCGTTCTTTATCATCCTTGCCCTGACGGTGGTGATTGCGGTAGGCTACGCGTGCTGGCTCCATCTCTGGATCATCGTGGTATGCGGCAGGAACGGTCTTGAGAAGACGATCAAGGTCACCCTGTACTCTCTCACCCCGGCGATACTGATCGGGTGGATCCCGGTGATCGGGGCATTTGCCGCCCCGCTCTGGTCGGTGGTCGTGGGGATGATCGGGATACAGGAGCTCCACAAGGCGAGCTTCGGGAAGGCCATGATCGCGATCCTCATCGCCATCATCACCGCGGCCATCCTTGCGGCGGTCCTCTTCCGGCCGCTGCTTGCCGAGGTGATCGCCTCGGGGCCCGCCCTGATCGGCCCGTACCATTACCACCCGGAGATCTGATCGGGAACGGCGGGGCCCACGGTTGTTGGCTGGAGGAGCATCTTCTCTTCTGTTCTATACCGGGATTCCCAGAATAGGGTAATCTCTTTCGCACTCAAGCATGCGGAACAGTGATGAACTGGTTGTAGTTATGGGGGCTTATGCCCCCACACCCCACCACGATTCACGCCGCCGCCCCGAAGGGCGCCCCGGCGGCGGATCAATACCTTTTTTCGTTCGGGAAAAATCCTGCATGACATTCCCGAAAACAGGGATGATACCAATGCTCCCAGGAATCCCCGGATTCTGTGGTCAGTTCCGGTCCCGGAGCATGGCCACCTTGGCTCCCCGCACGACGCCAACCTCTTCAGCGATCGGGTCGCACTTGGCTGCCATCAGGAAGGCGACGGGAGGCATCCCGGTGAACTCGGAGATCGACTCGTAGTTTGCCATCCCCTTGGCGATGATCAGGGTGCAGTTATCGACCGCGGCTGCGAGTTCCGGCGGCATGCAGTCGAGGCGGACCCCGATCTCGCACCCGCACCCCGTAGTGGTAAGGACATCGGCATACCGGTCGAGGTGGAGGGCACGGGCCTCAGCCATGGTGGCATCGTTCAGGATCGGCATGTCCCGGACGGCGAGGGTGACATGGGATCCCTGCCGGTGGAGGTACTCGAGAAGGAGCCGGTCAAAGACGATCTCCCCGCAGTTGTCGGTGAAGTAGACCACCCGGTCGATCAGGCGGGCGATCCGATCGGTGTGGTCGATGGCAAGCCCGGCGGCATACTCCTGCTCGAAGTACCCGAGGAAGTCCCCGGTCACCTGGTGGCCCTTGACCCCGTAATCGAAGGTGTTCCCGATGATGCTCGCAAGCACGTAATCCCGGAACTCCGAGAGCCGGCCCCGCACCACGGAGCAGACCTCCCGGGCAATCCGGTCGCTCTCCTCTTTCAGGGAGAGGAATGGATCATCGTTCCCGAGCATCTCGTATGCCTTCCGGTGCATGGCGCTCGCGATCTGGGGGTGGAGGAGCGGTTCGTGTCGGAGCGAGGCAAGGAGATCGGCGCATGCCGCGACCACCTCCTCCGAACGGCGATCAGATGCCCCGCAGAGCCGGCATTCGAGCATGACCCGGGAGAGAAGGCAGTCAACACAACGGTCATCGAACTTCATGGAGGGGAAACACCACGCATTTGAAAATACAGAAATGGGGCCACTGCGATTTGAACGCAGGTCAGAAGACCCCCAGTCTCCTAGGATGGCCAGGCTACCCTATGGCCCCGCTCTTATGGTATTGGCAAGGATCGCTTATGTAATTTCTCTTTATACCCCGGGGAAGGCATGGCCGAGGTTCCCGGGCGTGAGAAAAGCCCCATCCCGGCATGGCAGGGAACAGGATCAGAGCGGGATATGAGGGGAGAGGCCTGCAGGAGGGTTTTACAAAAAGAGATCCCTGGCACAGAAGCCTCGAAGAGTGAGATCCCTGCAGATACCATGCTGAAGGTAAGATCCGAAGGATTGAGATCCCAAGGATAGAGATCCTAAAGAGTGAGATCTCACCAATGATGAATTTAAACTAAAACGAAGACTCCAAAACGGGTGGGAGAGAATCAGAGTTTCTGGACGATGACCCTGACCTTGTCCCCTGCCTTGAGACCATGGCCTTTCGGCACATCGATGTTGAACCAGAGGCACCCGGGATTGTTCTGGGTATTGTCCTGGGACATCAGGCAGTCTTTCTGCTCATTGATATGGGCCACGAATTCGATGACCGTCTCAATCTCGGCAATCGGTTCCATAAAAAGGAGTGATCCTGAAACTCAGATCCCTTTGGATGTTACCATCCAGGTCGTGCTGTTCGAATAGCTCCACTTGATGATCGCAAGCTCCTGGCATATCTCTGAGAGGATAGCCATGTTGGTGCCGACCTCCTTTGCCGAGAGCCCGAGCTCCTTTGCGATATACTTGGACTTGAAGTAGTGTTTGCCTCTTGAGAGACCCCCCAGCAGATAGTGGACGATCCTGTGCTGGGTTTCATTGTATTTTTCTCGGATTGTTCCCGATGTCATATGTGAGTCACCTCAGCAATGTGAGATCTACTTGTCATGATAACGTATATATACTTTTTTATCTCGCATGACAACAGCAAAGCATTTAAATACGTCCTTTCTTTGATTCGTCAATTTAACTGCGAAATTATTCGCACTAACCAAAAGGGTAATGCAAGGCCCCTGAAAGCAGATATCCGGACCCCTGCTTGCCGGGATCCACTCCCCCTTTCTGCAGGACCGGCAGGGGGGGGGGACAAGGGAAGGAAAAGGTCCGGGTGTTCCTCAGCTCGAAAGGAGGTACACCCCTTGCCTGACGCTCCAGGGGGGTTCCGCTTTCAGCTCACCCCCGCCGCTGTGGCGTCCCCACCAATGCGACAGGAGGTTCATCTGAAGCGGAGATCTTATTCCGGGGTCTGGAAGGGAAAGAGAGGGACCAGGACCAGGGACTGTACAAAATGGCGTTCCTTGCAAGACTAACGATGTCAGAAAGAGGGTGAATCGCCGAAGAATGGAAACGGGAGGGATCAGAGCCCGGCAGGGACCCGCGAGATCTTCTCGATCAGCCCCTCCAGCACGCTCTCACGCATCCCTTCCACGAACTTGATGCTCCCGACCACGAGGTGCCCTCCCCCGCTGATCCCTCCGCCGGGAATCTCGTCCCGGAGCTCGCGGACCATCTTCGGGATATTCATCATCACGCCTTTGGAGCGGAGGACGGCAAAGTCGGGCCCGAAACCGATGGTGACCACCGGCGACCCGGCATACTGCTTGCAGAGCCGGTCATGCACCTCGCCCGAGGTCTTTCCCGGAGGCGGGAAGGTGAACTTGTGGGCATGGATCTCGACATCGATCTGGAAGAGCTCGGCCCCGTTTGCCAGCGTCTGGTGCCGGACATGGGGCATGCAGGCATTCATCTGGTCCTCGATCAGGGCATTGGCACCCTCCACGAGGAGCGGGATCATCTTCTTGTGGCGATCCGTTGCTCCCGAGAGGTTCAGGATGTCCTTGATCAGTTCACGGCCATCGTTGAAACGGAGCCAGAACTGCTCGTAGTCCAGGGAGAGTGCGATATCCTTGCAGTCCTGCTCGGTATAGGCGCCCTGGACGAGCTCGTGGTAGCGTTTCCGCTCGGGTGCCTCGCTCCGGTCGCCGGCCCCGGCGATGGCAGGGAGGTGCCGGATGTGCTGCTCTACCGAGGGATTGATCAGCCGTGCGACCTCGGTCCCGAGCATCCCTGCCGTGATCCCGTAATCCCCGCCGACATGGTACGGGTTGACATGCCCGACGAGGTACTGGTCGACGATCTCGTCCGGGTGGTGATGGTCCACCACGACGATGGGGATCTCGTAGATCTGGGCCATCTTCAGCGACGGGAGATCCTCCTCGGTCGAGCCGTTGTCGGTCAGGAGGACGAGCGGGAGCTTCTGCCCGAACCTGGCATGATCCTTCAGGGCGAAATCGAGGTCCCGGGTGATGTCCTCGATCTCGTAGAAGGGGGCTTTCGAGGGGGATCGTTTGAAGAGGTAGTAATCGGCGTCGAAGTCACCGCCTGACTCCCGGATCAGGGAGGTGACTGCCTGCTCGATCGCGACCGCCGAACAGATCCCGTCTGCATCGGCGTGGTGCCGGACGATGATCGGCTGGGAGGAGAAGACTGCCTTCCTGATCACCTTGGCCACCTTTCTCATGGCAGGGCGGAGCTGCTCGAGGACATCGCTTTTGATCAGCAGCGGGATGTCGGGCGGTTCTGACCGCTGGTCGAGGGCCTGTGCGATCCGTTCACGGACGGTCTCCCCCTCATCACCGGTGAGGATTGTAAGCGACCGAGCCTCGATCTGGAGTTGGTTGTTCCGGAGCATCACCTCGCCGGTGATCCTGACCACGTCCTCCAGTTCGGCTTCCGGGTATGCCCGGACCCCGGCCTCGACGAATGCAGCGGCATTCTCGGTCCCTGACTCGTCCACGATGGTGAAGATGGTCGGCCCGCTCGTCTGCTTGATCTGGGCGATCTCGCCCTCGATGCTGACGATCCTCCCCACCTTGTTGCCGAGCTCGGCGAGCCGGACCGCGGTGGACTTCTTCTCCACCATCTCGACGGTGTACACCGGGTAGGTTACCTCCTCGAGATCGATGTTGCCGTTGCTCCGGATATTCTTCACGCGCACGAGGATCGTCTCGCGCTCCTTGTGCTGGGTCTTGATATTACTTTTATGGCAGAGCCCCTTCACCCGGTCATTCAGCTGGACAAAGGTGCCAAAAGTTGCGAACCCCTGGACACGCCCGATATAGACCTTCCCTTCTTCAACATCATTCAGGTCACAGCCAGGGCCCATGCGATATACGGTTACGTCATCTGGATCTTGCATACTTTCACCGGCATTGATACGATTGGTGCACGTTGTGGTACTCCAGTAATTAACCATGCGCCGGTCGTTCTTATCATTCTATGGAAACGGTTGTTCATATCATTCATGGAATCATCGATCCTTACCGATCGATGGAAAGGTTACTTGGCCGAACGCCTTCCTGATCGTCACTCATCTTCACGGAAAGGCAGTTCGAGCAGTTCAAGGTCGGAGGGGGCGATCACGGTCCCCCCGAAGACCCGGGTAGCGTCCCTGACATGCCCCGCCGTCGTAGTGTACCGGGAGCTGATATGGACCAGGGCCAGGATCCGGGCGCCGAGCACCCGGGCAGCCTCCCCTGCCTCTCCCGCGGTGGCATGGTAGACATCGTCAGCCCGGTCCCGGCACTCGTCATCATAGGTCGCATCATGGATCAGGAGGTCAGGGGCGGTGATCAGCTCCGCGATCCGGTGGGGCACCGGCCGGGTATCCCCGGTGTAGACGATGCTCCGCCCGGGACGGGGGGGACCCATCACATCGGCGGGGCTGACAGGGAGGTTCCGGCCATCCTTCTCGATGCAGACCGTCTCCCCACGCTGGATCCTGCCGAAGAGAGGGCCGGGGGGGACCCCGAGTTCGATCGCCCGCTCCCGGTTGAACCGCCCCGGCCGGGGGTCCTCTGCGAGGATGTACCCGAGGCTCTCCATCCCGTGATCAGTGGCAAATGCCCTGACCGAGTAGCCGTTGAACCGGATCGCGGAGCCGGGTGCCAGCTGGACCGGGGAGAGGGTGAATTTGAGGCTGAACCGGGAGAGAGCCCGGATCGCGGAGACCGCCTCGTGCACCCATGCCGGGCCGTAGATCGGGAGCGGGTCGGCCCTCCCCATGAAGGAGAGGGTCTGGACGAGCCCCGCGATCCCGAGGAAGTGATCGGCATGCCAGTGGGTCACGAAGATGGCATCCACCAAAAACCCGGTGCGGGACCGCATCATCTGCTGCTGGGCTCCCTCCCCGCAATCGAAGAGGAGGGTGTCTGACCCCCTTCTGACCATGATGCAGGGGGGGTTCCGGTACGGAGTCGGCAGCGCCCCGGCCGTCCCGAGGAAGTAGACCTGGAGGGTCTCCCCGCTCATGCCTGCCAGCCCCTCACGGTCGAGAGGCTGGTCTTTCCCTCCTCCAGGGACCGTCCTTCGACCACCACGATCCCGGAATAGTCCCGGGCGATGCATCTCCCGACCAGATCCCAGTCGATCGTCCCGGCGCCGAGCTGAAGGTGCTCATCGTGGACGCCATGGTTGTCATGGACATGGAGGTGCGAGGCCTGGGAGAGGTACGGGAGGAACTCCCGCACCTTTCCTACCGTGTTGGCATGGCCGATGTCGATGGTCATCCCGATCCCCTCGATCCCGTCCACCATACCGGCGAGCTCCTCGGGCATCCTGCAGAGGAACTCCCGGATCCCGATCATGTTCTCGAGGCATGCCACCACCGAGTGATCGGATGCGACTCTGCCAATCTCGATGAGCGCCTCCTTCTGCTGCTGCCAGGTGCGATCGGGCATGATCTTCCCGACCGGGGAGACGTACCCGGGATGGATGGTGACCCGGTCGGTCCACTCGGCTGCCTGCCGGACGCAGGTGCAGACCTGGCGAATGGATTCCCGCCAGATCGGGTAGTTGAGGGTGGCAAGGTTCAGGTCGGCATAGGGGGCATGCACGCTGATCCCGAGCGTGAGCGAGCCGATGACATCATCGATCTTCGCGACGTTTTCGGGGTTGTCGAGCCGGTAGGATCCATCGGCCACGATCTCCCAGCCCTCGTATCCGGTCGTTGCGATGCCCTCTACCCACCCGATGTCATCCCATACTTTGGATGATGATGAGAAATAGGGGGCTATACACATGGCTCCTCCCCGAACTCCAGGAGGAGATCCCTGACCTTCTCTTCGAACTCCTCCATGCTGCCGTCGTTCATGATCAGGATGTCGGCAAGGGCGAGGGCACGGCCAAGGCCCCACGAGATCTCGCGGGAGTCGCGGGCGATCAGGTCCTCTGCATCCTGCACATCGTCGTTTCGCATCCTCGCACTCAAGCGGGAGAGCCGGGTGGCAAACGGGGCGTCCACCCCGACCAGGAAGAACTCCGGGAAGTGCTCACGGAAGAGCCGGACCTCGGCATCGCCCCTGATCCCGTCCACGAGCACCATGTCCGAATCCTGTGCTTCGATGGCCGGCAGAGACCGTTCCGCGATGGCAGCCATCCCCCCCTCCTTCCGGAGGGCATTTGCCACGCTCCCCATGTTCCTGTCCGTCTCGGGCAGCCCGGCAGCGCGCACCGCCTCCCGGATCACGTCCCCCATCACGACCACCGGGATCCCCATCCCGGCAGCGATCCGCGAGAACTCCCCCTTACCGCTGGCAGGCAATCCCACGACTCCGATCACCCTCATAGATCACCTCCCCCGTGTCTGCGGTCCGTATCGTGATGGTCCTCCCGATCTTTGAGATCCTCCCCCCGATCTTTGCGAGTTCGTCAAACGAGAGGGGAGGGCGCTCACCCTTCACCTCCGACTCGGAACGGTAGGGTTTCCCGTTCTCCTGCCGGGAGAGTTCCCACTCCTTCCAGAACCGCTTCCGGATCCCCTGGTTCAGGACGATCGGGACGCGGGGGAGGGTATCTGCGATGGAGAGGACCTCCTTCTCATTCTCCCAGAAGAGGGTGAGCACGATCTCAAACTCCGGGAGCCTTCCTTCCCGCCATGCCTGCTCGCAGATCGCCACCGATCGCTCTGCCTGCCGGGAATAGTCCTCCACGGTCGCACCGGCATAGCCCTCCACCCGGCGGCTGTACCCCTCCCACCGGGTCTTATAGTCAAGCGCGATCCGGTCCACCAGCCGTTCGTCGATCAGCCGGGAGAGGACGTCCGGGAAATAGCCGTTGGTCTGGATCCCGACAAGGAGCCCCCGCTCCTTTGCCGCCCGGGCAAGTGCAAGCAATGCATCGCCCTGCAGTGTCGGCTCGCCGCCCGAGAAGACCACACCAGAAACGAGGGCGAGAGAGTCCTCGATCTTCCGGATGATCTCGCCAGAATCCACCCCGCTTTCACCGGTCTGGATGGTGGCGTTGTGGCAGTAGGAGCAGCGGAGCGGGCACCCCCTGAGAAACACCGTGCAGACCGACCGGCCGGGCCAGTCCTTGGTGCTCAGGTACACAAAACCCCCGTAGTTGACGTTCAACCGGATCACCGTCTCTATAATGAATGCGCAGGGCGTTTTATTCAAACTATGGAAGGGTACGGGCGATCCGGCCGGTGATGAAGCCTGGCCAGGCATGGTTCCGCGCCAGGGACCGGCCGGTGCGGGATACCCACAGGAGGAAGTCCCTCCCATGCGGTGACCGGGTACGGCAACGGCTGGACGGGAAGCGCTTGGATGGTAAAATAAAGTGTTGTAAACGCAAATCAACTTTACTTGTGGAGAAGACAAGCAAGATTTAGTCCGTATTTGTTAAAAGGAGACTTTATGAGGTCTTTTTCACAAACGACTTAGGTATGAGTCTCGTAGATGATGCCAGGTCCGGGATCGTTACCGAAGAGATGCGGACCGTGGCCCGGCAGGAGGGTGTGACCGAGGACTTTATCAGGAGGGGGGTTGCCGGCGGGCATATCACCATTCCCGTCTCCCCCTACCGTGACGTGAAGATCTGCGGTATCGGTGAAGGGCTGCGGACGAAGGTGAACGCCTCGATCGGCACCTCGACCGATATTGTCGATATCGCGATGGAGGTAAAGAAGGCAAAGGCAGCCGAGCGGGCCGGTGCCGATACCCTGATGGAGCTCTCCACCGGGGGCGACTTTGTCGAGATACGCAAGCAGGTGATCGCCAACACCACCCTCTCGGTGGGGAGCGTCCCGCTCTACCAGGCCTTCATCGAGGCTGCCATCAAAGACGGTGCCGTGGTCCACATGAAGGAGGATGACCTCTTCCGGATCACCGCCGAGCAGGCGAAGCTTGGGACCAACTTCATGGCCATCCATACCGGGATCAACTGGGAGACCGTCAAACGGCTCCGGAACCAGGGGAGGCACGGGGGGCTCGTCTCGCGGGGCGGTGCGTTCATGACGGCCTGGATGATCCACAACGAGAAGGAGAACCCGCTCTACTCTGAGTTCGACTACCTGGTCGAGATCATGAAGGAGCACGAGGTGACCCTCTCGATGGGCAACGGGATGCGTGCCGGTGCGGTACACGATGCGACCGACCGGGCGGCGATCCAGGAGCTCCTGATCAACGCCGAGCTCGCCGACAAGGCTCATGCGGAGGGGGTCCAGGTGATCGTTGAGGGTCCCGGGCATATCCCGCTTGACGAGATCGAGGCGAACGTGATCCTGCAAAAGAGGGTCTCGAACCGGAAGCCCTTCTACATGCTCGGGCCGCTTGTCACCGACATCGCACCGGGATACGACGACCGGGTTGCCGCGATCGGGGCTGCCATGTCCTCCTCCTATGGTGCTGACTTCATCTGTTACGTCACCCCTGCCGAGCACCTTGCCCTCCCCACTCCCGATGAGGTGTACGAGGGCGTGATGAGCTCCCGCATCGCTGCCCATGTTGGCGACATGATCAAGCTGAAGAAGACACGCGAGGCCGATCTCGAGATGGGGCATGCCCGCCGGGACCTGGACTGGGAGCGGCAGTTCCAGGTGGCGATGAANNGACACGGACGGATGCACGATGTGCGGGGACTACTGTGCCCTGAAGATCGTAAACCGGCACTTCTCCTTCTGATCCCAATCCTCTTTTTTGAAAGCAAGGTAATTCTATCGCCGGAATATTCCCTCATCTGACGAGTGGGAAGAGAAATGGCCAGTCGCCATGAGTCTGGTGCTCTCTCCAAGAATGGCACTGTTCCTCATTCAACCACAGCTGGATGAGTGAAGTTCCCGGCTCTCCTGGTGAACCGCTCCTCTCTTTTGGAGAACCCCGATTATCTGATCATGATACCGGTATTATCTGATCATGATACCGGTATTATCTGATCATTTTTTATGGGACCGGGAGTTCACCTCGACAGCATGGTACAAGGGAACGTATGGGCAAAGGAGATCGTCTGGTTGGAAGATCCGCTCAAGTACACGTACCTCCGTGAGCTTGCGTATCTGACGCGTGATCCACGAAGATTCCCCGTCAAAACATTGTACAGGCGGAAGAGGGTACGGGTCATCGGATACGAGGTGGCAGAGAGGAAGAAGGGTATCGGGCATACTCTCTGCTGCCGCCGGTACTGGTGCCTTAAACCGCATGACCGGGACCTGGATCCGCATGGGGTCTACCAGGAGTGTTGTCCACCAGAAGCGGTACACCCTTCTTCAATTCTGCTGAATGACTGCAGTATCCCCTTCGAGCTATCGTTGCACTGCATGGACGATGAAAGACGGCCCAGAACGTCGCGGGGACATCGGCTTCGTGCTAAGGCAAATTACCCCGGTGACCTGCATGAACCGGATCTACCGTGAGGGGGCGGTCCGTCCCCATACCGCCACCTGCAATGCACGCCGCCGTCCCCGAAAAGTACCTAGGCGGCGGGTCTTCGATTCATTGTGTATCCAATGAATACTCGCTGCAGTGTTCTTCGAAAAAAGAGCGGGGAGCCCCTTTTTTTTACGCCCCCCTGCACTCCCAGGCACCCGGAATGCCGGCACGGGGGCTCCAATCCACATCCTTATCTGATCACTTTCACCATGGTACTACACGAATGAGCAAGCAGGCGTTGCGGGAGCAGGCAAAGGCGATCCGGTGCCGCCTCACCCCTGATGAGGTCGCGAGCCTTTCGGAGCGGATCGAGCATCACCTGAGGCGCGTGATCAACGGAGAGAGCCCGGTGCTCGTGTACGTCTCGAAAACCAGCGAGGTGGATACCCGGGGGCTGATCGACCGGCTGCTTGCCAACGGGACCGCGGTGGTCGTACCCATCATCGAACGCGAGTCCCGGACGCTCCGCCTCTCCTACCTCCGCGATCCTGCCGTCCTCGTGGAGAGCACCTTTTCTGTGCCCGAGCCGATCGGGAGTGAGATCCCTGCCCGGGCTGAAGAGATCGCGGTCGTGGTCGTTCCCATGATCGCCTTCGACCGGAGGGGGCACCGGCTCGGGTACGGTGCCGGATACTACGACCGGTTCCTCTCCTGCCACCCCCACTTCAAAAAGATCGGGATCGCCTTCTCCTGCCTGGAGGTGCCCGAGATCCCTGGGGATGAAAATGACGTTGCGATGGACCTTATTGTGACAGAAGAGGGCATTATTGAGCCCCGATAAGATTCCCGTGCTACAGAAATATTTATATTTTAATAGGCACTAACTTTTAGTAAACTCTGTAGTTTTGGGTTGATTCGAAATGGCAGACAAAGATTCATTTGAAGTCGTTGTGAAGGAAGCGGCTAGGGACGATGCCGGCCGTGGCATCGCCCGGCTCTCCATCGAGGTGATGCGTGCCCTCTCCCTGGTCTCGGGTGACGTGATCGAGATCGCGGGGAAGAAGAGGGCGACCGCGATCGTCTGGCCAGGGTTTGCCCAGGACACCGGCCAGAACATCCTCCGGATCGACGGGACCGTCCGTGCCAATGCCGGCACCGGGGTGGACGAGCGGGTGCGGATCCGGAAGGTCGAGGTAGGGGTGGCAAAGAAGGTGGTGGTCCAGCCGACCCAGCCGATCCGCCTGGTCGGGGGCGAACAGTACCTCGCCCGGGTCCTCAGGGGCCGTCCGGTCATGGAGGGGCAGACGGTCAGGGTGGAGGTGATAGGAAACCCGATCACGCTCGTGATCGCCAAGGTCACCCCGAAAGGCATTGCGGTGGTCACCGAGGAGACCGCGATCGAGCTGAAGGAGACCCCGTACACGGGCGAGGAGGGGAAGAAGAAGGAGGTCTCGGATGTCCATTACGAGGATATCGGGGGCCTCTCCCGCGAGCTCGAGATGGTCAGGGAGATGATCGAGCTCCCGCTCCGGCATCCCGAGCTCTTCGAACGGCTCGGGATCGAGCCCCCGAAGGGCGTGCTCCTCTACGGCCCGCCGGGTACCGGCAAGACCCTGATCGCAAAGGCGGTGGCAAACGAGGTGGACGCCCACTTTGTCACCCTCTCGGGCCCCGAGATCATGAGCAAGTATTACGGGGAGAGCGAGGGGAAGCTCCGGGAGGTCTTCGAGGATGCCCAGGAGAACGCCCCGGCGATCATCTTCATCGACGAAATCGACTCGATCGCCCCCAAGCGGGAGGATACCAAGGGCGAGGTGGAGCGCCGGGTCGTCGCCCAGCTCCTCTCCCTGATGGACGGCCTGAAAGGGAGGGGGCAGGTGGTGGTGATCGGTGCCACGAACATCCCCGACTCCCTCGACCCGGCACTGCGGCGGGGCGGGCGGTTTGATCGCGAGATCGAGATCGGGATCCCGGACAAGAAAGGGAGGCTCGAGATCTTCCAGGTCCACTCCCGCGGGGTGCCTCTTGCCGATGACGTGAAGATCGAGGACTACGCCGATTCCACACACGGGTTTGTGGGGGCGGATATCGCCCTCCTTGTGAAAGAGGCCGCGATGCATGCGTTGCGAAAGGTCCTCCCGAAGATCGACCTCGACCAGGAGATCCCGGCCGAGCTCCTGGAGGACCTGAAGGTGACCGGGACCGACTTCGACGAGGCACGCAAACATGTCGAGCCATCGGCGATGCGCGAGGTGCTCGTGGAGGTGCCGGACGTGACCTGGGAGGACGTCGGCGGGCTTGACGACGTGAAGCAGGAACTGAAGGAGGCGGTCGAGTGGCCGCTCCGGTTCCCCATGGTCTTTGAGAAGCTCCAGACCAAGCCGCCCAAGGGGATCCTCCTCTTCGGTCCCCCGGGGACCGGAAAGACCCTGCTCGCAAAGGCCGTGGCAAACGAGAGCGAATGCAACTTCATCTCGGTGAAGGGGCCCGAGCTCCTCTCCAAGTGGGTCGGCGAGTCCGAGAAGGGGGTCCGCGAGATCTTCCGGAAGGCCCGGCAGGCAGCCCCCTCCATCATCTTCTTCGACGAGGTGGATGCACTGGTCCCGAAGCGGGGGACCTACATGGGGTCCTCGCACGTGACCGAGAGCGTGGTCAGCCAGATCCTGACCGAGCTCGACGGGCTTGAGGAGCTGAAGAACGTCACGGTGATCGGGGCCACGAACCGGCCGGACATGCTCGACCCCGCCCTGATGCGGCCGGGCCGGATGGAGCGGCACATCTATGTCCCACCCCCTGATGCCGGGAGCCGGAAGAAGATCTTCGAGGTGTACCTGAAGGATGCGGGGGCGTTGCTCACCGAGGATGTCAGGATCGATGATCTTATTGCAGAGACCGAGCACTATGTGGGTGCGGACATCGAGGCCCTCGTCCGCGAGGCGAAGCTTGCGGCGATGCGTGAGTTCATCACCACGATGGCAGGAAAGAGCCCCGAGGAGCTGTCCGATGCGGCCGGAAACATCCGCCTCACCAAGAAGCACTTCACCGAGGCTGCCCAGAAGGTGAAGGCCTCGCTTGACGCCGAGGCACTCGAGGCTGCCGAGCGGCAGGCCTGGGAGATGCTCTATTCGGGTGATCAGAAAGAGATCCTCGATGCTGCCATGGGGGCGGTCCGGATGGCGGAGCTCCGGAAGGAGCACGGGGATGAGACCACAACGCTCCGTGCCCTGGTCTTTGCCCGGAGCAAGGACTGGAACGAGATCAGGAAGAGAACGCACGAGCTCTCCGGGAAAACAAAGGTAACGGCGTAACTACGATGAACGGGATACCCTTCGACGAGAAGAAACTCGAGGAACTGGTCCGGCAGATCATGGAGCAGTCCGGGGATGGCCGGCCGCTCATCATCGGGATGAAGATCGTCATCGGGGGGCCGCCTGGCGGGACCCCCCTCCTCTCGAGAGGGGATACCACCGAGCCGGAGATCGAGCTGCACCGGATCGGGGACCGGGTCGTGCTCACCACGGAGCTGCCCGGCATCACGCCAGAACAAGTCCAGGTCCTCTTCCGGGAGGACCGGGTCTTTATCTGGGCCAAGGACCCTGACCGCCAGTACCGTGCCAGCCGGGAAGTGCCGCCGGCGATAAAGGGGAGTGCAGCGATCACCTTCCGGCACGGGGTGCTCGAGATCTCCTACCTCCCGCGGGAAGCCGGTTCAGAAGAAGAGTCCGCCAAGTAATCCCTCTATCGCGGGCCTGATCCCCCCGGGATCAGAAGAACCACCATATCTTTTATCCTGGTGGAGCAACTGTAATAGTGAGTGGTTTTGATGTCAAAAAAGACGACGATATCGGTGATAAAAGCAGACATTGGATCCTTTCCGGGTCACTCACGGACCCATCCCCTGATCCTCGAGAAGGCAGCAAAGATGCTGAAGGAGGAGGAGGGGAAGCTCCTGATCGACTCCTTTGTCACGCACTGCGGGGACGATACCGAGCTGATCATGACCCATACCAGGGGGGAGGACGACGAGAAGATCCATGCCCTTGCCTGGAAGGTCTTCATGGAATGCACCAAAATGGCCCGGGAGATGAAACTCTATGGTGCCGGCCAGGACATGCTCTCCGACTCGTTCTCCGGCAACGTGAAAGGGATGGGGCCTGGCGTCGCGGAGATGGAGTTTGAGGAACGCGGTTCCGATCCAGTCCTCGTGTTCATGGCCGACAAGACCGAGCCGGGGGCCTGGAACTTCTTCCTCTACAAGATGTTTGCCGACCCGTTCAATACTCCCGGCCTTGTCATCGACCCGAACATGCATGGCGGGTTCATCTTCGAAGTCCATGACGTCATGGAGAAACGCCGGATCCAGTTCCGCACCCCGGAAGAGACCTACAGCCTGCTCGCCTACATTGGGGCACCCTCCCGGTACGTGATAAAGTACGTCTGGCGAAAAGATGGCCTGATCGGTGCCTCCACGAGCACGCAGCGGCTCAGCCTGATCGCCGGAAAATACGTCGGAAAAGACGATCCTGTTATGATCGTCCGCGGACAGAACGGCCTGCCTGCCGTTGGAGAGATCATCGAGCCGTTTGCAACCCCCCTTATCGTGGCCGGCTGGATGCGGGGCTCCCACCACGGGCCGTTCATGCCGGTGGGGCTCCCGGATGCCAACTGCACCCGGTTTGACGGCCCTCCCCGGGTCCTCTGCCTCGGGTTCCAGATCTGCAACGGAAAGCTGATCGGCCCGGCCGACATGTTCGATGACCCGGCCTTCGACCGTGTCCGTGACAAGTGCAACGCCCTTGCCGATATCCTCCGAGCCCACGGCCCGTTCGAGCCACACCGGCTCTCCCTGGACGAGATGGAATACACGACCCTGCCGGCAGTCGAGAAGCAGCTCAAGGACCGCTGGGAACCGATCCCTGAATAAGTATCACCCTTTTTCCCGGTATTTACGGGATCGCTTTTTTCCACCGGATGCAGGAACGCTCCGCTCCTCCCTGTACCATGTGGGGAACCTTTAATATCCTCACATCCCCATAGAATGGCAGATGGTTAACGGGATTGTGCTGCCAATAAAGAAGGTCTTCTCTCTCGTGGATACGAAGATCCTTGTCGAGATTAAGGACGACAACCGGAAGCTGCAGGGACGGCTGGTCGCGGTGGATGAGTACCTGAACATCCACATGGACGAGACGACCGAGCTCGTCGATGGACAGCGGGGCAGGAACCTGGGGACGGTCGTGATCCGCGGGAACAACATCCTCTCTATCTCTCCGATCTCCTGAAGGACCATGACCCAGTCCGATGATGACGCCCTGAAGGTGATCCAGTCCAAGGCAGAGGGGGTCCTCCAGAGTGACCTCTGGAAGATCCTCGATGTCGACAGTCGGAAATGTTCGAGGATCGTCAAAAAGCTCCTCGATTCCGGCATGATCGAGCGGATCGAGTTTCGGAAAGACGGGATCAAGACCTTCGTCCTGAAGGCAAAGAGGCGCCCGGTCGACCCGAACCAGTTGCTTGCTGGCGAGGAACTGATCCCCTGCATCGGCTGCGATATGGAGTGTGTGGTGATCGAGTGCCCGCGGCTCCTTGACTGGATGTACCAGCTTGCCATCTGTGGTGTCGGCGAGTAACCGGGCCTTTTTCTCAGGATCCTTTTTCTCAGGATTTATGTTCCGATAGTCTCTTTTTCATCCCACTCTCCTGGCTGTCCGTTATTACCAGGAAGAATTCTCCATCCTTATAGGCGAAACCCTACGGGAAACGTGATACCTTCCCTATACGCTCCTTTGTCCATCACAAAAGAAAGAATCAAGTACCCGATCCTCCTTTTTCCGGAATCTATCATAGTCAGAAAAAAAGAGAAGTATCCATGATACCCCTGTATAAACCAGATGCAAAATCTTCTTTTTTCCGGAATCGAGCACCGATGAATAAGGAGGAGTGCGAAGGATCCCCCGCTCGCATCGCGGGGGAGGCCACAGCGGCGGGGGTAAGCCGGAGGCGTAATCCCCGGGATCGTCCGTATTTACGGTCCCGTCAATAAAAAGTTCAGCATTAAAAAAGATCAGATCCCCCCTTCACCCCTCACCAGCCACGGGTATAGTGGTCATGGCAGGGGATGCAGACGATCTTCCCGTCTTTCACCCGTGCCCGGGATTCGGAGACCGATTCCCCGCAGGAGGCACAGGTGACCGACCGGAAGATCCGGGCATGCTCCGGCACCGGAGCGGCCACCTCCCGGGTGGTGAACATCTCTTCGGCAGGGTAGGAGAGGAGGTCCCGGATGTAGCGTTCGCTCAGCAGGGAATACTCCTGCTGCTCCCCGGTTGTCGCGGCTCCTGCCATCACCTTCCTCCTCAGGTCCGCAAGCCGCGGGTCCGCCTTCTTCTCAAAGAAGTCCGGCTTCTCTGCGACCCGGATGGCCTTTCCGGTCCGCCGGTTGATGAAGGTCCAGGCCCGCTTCCCGTAGTCCCGGAAGATCAGGTTTCCCTTCCCCATCGTCGTGCCGGCAACAAACTGGATGGCATCGATCCCGCAGGCATCATTCTCGACGATCGCCACGAGCTCCTCGTCGACCGGCCGTTCCACGGAGAGCGCCTGCAGCGCTGCACAGGCTGCCCGGTACCCAATCGCAAGTCCCGGGCAGGCATGCCCGTGAAAAGCAACGACCTCCTCGAAGGGGGCTATGTTCCGTTCCATACCCAGCTCATGGGACCCGATTCCCCAAAAAATGGTGGATGGGTGCAGGCCGGACGATCGAGAAGCATCCGGACTACAGCAGACCCGGCTCCCAAAAAAATAGGGGAGGGGGGGCAGGGGATGAACACGTGACTGCCTGGACACAGGGCCTGGCAGGCAGAAGTCATCGCTCTGTTGCTTTAGAAAAAAGGAGTTCTCGCAGAAGAGAGAAAAAAAGATCAGATACCGGCGATCTGTCTCGGTGACATCTCCATCACTACGTCATAGAAGGCGATGAAGAACAGGGCCGCGATGGCGATGATGATGATCGCAATCACGAGGATGGCAAGGATGACGGCAAGAGCAGCCTTTCCGGTTGTCATCTCGTGGAGCTCCCGGATCCCGAGGATCTCAAGGATGATGGTCCAGATCCCGAAAATGAACCCGATGAAGGGGATCCATCCGAGGAGCATCGCAGGGGTGGAGCCGAACGTCACCGATTTGAGCGTCTGGAGATACCCCTTTCTGCCGCCGAGGAGATAGACGAACAGGTGGAGCC